>AMWB02075977.1_pt1 | contig 20237 bp, 18 predicted proteins | sample 200311 | NCBI WGS metagenome assembly AMWB02 (sample SAMN02737377, study PRJNA173069) | bioreactor metagenome | biome: anode biofilm in microbial fuel cells | place: USA: California | collected 2010-12-16 | reverse complement strand
TCTTGCAGGTAAAAGCTATCCGTCTTCGATCCTGCCCGCATTTCGTACACAAATATTCACAATACCCACCCTCTTCTCTTCCGCATCCCAACATCTTCTGCACCACATCGTCATAATATTGTGTGTCATACGTCGAATGGCAACCTTTGAATTCATCCCAATGGTCATCAAATATCCGGCGGAAAGTGTCTCGGTCGATACCCTGCATAAGCCATTAGTTCCCTGGTCCTTGTCTTACCTCCCTATACCACAACCCATCTGTTTTTGTTTGAGAAAATGCAAATTCCTATGCTATCAAGTTATAAAGCGGCCAACTGGCAGTTTCTCGGCCTTACCCAGGGAAGCACAAAACAAGGGCAAGGCTACAAATACCACGGCGTCATAAAGGAGGTTTATTTCTATGTTTTAGACGTCCATTTCAGGAAACATATAGGCTGTCAGCAAAAGCCCTATCCCTCCCATTGTTCTCCACTTAGCGCAGAAAAGATGGAGGAATTGAAAATGCTGCTACGCCATGCCAATTGGAATCCCGATATTATGCCCTGTATGGATCTTTCCGAACAAGACATAGAAGATATGGCAGAGCATCTTGTAAAATTTCACCAGGAATTTCATAGTTGTTTTGGCCGCAAAGAACATGAACGGCTCGGCCTGGCCTATTTTTCCGGATTGCTCAGCAGCAGCAAAGCAAAGTCTGTTGAGGCCATTGCCCTTGAGTTCCTGGGACAACAATCCGTTCGATCCCACCAACGTTTCATGAAGTCCTACCGCTGGAATCTGGCAGATATGGAGAGCCGACATCTTACCATGCTCTCTGAATCCATTGCCTGCCCAAACGGCATGATCAACACTGACAGTTCCGAATTTCTCAAGAAAGGCAAAGAATCGGTCGGAGTTGCCAGGCAATACTGCGGAGAAGCCGGCAAGAAGGATAATTGCCAATCGGGCGTTTTTGTCGGCTACTCATCGAAAAAAGGCTATGGCCTGCTAACATCCCAACTCTATATGCCTGAGGCCTGGTTTGGACCGGAATATGACCAAAGACGTCAATTCAATCTGGTTCCAGCCGATTTAAAGTTTCAGACAAAACCAAAAATCGCCCTTTCACTTATCCATAAAATTGCCGGAACAGGACTTTTCCCTGCAAAATGGATTGGCTGTGATGCCACCTTCGGCTCCGATACCGGCTTCCTTCATTCACTGCCCAAGCAGATGTACTATTTTGCAGGCATACGAGCCAGCACGAAAATCTTTCTCGAAAAACCCGAAGTCGGCCTTCCGCCATACAAAGGTCGAGGCCCAAAATTTAAAAAGATAATAGTCTTGCCAGGTCAGCCTGAGGATCAACCCGTATCAAAGCTCGTCGAATCAATAAAGTGTCGATGGACGCCAGTTGTTCTGGCCGAAGGTGCCAAAGGTCCGATTGTCTCTGAAGTGATTGCTCTGCGGATCTATCTCTCAAGAAATGGTCTTCCCGAAGATGATGCCTGTTGGCTATTTGTCCGCCGTACTCAAGATAAGCAAATAAAATACGCAATCTCAAACGCTCCAGAAAACATTTCTTTTTCCGAATTGTGCCAGGCATCAACAATGCGATGGCCAATAGAACAATGCTTTGAAGAAGGAAAAAGCCACCTGGGAATGGGTGACTATGAACATCGGTCTTGGCCAGCATGGCACAGACACATGATGTATGTTTTTCTTGGCCTACATTTTCTGCTACGGCTCAGGCTGAGGAATAAAAAAAAGCCCTGCATTAACCTTGCCTCAGGCGCAAAAATTGATTGCAACTGTTTTACCGCTGGCATCAATTGATACAAAAGAAGCTTTGAAAATTGTTCGCTATCATACAAAGAGAAATTTTATAGCGTATCGGTCACATAGAAAAAGAAACCTTATGAAGGCGGAAACGTTATTATCAAATATGTCGCTGTAGTATTAAGAGTGGATTTATAATCCGTGAGGAGGTGTTCAATGAAAATAAAAGAAGGAAATATACACAGGAATTCAAAGAAGAAGCGGTCAAGCTGGTCACTGAGCAGGGATATCAGATTACCGAGGCGACTCGGAATCTCGGGGTCAATGAAAACATGTTGGGGCGATTTGTTGATGCTGAGAAGAAGGCATATCCGATAGTTCTGATATGTGGGTTATGTCACCAATTAGCTGACAAATGGTTCCGGCTTGCATTATGATTGCCAATAGTCGAATTCATTTTTACGCCTGAGGCAATCGATGAGAGAACTTGAGCAATGTTTCTGTCCCAACGAACAATGCAAGGATTACGGCCTGCGCCGTCAGGGCAACATTGCAGTTCGCGGCATGTATGGCAAGGACAAAAGCCGCGATCTGATTTACTGCCGCACCTGCGGCAAGCGCTTTGCCTCCACCCAGGCCAGCGCACTATTTGGCATGCATCTGCCGGCCGAGACGATCCGACAGATCATCCACCACGCGGCTGAGGGAGTTGGCATGCGAGCCACAGCGCGTTTGCTGGAGCTGGACAAGGACACGGTCAACAGGGTATCCTGCGGGATAGCGAGCATTGCGCCCACGTGATCTCCGGCCTGCTGACTTCGTTAAAACTGATCGAGGTGCAGCTCGACGAGCTGTGGGCCTTTGTAAAAAAAAGGAAAGTTCTGGCAGCGCCGAAGACCTCGAACGCCAGTATGGACGAACGTGGATCTGGACGGCGATGCCGCCACGCGCCTTTTTATTACGTTCTGGATTGGCTGGCGGGGATTGGATGATGCCCATCAACGAATCCACAAACAATCAAATTGTATTCTACATTCCTTACAGGATGCCAATAGTCCGTTTATCGGGCAGATGCCTGAGAGAAAAAAGAATCTGAAGGACACATCTCCCAGATCTTCGCCGCTGAAAAACGATAAGTCGGAGAAAGTTCACTTTTTTGTAACAGGTCCGGTTTCAATTGCTTAGTTTCTTAGCAATTCTGGCTACGTGGGCGCCTTGGAAACGAGCGCCGGCAAGCTCATTGGCACTCGGAAGCCGCTCGCCCTTGGTACCTGCGATGGTCGTAGCACCGTAAGGTGAACCACCGGTGATTTCGCTATTGTCCATCTGGCCAGCAAAAGCATAAGGAAGACCGACAATAACCATACCGTGGTGAAGAAGCGTGGTATGGAAACTCAGAATGGTCGATTCCTGACCACCGTGCTGAGTTGCCGAGCTGGTAAAAACACTTCCTACCTTACCCACTAGAGCGCCTTTCATCCAAAGTTGACCAGTTGCATCTAGGAATTGGCGCATCTGGCCACACATATTGCCAAAACGTGTTGGAGTGCCAAAGATGATCGCATCGGCTGCGGCAAGATCGTCAACAGTTGCAATCGGGATATGTTCCATACTTTTCTGGGCATCCAAAACGCCCATGGCGCTGAGAATGTCACTTGACAACGTTTCAGGGACTCTTTTAACGATAACGTCGCAATCTGAAACCTCGCGTACACCTTCTGCAATAGCTTCAGCCATCTTGAAGATATGAGTGTACATACTGTAATACACGACTAGAATTTTGCTCACGACTATCTCCTTTTAAAAAAAAATATGGTTTTTAAGTTTCCTACAGTATTCAACTTTACGGGAAGTACCGGCTCACGCTTGCGAAGTTGCAATCTTCATATACTACTTATTACTTCGTCTGTTTCGCCTTTCAAAAGCATTTTCATATTTTTTCAGTCAGTGGTTTTGTAACGACAATACAGAAATCTGAACAGGAACAGCACAGCCACTCCGACGGCTCCGATAAGAAAAAAACCAATTCTGAACCCCTCCTTCCTGATAACAGGCCCCATGCCAACCGAGCTGAGCATCATGCCAGCATAAACGCAGGTATTGTAGCATCCCATGGCAAGTCCCAGCAAGTCCATTGGAACAATATTGACAATCAGCGCGCAGATCACCGTGAAGGCGATTCCCAAACTGATCCCCATCACCGCGGCTGTAGCCATAAGCGACAGCACAGAGTGACAAATTCCGAAGCATGCAAGCGAAAATGCAAAAACCGCCAGCCCACAGCTAACGAGGACACTTTTATCCGCAATTTTATCGCAAAGTTTTCCTGTCGGTAAACGCGACAAGCCATTCGCCACTGCCTGGGCTGCAAAAACAAACCCCACGTGTCCTGTATTCATCCCCAGGCTCCGCATATAGAGCGGCATGAAGGTGATGAACATGCCAAACCCCACACAGCCGCCCAATGTGGCGACAAGGCAGGCAATGAGTTGGCGGTTCTTCATGAATCTTATCAAGGCTGACAATATGGCTGGACGGGCCGCGCCTCTGTAGTGCCCGACGGATTGGGCGGGGAGAAAAGCGAAGGCAACGAGAAACATAATGAAGATCAGCCCACCGGCAACGAGGAACACCGTCCGCAACCCTATCACCGTGCCGAGGAAACCGCCTGCGGCTGGTCCTAATGTCATACCTCCGTACAAGGCCATGGTGTACCAACCGTAGGCTTGGCCCAGCATATCAGGAGGGGTAAAATCGGCCACGTAAGACATAAGGGACGGCGAAAAGGCCGACAGTCCCATGCCAAACAGAAGATAGAATGCAGCCATCTGAAGCGGGCTATTGCTCCAGAACAGCATTAAGGATGAGCCGGAAAGAAGGATCATTCCGCCCAGCAACGGAAGTCGGCGCCCCAGGCGGTCTGAGAGCAGACCTGACGGGATGGAGAGCACACCCGCCATCAGCATGAAGGCACCATTGATCATTCCGACCTGGACAGTGTCGGCCCCGAGAGATGCTGCGAACAACGGGACGATCGGGATCCTCATATAAGAGGCGAAGAAACAGACAAAGCTAATGACGCAGACGGTCAGGAGAAGGTAACTGGAAGATTTTGTACCTGAATTCATTGCAATATATTCCTGTTCATTAACTGGCTGACAACCAGCTAATTATAAAGCTGTCAAAGCCCCATGTGCCAACATTTTTTTAGGGATTCAGAATTTATCTCCAAAAAACACATGATGACAACGGCTTTACTATCAGTTTTTCGAATTTTTGCAAGCATAACCGGATTATTCCGGCTGTAATCCTTTATGCTGCGTAATTCCTTAATGGTGGGCAACCACCAGCCCGTATAGCCTGTCGGAGACAGATTTTCGCAGTATGACAACGCCTGTTCCCACTCCAAGGAATTATCCTGTACCAGTCTGATGAATGCGAAAACCCGATGTGCCAGAATTTAAGCTGGCTGCATAATTTTTCAAAGAGCTAAAGTGATACATAAGGTGATTGAAAACGCCATTACGGTATTAATTCTAAGTTGCATTCAAATCCACAATACCGACACACAAGCGGATCTCGACCACTCATCCCCTGGTAACGTTCTCGGTAGCTCTTGCATTTAACCACCTCATAGACGCCCTTAATAATACGTTCAATTCTCCACAATCCTTTCTTGATTGCTTTAACCCACTTCTTTGGCCTTCGTCTGATGATCCTTGTACCAGTACGTGACCTCATTGCCTGTGTAAGAAAGTATCCGACTGATAGCTATCGGAGGAGATGCAACGTATTTGGCCAGGTATTTGGCCAGTCCACGGCATTGCTCCGGCACTTTGCCTTTGGTTACATGGGCAACAAACCCTCTCGGATACTTCTTGTACAGTTCATTGATCAATGCCCAGGCTGCAAAACCTGGCCAACTTGAACCACAAAATCATCCGTATATCCTTTGGCGCAGGAGAGGCGAAAACAACTTTTGCAGGTAAAAGCTATCCGTCTGCGATCCTGCCCGCATTTCGTACACAGATATTCACAATACCCACCTTCTTCTCTTCCGCATCCCAACATCTTCTGCACCACATCTCCATAATTCTCTGTGGCATAAGACGAATGGCAACCTTTGAATTCATCCCAATGGTCATCAAATATCCGGCGGAAAGTGTCTCGGTCGATACCCTGCATAAGCCATTAGTGACCCTTGATTTTTGTCTTACCTCCTATACCACAATCCACCCGTTATTATACGATAAAAATGGAAATTCCTATGCTATCGATGATAGGGCCGCCTCTTCCGAGTTGGGTTGAGGGGCAAAATATCTGTTTTTAATGCGAAAGAAGTTTCGTAAAAAAAAAGTGGACTGCCTCCGGAATGGATAAATCTTTTTGGAAAAAAATGTTAATTTATTCAGCATATCAAATCCATCGATCATATTCGGAGATTCCCACTCGACTTTTCCACCGGTTTGTTTGAAATCCCACGTATTGAATTTATCGGCAAGTTGTTCGGTGCGAAAAACAGCCTCAAAATGAAGTGGACCGGGTATTATCAAGGGTTGCATCTGTGATGCATGATGGACAGCTTCTTGAGCAGTCTGCCGAAGCAACAATCTTCCTTGTTTAAGGTAGCGGATACTTTTTTCTCCTGAGGTGTATGCCTCTTTTCTCTTGTCAACCACAACGGATTTTGCCCATGGTAAAGCTTCCAGGGCTTGTTTTACAGCAATGTCTTCTCCAGAGACAAAACCGATCGGAATACCAAATTCTCCCAGATAAGCGCCATAAATATCCATTTCACAGACACGCCTATTGTTCAGCCTTATTTCAGAAAAAATCCCATAATGTGTGTGAGGGAAAAAGGCGCCGTCTGTTCCGGAAGCGGCATGGATGGCCACATACAGGATCAGATCCAGGCCGGTTATCTTTCCGAACAAGGATGGCTTGGCATAATGACCGCCGATATAGCCGGCCCTGGAATCCAGTTTGTTGATCAGGCAGTTGAATCCAACTTCATGGGTGTCTTTCACCGTTACCTTATGGGCACCAGCGTCAAACGCGCCACAAATCACATGGTTGACATCTTCGGTCAAACACGCACGACCATACTGCCATTCGGATGTTCCCATTCGACACTGGCGCATACGCCAAATGCCGAAACTTCCCTCAATGTCCGCGAAAATTCCAATGTGCATATCTCACCCTAACAAATTTGAAAAATATTAAAATCATCCTTTGGTCGGACCCTGCCTGTCGTGCCGGCAAATTCAATGCTCATCATGTCATCCAGTATGCTTGAGTCCGGCTCAGGTTTTGCCAGAAATCGACTGCCGTTATCAAGCCGACCAATGATTACAGCATCTACGGGCCGCCCTTGTCTGTCATGAAAAATCGTATATGTTTCAATTTTTGCTTTTCCAGAGGCATTTTCAACGACTTTAGGCCCTTTAATTTTGTCCAGTTCCATCTGATAGCTTTGGGGGGGAATTTGCCGTCTCGGCGCTTGACTCCCGGTTCCCGAATAGATCCCGATGGAGTGCTTACTGATGAACCAGCTCAGAGCATGGACGAGTCCCACCTTGTTTTGTTCTTGTCTGAGCAGTTCCACCATCCTGCAGATGGAATGCAGAGAATAATTATTTCCTGGACCTCCGAAATAGGGCATAGCACCCGTAACCGTCAACGGACGAGGATCATTATTTGGTATTTCCAGCATGTTGCGTACCATGCGTGTGGCACAAGGGAAGCAACTGTAAAGATCAAGGTAATCAATCTCCTGAAGGGATATATTAGCCTGCTCCATGGCTTTATCTGCAGCCACCTTTACGGATGGAGACGAAAAAAAGTTTACCCGTTCAGATACGTGCCATATGTCAGAAGCATCACCGGAGCCCAGAAGATAAATCCATTTGTCCCGGGGAACACCGAGTTCTATGGCTGTTTGCTCGTTTTTTGAGAGGGAAGTCCCATTGCTTAAAAGCTGACCCTTTGGTCTTGGCATCAACCTTCTTGGAATGGAATGCTTCTCCGCCACAAATCAACCCGATCCGGGCCTTTCCTGAAATAATTTGTTCCGCGGTTTGATTAACAAACCACTGGGGCGCGCTTGCGCCGACCCAGGTATATGATTGATGTTTTGGTTTAATATTTATCCTTCCTGAAAGTTCTGAAAGCGGATTATCATATTGCCGCGTCAAAATATTCACCAGACACAGCGTATCCACTTTCTGCGTCAGGGCTTTGATATGTGAATCCGCTTCTGCCTCTCGTACTGCCATTTCAATCAGTTCCATGGGGTTTTTTATTTTCGCCGGGTCCACGGACCGGTGGACGCTTTGTCCGATACCGATAATCACTGGCCGTTTATAATGAGAATAAGCAGTCATTGTCTCTCCAGAATATATTATGGGCGTTTTCCATCTCCGATTGTCTTCCGGTCGGCTCATTCAAGCCACCGGGAACGACGACCAACCGGTTTAAACTATTTTTCAGCGCCAGGTCTGATATCTTCTCACCATCGCATAAACAGACATGGCCCGTTCAGTGGTTTCGAAAAAAGGTACCCCTGCCTGACGGAAGGTCTGGGCAAAATCCGAATCAAATCCGGGTATGTTCACTACAAGAAAAGGTTTCCCGGACTCCCGGTGTGCCTGAATCATGGAATTGGTATATAATTCGTTTGTTTTTCGGTCCATCCCGACCCCGATGACAACCACGGCATCAACGCCTGGATCCGCTGCCAGAGTATGCGCGGCCCGGATATAAATTTCTATTTCCAGAGAAGCCGTCAGCCCCACGTCCACCGGGTTGGAAAGACTCGAGCCGGCTTCCGGAACAAAACCAGACAAGTCAGAACGAGTTTTATCGGAAAGTTCCGCCAGTTTTAATCCCTCATCACCGCAAGCTTCGGCCGCAGCCACCGCGAGCCCGCCAGGGCCGGAAAGAATAGCGATCCGATCACCGATTCCGTCCGGAAGCATGGAAAAGCCCATCAAGGCATCGCTCAAAGCATCAAACCCTTTGACCGAAACAGCACCGCTCTGGCGTACGACCGCTTCCCATATTTGTCTCCGGCTTGCCAGGGCGCCAGTGTGAGACGTGGCAGCTTTTTGCCCTTCAGGATTTAATCCGACTTTCCAGAGAATAACTGGTTTTTTTTCAGACGCATTTTTAAGAGCTTCTAAAAAATATGGCCCGTTGCTAATGCTCTCCAGATAAGCTCCGATAACATCGGTTGAAGGGTCGTTCCCTAAATAGGTAAGCATGTCAGCGCTTGAAATGTCACATTCATTCCCCAGGCTTACAACGCTGCTGAAGTAAATTCCATTTTGGGGGGCAATCCGGCAGAGTATATTGGCCAAAGAACCGCTGTGGGAAATAAATCCGACCGGTCCCGGCTTTCTGGAAAGCCCGGGAAAGAAAGAGATGCCTGATTCCGGGACATATAGACCCATGCAGTTCGGCCCGAAAAGCCGCATGCCTGAAGATTGCGCAACACGGGTCAGGGCCGCTTCCAGTTTGCGCCCTTCCTCCGTTCCGGTTTCTTTGTATCCGGCGGTGAAAAGTACCGCCCCTTTGACGCCTTTGGCCGCACACGCTTTAACAATCGGTAGTGCCCTGTGGTGCGGCACCAGGATGATCGCCAAGTCAACCGTATCGGGAATTTCTGCAATACCCGGATAGGCTTTAAGTCCATCGATCTCTTTTGCTTCCGGATGGACCGGATAAATCCGGCCGGTATACTTCATATCCAGCAACGCCATGAGAAACAGTTTTCCCGCCTTGAACCCCCGCGGAAGTCCGATAATCGCAACAGACTCAGGGTGAAAAATCGCGTCCATCTGTGCGATTAATTCATGTGTTTTCTTCATAATCACCTGTGTTTTTTGAAGATTTGAGAACGATCATCGCGTCAACAGCAATGCCCCTTCCTTTTAAAATTTTGAAATGATAACCGGATTGATGCCAATCTCCTGAATCATATTGTTTTCTGATTATATCGGATTTCGGGGAAATGGATAACTTATTTATATAATATTAAATAGTTACAATAAGCCACCTGCAAGGAGGCATCTATCTATATGGAAATGCAAAAACACAACCCTCTACTCGAAACTATAGAACCACATGTTTGCCTTTTACTCAAGAAATTTATAACGCAAAGATAATGCCCAGGTTGTTTTGAGAAAATGCATTAATGAAATGATTGCGTTATCAAAGGTGGTCAATTTTCGGTTGCCATTTCGAGAAAGCGCAACGCAGATATTGGACTTTCTACGAATCTTTTTTCTTGACATTTAACAGTTGGCGCTGGTAAAATACCATTAAAAGTATTATTAATACCTAATAAGGTATTTTATGAAAATCAATTCGGATCGCTCCACTGCCATCGAGCGCGCACTCGATGTCATAGAATACATGACGGCTTCTCAAACAGATCTGCCCTTTTCACAGATTTTTGCGGATCTGAATATCCCAAGGCAGTCACTTGTCAGGATTTTAAACACGCTGTGCGACAGGGGGATCGTTGGCCGTACGGAACAAAAAGGATTCTACAGGCTGGGCATGAAGCTTTTATACATGGGTACCAGCCTTAAGGATAAAATCAGCCTCCGTACCGTTGCCTGGCCGTTCATGGTTGAGTTGTCCAGGCTGACGCATAAAACCATCGAGCTGTCGATCCTCGACCGGGATCAGCTAATCTGCATCGAACAAATCCAGGGTGATGAAGGCGTCAATCTGTATTCACGCGTGGGAAGCGTCTACCCCTACCTCCACGCGGTCAGCGTTGGAAAAATTTACCTGGCCCACATGAACCCGGCAAGGAGAGGGCAAATTCTTGAAAGAATCGGTCTTCCCAAAGTTGCGGAGAACACCATTACCGATCCCCAAGTGCTGGAAAGAGATCTGGAGACAGTTGTTGAGCAAGGCTATGCGTTTGAGGATCAGGAATTGCGCACAGGCGTAAGAAGAGTGGCTGCTCCGATATACGATTACATGGACGAATTGACCGGATGTATCAGCATTGCTGCTCCGATTTTCAGTTTCAAGGTAGAGGTCAAGCATCGGCTCGGGAAAATGGCGGTCGAAGCCGCACGAAAGATATCAAAAGGTATGGGCCAGATACCCGAAGACCAGTAGTGGCATACCGGGCGCGAAAAGATTTTCAGAGCACTTAATACTATTTAATTTGGAGATATAATGAGACAGTTTTTCTACCCATCGGCCCTGGCTGTTTTTGGTGTGAGCAGCGCCCCCGGAAACCTTGCGAAGAACATTGTGCATAACTGCCTGGAGATGGGGTTCGAGGGGAAAATTTATCCTGTAGGAAAAAACCCGGGAACGGTTTTCGGCCGGGAAATCATAACCGAACCGATGACATTGCCAGATGGTATTGATCTTGCGGTGATCCTTGTTCCTTCCAGTTCGGTTGCGACAACGCTTGAAACTTGTGGGCTCAAGGGAATACGGCATGTGATTGTTTCCACTGCCGGATTCAGTGAATTTAAAGAAACAGACAATCAAGAGGAAAACGATCTTCTCAAAATGGCAGAGCAGTATCGAATCCGGATTATCGGACCCAACTGTGTCGGAACGATCAATACCGGATCCGGCCTTTGCACGCCGTTTAATCCGATCAATACCCAAAACTTCAAAAAAGGTCCCGTAAGCCTTATCACCCAAAGCGGAGGTATCGCCAATCAAGCTGCCCACTATTTTTCAGAGGAGCACATCGGCTTTGCCAAGATCATCAGCGTCGGCAACAAACTGGATATAAATGAGCTGGATCTTATCGAATACCTGATGGAGGACGAGGATACAGAGCAGATTCATCTCTACCTGGAAAGTATCGATCATGGCGACAAACTGATACGCTTGGCCAAAAGATCATCAAAGCCGATTGTTATGTTCAAATCCAATGTGAGTCGAACGGCACTTGAAGTGGCCAAATCACATACAGCGGCACTTTCCAATAATGATCGGGTTGTAGAAGGCGCTTTGAAGCAGGCGGGGATTATCCGGGTGCGGAGCCTTCACGAAATGACCGTCTGTGCAAAGGCGCTTCGCCTGCCGCCCCTCAAAGGCAACCGTCTGGTGGCCATATCGCTTTCAGGTGGGTTCTCGGTGATCATGGGAGATGCATGCGAAGCATTCGGTTTTGTTTGTCCGAAACTGCCGGCGTCGCTGATTCGAAAGGCCGAGAGCTTTCGGCGGGGTGGCGTGATCCGCATGTCCAATCCGATGGATTTCGGTGATATTCACAGCATCGAAGTGTTGATGGACATCTTGGAGCAATGCCTGGCTTTGGATGACATTGACGGCATCGCCCTCTCCTTCATGTACGGCCCGGAAATGGCAAAAATGCTCGGTAAAGAAATTGCCCGTCCGGAAAAGCTTCTGGAACGCTTCCAGTCTATCAGCCATGCCGCCGGCAAACCCATGGGGATCAGTTTTATCTCGGAACGACAGTATATCGAGCAACTGAAAGCGAGCAATATCTACCCGGTTTTCAACGATCCGCCGGAGAGCATCCAGGCCCTGTCCATGTTGCGGAACTACACATCAAGGAAAACAAATTAATGTTTCGAAATTTTCAGGAGATCGAAAATCAGGCCAAAAAAATTGGTCCCAGGAGAGCCGTGGCGCTCTTCCCCGATGAACCGGAAGTCATGCGGGCCATGGCGGATGGGAAAAAGCTCGGATTAATCGAACCGATTCTGGTGGGAGACAAATCCCGGATTCGAACCGTTGCCCATGAGGTTTCCATGTCCCTTGAAGGGGTCGAAATCCTTGACATGGATGATCCGCAAAAGGCCGCAGATCTTTGCCTTGAGACCGTGGTCAACGGCCGGGCCTCGTTTATCATCAAAGGGAATATCCTGACTAGCTACCTTTACCGGTCTTTGATTCGAACTGCCGGCGAATGCTCCTCGGATCAGGTGGCCTGCACCCTCTGTTTCCATCAGGCAAGGGGCATTGACAAGATATTTGTGATTACGGACCCCGGTGTAAACATATTGCCGAATGCGGAAACCAAGCGAAAAATATTGGCCAATGCGATCAATGTCCTGCATCAGATGGGTTGTGAGAAACCGAGGGTGATGATTCTTGCCGCTCATCGGTTCGATGGTTCGGATTCGACCGCAGTCAAAGATGCTGTCTTAATTGAAAAAGTCTGTTCAAGCAACGCGTTCACTGATTTCACCATGAGCACAGCGAACAATCTATACCAGGCATATCCGGACCATTGTATAAGCCTCGATTCTTTTCCTGATCTTTTTTTGGTACCCAACCTGGAAACCGGCAACATTCTGGTCAAAAGCATCGATCACCTGGGCGGCGGTATCCGCCAGTGCGTGACGGTGGGAGGAAACATTACGGTTTTGACGCCTTCCCGTTCGGATGGATATGCCGCCAGGATGATGAACCTGGCCCTTGGCGTCGTTCTTTCACAATCACTGCGGAGAGGTAATGAATAGTCCCCATTTCGAATATCTCCTGAGAGCTGCCGCATCCAACAGGCGCAGAACGATGACCATTAGCGGACAAGGCGGTGTCGCTGCTGTCGAAGCTGTTTTGCAGGCACAGAATATGGGGCTTGTCCAGCCGATCTTTTTCGGGGTCGCGTTTTCGGAATGGATTCCCGAAAATGAACGTCTTTTCCCCGGCGCCAACGTGGAAGAAGCCAGAAGAGAGGCCCTGGAACTTGTCGGAAGGGGCAAGGTGGATATCTGCCTTGACACCGATCCCTTCTCATTTTCGTTTCTGCGGTTGATTTCAGAAAAAGGAATAGTAGACAGGCGGGTTGCCAGTTACGTAAGCATATGTGAATTGCCGGGGGAAAACCGCTTAACCCTGCTGAGCGATACGCTGGTCAACCCTGCGCCGGATCTCAAGGATAAAATTGCTATTCTGGAAAATGCAATTTCCGTGGCTGCCGTGCTGGGAATTTCAGAGCCGAAGATTGCCGCTCTGGCACCCCTGGAGCTGGTCAATCCCGCGATCCGGTCCACCGTGGATGCCGCCATTCTTTCAAAAATGTCTCAAAGAGGTCAATTCGGAAAAGTGGTCGTTGAGGGTCCGCTCGGCATGGACAATGCCGAATCCGCATCTGCTGCCAGACATAAGGGAATCAGGAGTCCGGTGCCGGGTGATGTGGACATCTATTTTTTCCCGGATATTGAGTCCGCCGATATTACCGCTCAGTTTCTATCCTGGGTCTTCCGGGCAAGATTCGCGGGGTTTTTGGCGGGTACCGGAGTTCCCATTGTCGTGAAATCACACCTGGAGCGGGACGATGCGTGGCTTGTCAATATCGCACTGGCCGTACTGAGGTGTATATGAAAATGTTTTGCATATTAGTGGTCAATATCGGATCCACATCAACCAAGGTCGCCGTGTTCGGGGACCGGGAGTGCCTGTTCCGGGAAACGATCAACCATGCGTCGGGCATAATAACGGGTCTTGATGGGTTTGGAGAATGGTTCCGGTTCCATCGGCAGGCGGTGGAAGGATTTTTAAAAAATAATCGTGAAAAAATAAAGCAGATGGATCTTGTGGTCAGTCGGGGAGGAATGACCCGTTCGATTCAGGCCGGCGCATATCGAATAACGGACGCCATGTTGCATGACCTGCGCTCCGGTGAATACGGGTGGCATCCGTGCAATGTGGGACCGGCGATTGCGCATGAGATAGCCAAGCGTTTCGGTGCGGAGGCCATCATATACGATTCCCCGGTCTCGGATGAGATGATGCCGATAGCCAGATTTTCAGGGCTTAAGGATATCAAGCGATGTGCCGCCTTTCATGTGCTGAGCCAGAAATCCGCAGCGAAAAGGGCGGCTTCGAAAATGAAACTGCCATACGGCAAAGCATCTTTTGTTGTCGCACACATGGGCGGCGGCATAACGGTCTGCGCACACCAAAACGGAAGAATGATAGACGGTACACACGGATTGGGTGAAGGCTCCTTCACTCCCCAGCGGACGGGTTCGCTGCCCCTTCAGGGCATTATTCAACTCTGCTTTTCGGGTAAATATACGCAGAATGAACTCCACCGCGAACTCTTCGGGAAAGGCGGTGTCCATTCCTATTTAGCCACCCATGATGTTGCCGCCATCGAGGATTGCGTTGCCAGCGGCGATGCCGATGCCGAACTTGTGCTAAGGGCCATGGGCTACCAGATCAGCAAGGAGATTGGGGCGATGGCCGCGGTACTGTCCGGCCGGGTGGATGCCGTAGTCCTAACCGGCAATCTCACCCGCGCAGAAACCGTGATGGACGAGATTCGCCAACGAATCTCGTCACCTGCCCCTTTGTTGGCCTTTCATGGCGAAGATGAGTTGGAAGCACTGGCCGCGGGCGGTGTTGCTGTCCTCAACCGACAGGAAATCATCCAAGAATATTAGAGGCAGGTCAGACTTCCGACCCGCATGAGGAGAAAAAGATGAAAATAATTGACGAGGCGATAAAGAGGGGACAAACCGTACTTTCCGAATTTGAATCCAAGAAACTGCTTGCGCAATACCACATCCCGGTGACAAGGGAAATCCTGGTTGAAAGCAGGGAAAGCCTCAGGGACGCCATCGAAGCAATCGGTTATCCGATCGTCCTCAAGGGATGCTCGCCGGACATCGCCCACAAAACCGAAAAAGGCCTGATACGCGTAGACATCAGAAACGAGGATGAGGCGCTTGTTGCTTTTAAAGAAATCACTGCGGGAATGAAGGGTTCCGGAAATGCCGTCCTTGTTCAGGAAATGGTACGGGGAAAAAGAGAACTTGTGGCTGGTCTGACAAGAGATCCCCTGTTCGGTCCGTGCGTCATGTTCGGGCTTGGAGGGATATTTACCGAAGTTTTAAACGACGTCTGTTTTCGGGTAGCCCCCTTGGAAGAATTCGACGCGCTGGAAATGATGCGTGAAATCAAGGGGCATAAAATATTGGGTGCTGTCCGCGGAATGGAAGCCGTGGATATGACCTTGCTCGCGGATATTCTGGTTGCCATCGGAAAGATCGGCATGGAAAATGAAAAGATTGCAGAGATCGATATCAATCCGCTGATCATAACAGGGAACAAACCCGTTGCGGTGGATGCCCTGATTGTACTGGGTTCATCCCGGGCGTAAAAAAATGCCATTTGCAGAGGAGTACCGTAGATGACGATAATTCCAGTTTCACACCATCCCGGTCGCCATTGTGCCAGTACCGGCCTGTGCAATCTGGCCGATTTTCATGGCATCGGGTGGACTGAATCGATGTGTTTCGGGTTGGGGGCCGGTCTGGGAATTTGGTATGTCAGCTTTCCCGGAATCTCTCCGAGCCGCATGGTACACGTTCGAAGTCTTGATATTGAAGCCAGTTTTTTTAATCGGATTGGACAGCCCTTCGCGTGGGAACAATTCAAAACTCCTGAAGAGAGCGAGCAGGTTTTATGCGACAAGCTTGATTTAGGGGCACCTGTAATCCTTCAGACAGACATATATCATCTTCCCTATTATGATTCAAATACCCACTATCCCGGCCACGTGATTACCGTATGGGGATACGACAGGGATAATAAAGTGTTTTTTGTGACAGATACAGAGCGTGAAGCTGTATTGCAGGTGCCGTTTGAGAAAATGCAAAAGGCCCGTTTTTCCGCTGACGGTCTTTTAAATATTCAAGGGAATCTATTTGCGCCGCAAAGTCTGTCTAAGCCTGAAAGTATGCCTCTTATTATTATTCATGCTGTTAAGGAAAACAGCAGGGTCATAATCGAAGGCTATGATGGAATAAGCGAAGCGAATGATATTGTTGGGGGACTCTGTGCCCTTGAAAAGTGGGAGATGGAGATCCTTAACTGGAAGAATCTTAAAGATTGGCGATGGGCAGCCCGTTTTACATACCAAGCAACCGAAAAGCGGGGAACCGGAGGCGGTGCTTTCAGGTTGCTGTATGCCGATTTCCTCAATGGAGCTGCTGAATATGTGCCTGAAATTCTATCGCGCGGTCTGCCGCAGCAGATGCGGGAAGTCGGTTTGGCATGGCGGGAGCTGGCAGTGGTGCTGAAAAACATATCAGAAAGATCGGTTCCGGATTTCACTGAAGCTTATGACGGTATTCAAAAAGTGAAACACCTTGAGTCTGCCTATCACAAAAATGCATTGACAATGTGTTAGAACGTATTTCAAAATATATAGACATTGATCATCGTTTCTGACACAGGGGAATGTTATGTCCTATAGCATGGCACGAGAATTGCTTACACACATTACTTCCTACTTATTTAGAAAATTTCTGCAAGGGCACTTGTCTCTTCAGCAGATCAACTATTAATAAAAAAAACCCAAAGGCCGGTTTATGCGCCCTTTGGGTTTTTTATTTTCAGATTCTGATAAAAGAGGAGGTGTGGCGATATTCGGCGTTGAGATTGCTTCGGCAGAAACGATCTCGGAGCGGTAGTTATGGGAAGGCTTTGTGGGGCAACGATAATGTTTGCCGGATGAACCTTTGCGTCAATGCTCAGGACGCCATGCCGGATGGCGGAAACCTGACCATCGAAGTGCGGAAATTGTCGCTTCGGAAAGATCATTTCAATCTGAAAAAGACATTCACGGCTCGGAAACAATACTGGTGGTCGAAGACATTGAAACGGTGCGCGAGGCCCTGTGTTCATGATTTCATCGTCGGACGCATCCAAATGGTTATCAATGCCGCAGTTACTGAAGGCCGCACGATGATAGGACAACCGAAGTACAGGATGAACGCCTGCAGCAATGGCACTGTTCATCAGGGAAGCGATGAGTTCTTTTATCGCAAAGGATGGGAGCGCCATTCCGACTCCCTCACAGACCGGGAAAACGGAGCAAGACAATCCTCTGGCCAGAATCAGATTGTTGTTCCCGTTCCGGCTCCGCTAAAAAAATCCGTAGTGCCTAAAACCGTTTCAATGTCATATTAACATACCGATATCGCTAAAAACACTTACTATGTCCGTGGCGTCGGGCTATTATTCTTGGTTGCTGTTTTTGACTATCTCTTGCGCACGATCAAACTGCCGATGGAGTATCCGCCCCCGAAAGAGCAGATCACGCCGATGTCGCCGCTGGCAAGGTCCTGGTTGTACAGGTGAAAGGCGATGATCGAACCTGCGGATGCCGTGTTTGCATACCGGTCCAGCACGATGGGCGCCAAATCCATGCCGGCTTCTCTTCCAATCAGCCTGTTCGAGATCAGGGCATTCATGTTGATATTGGCCTGGTGCAACCAGAAGCGCCTGATTTCCGGAACGGTCAACCCCAGACTTTCCAGGTGACACCGGAGATGCTGTTCCGCCATGGGGCTGACTTCTTTGTAAACCTTGCGGCCGTTTTGATGGAAAAGCTTGTCCGCACTGAAGGGATCCACGTCGCTGGCGCGGCTGAGATAACCGAAATTGGATCTGACGTTGCTGGAAAACTGGGTCATCGCCTTAGTGCTGAGAATATCGTAGCTGTGAAGCGTCGTGCAGGTGTCGGCCCGCTCAACAATAGTTGCGGTGGAGACATCGCCAAAAATAAAGTGGCTGTCGCGGTTGCAATAGTCAACCTGGGGGGAAAACAGCTCCGGGTTGATCAGCAGTACGCAGCGCGCGGTGCCAGCGGCCACCATCTCATAACCCCGCTGCAGGGCAAAAGTGGCTGACGAGCAGGCCACCAGCATGTCAAAGCCAAAGCCCTTTATGCCCAACTCGTTTTGCACTTCGATTGCAATGGCGGGGTAGGCGCGTTGGGTGGAAGCGCAAGAGACGATGACCGCATCGATGTCGGCGGCGGTTTTATTGGCGGCCTTCATGGCGTCCCGGGCGGCATGAAGCGCGATCTGCGCCTGATCGGAAAGCGAATCTTCCGGGCGCTCGGGTATGGCGGGACGCATCCGCTCAATGTCCAGAATGCCCTCTTTGACGTAAACATAACGTTGCTTGATGCCGGAGACCTTGAGGATAAATTCAACCGAAGATTTTTGCATGGCCTCAAGATCACCGGCCTGAATTGCAGCAGCATGTTCCGTATTGTACTTGTCGGTCCATGCATTATAAGACGTTACAATCTCTTCGTTGGTGATGATGTGTTCCGGAGTCCAAAGGCCCGTACCGCTGATAACAACGGTGGCCGGTATTTCTGATGGCATGGTTGTCCTTATTCTACCGTTTCCTTGTCAGTCTGCTCAGTCAAACCGAACAACTCTGTACGCTTCAGTTTGATGTCGGTTTGCTCCTCATTCAAATTTAATGATGTTTGTGGTTCCAAGCTGATCCTGCGCCTGATGTTCCGCGTCTTTTCCCACAGTTCAAGGCCCGACACCCAGGCCCTCCATTTTTCAACCTCCAGCGATACGTAATTGTTGAAAACATACAGTTCGCTCGGCCATGCATAAGGTATGGCCAAGCGCCGGGCCACTTTCGCCACGGGCATCGTTTCCCCCTCGCAGGCCATCTGTCCCCGTGCCCCCGCGACCATGAAATGGAGACGGTTCAGTATATTGACCTCGCTTGCCCCCGCGTCCATGTCGAGAGAAAGCAGATTCAAATGAGGATACATCTCCTTGAGCTTCTTTTCCATGCCCCGCCCGGTAATGTGGTTGGCAATGCAGCCGAACGGCTGCAGGCAGACGATGTCGCCGACCCCTTCCTTGAGCATGGCGATCATTTCGGCCGTCAGGAGCCATCCTTCGCCAAACCGGTTGGCCAGGCTGACCACCTCACCGGTGATTTCCGAGAGTTCTCTCAGATCATGAGACTTTCGGTAAAACCGGAATTCACGCATGACACGCTCGATTTGTCCAAGGTAGTATCCGGAGTAAATCTCCAGCAGCATAAACTTGATACGGTCCACGAAAGAACGTTTGAAAATCGCCTTCCAGTCGTAGGTTTCATTGATGAAGCGCTGGGCGAAAAAACTCTGTAAGGCAGGAAGAATCACTTCCACCCCCTGGCCGGACAGCCAGTCGATGATATTCCCATTGGAAAAGAAATTGTATTTGACAAAAATTTCGCCCACGATGCCGATTCTGGGGACGGGTTCGCGGCGGATCTCAACCTTGTTGAAGTCCGCAACAGCCTTTCCGAGAAGATTGAGAAGGTAATGATAATCGGCGTTTTCAATGCCTGTCTCCATTTCGGAGAGATATTTGCCGTGCAGGCTCCTGGCGGTTCCCGGCGTCTTTTCCCTGGCCACCGTGGACAGGTACATCCGGGCCAGTGGATCAGCGAATATAACACCCAGGGCCAGCCGTTTGACAAGACCCTTGTCATCGATTTCAAATCCGGGCTGGGGATCGCTCCCCTCACCGGATAAAGTGATTACGGAAACATTATCCAGACCGACGGCAGCCAGCCCCTTCCTGACGAGAGAGACGTAAGAGGACGCCCGGCATTGACCGCCGGTCTGGGTCAGAATAACCGCGGTATTTTCAGGATCGTAGCGGCCTGACTGGAAAGCCTTGATAATGTCGCCGGCAACC
>AMWB02047553.1_pt1 | contig 20284 bp, 17 predicted proteins | sample 200311 | NCBI WGS metagenome assembly AMWB02 (sample SAMN02737377, study PRJNA173069) | bioreactor metagenome | biome: anode biofilm in microbial fuel cells | place: USA: California | collected 2010-12-16 | reverse complement strand
CAGATTAAATGTCGGCGCTGCAGTTATGGGATTAGGCTACATTGTTGGATTAAAGTATTCTGCAATTATTGCTGCCGGATCTTTTGTTTCATGGTATTTACTTGTTCCCGTTATCTCATATATCGGCTCGGGTTTAACTGAAACTTTTGGAACAGGTGCAACAAAATTGATTTCAGCAATGTCGGCTGAACAAATTTTTAGTCAGTATGTACGCCACATTGGTATTGGTGGAATTGCAATGGCAGGAATTATTGGAATTATTCGTTCATCCAAAATTATTCGCGATGCCATCTCACTTGGTTTTAAAGAAATCTTTGAAAAAAAGGATGGTGATAAACAAACTGCAAGAACACAACGTGATTTATCAATGAAAATAATTATTGGCGGGTTAGTTATTACCACAATTCTGCTTTTTGCTTTCTTTCAGATGGGAGTTGTTTTTAATGTTGGATGGGCTGTTGCAGGATTACTAATTGTTTTAATTGTTGCTTTCTTGTTTACAACCGTCGCAGCAAATGCCACCGCTATTGTTGGAACAAATCCAGTTAGCGGAATGACTTTGATGACATTAATTCTTTCATCAATAGTTCTTACATCTGTTGGATTAAAGGGTGAATCAGGAATGATCGCGGCTTTAATAATTGGTGGTGTTGTTTGTACGGCACTTTCTATGGCTGGCGGATTTATTACAGATTTAAAAATTGGTTACTGGCTCGGAACAACACCAAAAAAACAAGAGCAATGGAAATTTCTTGGCGTTCTTGTTTCCGCACTTACAGTTGGATTTGTAATTATGATACTGAATGAAACTTATGGCTTTGTCGGAGAAGGTTCATTAGTTGCTCCACAGGCAAATGCAATGGCAGCAGTAATTCAACCGCTAATGGATCAACAACCTGCACCGTGGTTATTATATATTGTTGGTGCAATTCTCGCATTAGTTTTAACGATGATAAAAGTACCTGCGTTAGCATTCGCACTTGGTATGTATATACCACTTGAATTAAACACTCCGCTATTGATTGGTGGATTGATTGCTCATTACGTTTCAACGCGCAGCAAAGATGAAAAAGTAAATACTGCAAGAAGAGAACGCGGAACATTAATTGCGTCAGGCTTTATTGCAGGCGGTGCATTGATGGGTGTAATTAGTGCAATATTAAGATGGCAGGGATTTAATTGGGTTAATCTTGAATGGACAGATTCGCATTCGGCAGAAATACTTGCATTGGCAATGTTTGCGCTTCTTTGTTTTTATATGATTTGGGATTCATTGAGAGGAAAAGTGGAAGAATAAAAAGCCCATCCCTAACCCTTCCCTAAGGGAAGGGGATTAGTAATTTATGTTACGCAAAATGTTGCTAACGTCTAAGTTAATTGTTGATGTTTTAATCTCAGTCCACTGTGGCGGATTAAGTCTGGGTTTATAAAAACACAAAAAACAATCTGTACTTTAGTTTAAAAAGTTTAAAAAGTTACAAAAGTTCTAATTTCTGTGTAAGGTGAATCACTAATTCACCTTACACAAAGAACTATAAGGTGTTAAATTTCTGGTAACAAAAATCAGGGGGAATAGATGAAAAAAAACTTTTAGAATTTTACACAGATTATCCCAAAGTTGATGGCAAGCAATTTAATGAGTTCATTTTCATATACAACAGACAAGGGTCTATAAGTAATGTCCGAAATGAAAGTAGTTCTCCAATAGGGATCCCTTTGGGATAATTAATTAACATTACTGCAAAACGCACTTGTAAATAAAGATAAGTGTAACTATAGCTTTAAATATTTCTCAAACCAACTTTTTCTGAATTCATCAACTTCTTTGCGATGTGTTTTTAAAAAATGATCTCCGGCTTCGAGCATTATTAGTCTGAACGTACGTTTTAAATCAATAAGTTCAGAAGAAAGGTCAAGTGAATCGTGCGGCAATACCCGATTATCTAAATTGCCGTGAATCATTAGTAATGGTGTGTTTTGGGAAAGCTTTTCCGGAAAGTTAATTATTGATCTTGATTCACATTTTTGTTTGAATTCCTCTTCACCATATTTACCCATTGTGTGCTCATAAAGTCGGCGCATAAACTTACTTTCATCAGAATTGCATCTAAGATTTGCAATCCCACCAATAACAACTGCGGCTTTGAAGATATTTGTTCGTGTTAATGTAAGATAAGTCATCATTCCGCCGCGGCTCCAACCTTCAATTCCCCAAACATCTTTATTTGCTTGTGGAATTTCTTCTGCTAAGGGAATAAGATTTAAAACATCATTTAAATCATCGCCGCCAAAATCATCATTTCCTTCACCTCCATCATTACCACGATATTGAGTTGCAAACACACAATATCCCCAGCTTGCAATTTGCCCAAAAATTCCACGGGCAGTAAACTTATCAATCGCGCCTGAATTTCCAATTCCGCCTCTGCACCAGATTACACAAGGAAATTTTTGTGCATCATCTTTTGGATATGCAATATACCCGGTTACTCTTAATCCATCAGAAAGATAAATTATCTTTTCAACAACTGATTTTTCAAATGCTTCTTTTCCCCAACCGCTTAATACCATTTTTTGTTGTTGTTCTGTTAAAACGATTTTTTCTCTATCAATAATTTTATTACTCATTATTTATTCCTTTAATGGAATTGGTAATGCTATCTTGTATTTCTCTGTGATAAACATAGGTCTGAAAATCTATCTTTGCCACTTTGTATTTTTTACTAACTCTTTCAAAAAATTCCGAATCTTCACTGTATTGTATATCTCTAAATCCGCCAAGATTAATAAAAACATTTCGCTTACCAAAAAAAGTTGCCCCGATTGTACACTTAGAAAGATGGATCAATTCTTTGGTATTATTTTTATCAGGAACAAATTCATTACCAATAATTTTTACACCACCGTGTATAAAATCAATATCAGGATTTTTGTTTAGATAATTAATCCTGATTTGAAGATGATCTTTTAAAAATTCATCATCGCTATCTAAAAAAGTTAGAAAATCACCGGTGGAATTTTTTATGCCGTTATTTCTTGCAGCCGATAAACCCTGATGTTCTTGATAAATTATCTTTATGTGATGTGATTTGTCTTTATAAAGCTCAAGCGATTCTTGAATTTTATCATTGCTTCCATCATCAACAATAATCAACTCCCACTGTTTATAAGTTTGATTAAGAACAGAATTTATTGCCCTTTGAATATACGCCCGCCTGTTATAAACAGCAGTTATAATTGAAACAAGCGGTTTTTTATTATTGATCAACAAAATTTTTAATAGGTATTATGATTATTAAAATATAGTTTTTAACATAAACTTTAGCATAGCCATACCGTTGGAATCTTCTCTGCGCTGATTTTACAAAAACTTAAGAATGTTTTCAGGCATTGCATAAAGTGATTAACTAATTAAAGCTCTGTTTTATTATATTTGCCCTGCACAAATATCGGAAACTATAAAATGGCAAAAAAGCAGATTAAAAACACCGCCCAGCAAACCTTAAAGAAAAACAAAAAGTCCCAAATACAATTAGCCATAATTCTTTTAATAGGAATTGCGGTTATCGGGTATTTTTTTTATGATAATTTTTTTAAGGATAAAGAGTCGAAATTGGAATATTATACTTTTACAAAAGAAGGTGAGCTTACGTTTACCGATTCTCTTGGAACATTAAAAGCAAAAATTGATATTGAAATTGCTGATAATGATTATGAACGCCAGCTCGGGTTAATGAATCGCAATAAGATGGATGAAAACCAGGGGATGCTGTTTATTTTTCCCAGGCAGGATTATCTTTCTTTCTGGATGCGGAACACATTAATTCCGCTTGATATAATTTTTGTTAATGATAAAAAAAAAATTGTAACAATTTTTAAAAACACTAAAACTCTTTCTGATCAAAGTTATCCTGCATCAGAGCCTGCACAATATGTTGTAGAAGTTGTTGGCGGATTTACGGATAAGCATAATATTAAAGTTGGGGACAAAATTGATTGGATGGGGAGTAAAATAGGTTTGTAACTTGATAAGTTACTTTACTCATTTGTTAAAGAACATCCAGGGTTTTGTTGACTGAACAACCTAAAATTGTTTTTGGGTTAAAAATTAAGAATACTTTTTCAAAAAGATTCATTAAAACCCGGTAGTTTTTGTAATCTGCTTAAGTTAATAAATCTCTTTACGTAAGAAAAGAGATGACATCTTTATTGAAGAAAACGAACATTTAATTTTACATTGAAAACGTAATTTATATCTCTGAGTTCACTGTAAGAAGAAAGATGTCATCTCTCACATACGGCATAGCCACAGGTGACACGCCATTTTGCGTAAGGTGTGTTTATAACTAACATTAACCTTTTTGTAACCGTACCTTTCGAGTTACGATTAAACACATTATTCCTAATCTGAATTTTGCAAATACATTTTTCACTCATAGTAACAGTACAACCGTAACTACTACCCTCGAAACATAAATCTTAATTGAAAAGAATTTTTAGTAATAAAAATCACATTCAAATTTTGTAGAACATTACCGGATTCTAATATGCAATTCCTTCAACTGGTTTTCATCAACAGTAGAAGGAGAATCATCCATTAAAGATATTGCACTTGCGGTTTTAGGGAAAGCAATAACATCACGAATAGAATTTTCTCCAGCAAATATCATTGCCATTCTATCAAATCCAAAAGCAATTCCGCCGTGAGGTGGAGCGCCATACTTAAATGCATTCATTAGAAATCCAAATTTATACTGGGCTTCTTCATCAGAAATTCCTAATGCTGCAAACATTTTTGCCTGAAGTTCAGAATTATGAATTCTAATGCTTCCGCCTGCAATTTCATTTCCATTTAAAACTAAATCATAAGCACGGGCTTTAACGTTGCCGGGATCAGATTCCATTAATGGAATGTCTTCCATTCTTGGAGATGTAAATGGATGATGCATAGCGTAAAATCTGCCCGTTTCATCATCCCACTCAAACAAAGGAAAATCAGTAACCCATAATAACTTTGGTTCAGAATCTTCTTTTACAAGATTTAATCTTTTTGCCATTTCTAATCTTAATGCACCCATCGTGTTAAGTGTTTTTAATTTAGATCCGGAAAGAATAAAAATTAAGTCACCGGGTTTTGCATTTAATGATTTTGTAAGATTTTGTTTCTCTTCATCAGTAAAAAATTTCATTGTTGGCGATTCAAGTTCTTCGTCTTTAACACGAATCCAAATTAATCCTTTAGCGCCATGTCCTTTAACAAAATCTGTAAGAACGTCTAATTGATTACGTGTGTAATCTCCGCAACCAGGAGCTAATAGACCGGTAATAATTCCTTTAGCCTCAACAGCATCTTTAAATACTTTAAATCCTGTATTATCAAAAACATTATTCAGAGTTTTCATTTCAAGATCAAAACGTAAATCAGGTTTGTCGCTTCCATATTTTTCCATCGCTTCATCAAAAGATAATCTTGGCAAAGGGGTTGTAAGTTCGCGGTTCCAGACTTGCTTAAAAAATCTTTTCATTAATCCTTCAACAATTGTAAAAATATCTTCCTGGTCAATAAAAGACATTTCAACATCTATTTGCGTAAACTCGAGTTGCCTATCTGCACGCAGGTCTTCATCTCTAAAACATTTTACTATTTGGAAATAACGATCCATTCCGGCAACCATAAGAATTTGCTTATAAGTTTGCGGTGATTGCGGCAGTGCATAAAATTTTCCTTTGTGCATCCTGCTTGGAACAAGAAAATCCCTTGCGCCTTCCGGAGTGCTTTTCATCAGTACAGGAGTTTCAACTTCAATAAATCCATTTTCATCAAAATATTGTCGGGTTATCTGAGCCATTTTATGCCGTAAAATCAAGCTCTTTTGTAGTTTAGGTCTTCTTAAATCCAAATATCTGTATTTTAATCTTAAATCTTCGTGAGTATCAATATCATCTTTAATTGCGAATGGTGGTGTTTCAGCTTCGTTAAGTATGATAAGATTATTCACCATTACATCAATGTGCCCGGTTTCCAGATCAGGATTATCGGTATCTGCCGGGCGTTTTCTTACAACACCTTCTACGGAAATAACAAATTCATTTCTTAAATCTTTTGCTGCATTATGTGCTTGTTCATTAAATGTTTGTTCAAACACAACCTGGGTAATTCCATGTCTATCGCGGATTTCAATAAAAATAACTCCGCCTAAATCTCTTCTTCTATCAACCCAGCCGTTAAGTACAACATTTTTACCAATGTCTGATTCACGTAACTCACCGCAAGTGTGTGTTCTTCTTTTAAACTGCATAATGCTTTAAGTAACTCCTTAATGAATTTGAGGCGTAAAAATAACTAAATGATTAAGGGCAATCAAATGCAGATTGGCTTTTATTATGTTACTTTTGTTAAGATCTTTATAAAGATTATTATTTCTCACAATTATTTTTAACAGATATTTTATATGAACACTGTAGAACTTATACGCAAAAAAAGAAATAAAGAAAATCTTACCAAAGAAGAAATTTTATTTCTCATCAATAATTACACAAAAAACAAAATTCCCGATTACCAATTTTCTGCCTTCCTGATGGCGGTTTATTTTAATGGGATGAGCAAAGAGGAAATCTCGGCACTTACAGAAGCAATGCTTTATAGTGGAAAGGTTTTGAATCTTAATTCGATTAAAGGAGTTAAGGTTGATAAACACTCAACCGGCGGAGTTGGCGATAAAACATCTTTAATACTTGCTCCAATTGTTGCTGCTGCAGGAGTTAAAGTACCAATGATTTCCGGAAGAGGATTAGGACATTCTGGTGGAACGCTTGATAAACTTGAAGCGATTCCTGGTTTTAAGACTAACCTTACTTTATCTCAATACAAAAATGTTCTTAAAAAAGTTGGAGCAGTTTTGATTGGACAAACAAAAGAAATTGCACCTGCAGATAAACTTATTTATGCTTTGCGTGATGTTACTGCAACAGTTGAATCAATTCCATTAATTACCGGAAGTATAATGAGTAAAAAACTTGCTGAAGGAATTGATGGACTTGTGCTTGATATTAAAACCGGTAACGGTGCCTTTATGCAAAAACAAGAAAATGCTGTGGAACTTGCAAACTCGCTTATCAATACAGCAAAAGCTTTTGATAAAAATGTTATTGGATTTGTTACTGATATGAATCAGCCTCTGGGAAATTATATTGGCAATTGGCTTGAGGTTTATGAATCAATTCAAATTTTGCGTGACGGAAAGAAAAATGATTTAACAGAGCTATCACTTATTCTTGCCGGTGCTATGATTTATCTTGGCAAAAAATCAAAATCACTTGATGAAGGAATTGAAGAAGCAATAAAAATATTAAAATCAGGCAAAGCGTTTGATAAATTTGTTGAGGTTGTGAAAGCACAAGGTGGAAAAACTGATTTTATTTTGCATCCGGGAAAATATCCTAAATCAAAATTTAGAGAAGTAATTAAATCAAACTCAGCAGGATTCTTATCTTCTGTAAACACTTATGAACTTGGTATGGCCGCAATTGATCTTGGTGCCGGAAGAAAAACTAAGGATGATAAAATTAATCCCAAAGCAGGAATTATATTTAATTACAAAATTGGCGATACTATTAATAAAGGTGTTGTTCTTGCTGAATTGTATTCCGACTCAAAAGCTGGAATTGATGCTGCAAAGAAAAGAATTCTGGATGCAATAATAATTTCTAAAGTTAAGCCGCAAAAACCAAAACTGATTAAGAAGGTATTTGATTAGATTTTTTTAAGTGAAAACTATCTTTATCTGTTGAATTGAAAAATTTTGCAAAGCAAATGGAAGCTCAGTTTTCTCTGTTAATTGGTTCGCGCGGTATCATAGTCGAATTAGCTCCAATTAAGAAAAATTTTTTTGCGCCTGAATTAACAGCAGCAATTGAGGAAAAATTAAAGCCGGACAAGAAAGCGAAAGAATGAAATTTCTCTTAATAAAAGAAAAGCAGGAAGCGGGGAAAAGCATATTGAAGCTACTAAAAAGCTCGTAAACTCTCCAAATTCAAAGAATATGGCAGTTGATTCAAGTAAGAATGTTCTCCCAATAATTTTCGTTAACTATAAATAGACCGATTAGTCAATTGTTTTTCTTGTCGATTTTTATATTTTTGTACTCATCGGTCAAATAAATTTGTAAGACTTAGAATATGATTCCATTAATACATACACTAAACATATTATTACCATTGTTCTATCTTGCAACTTTTGCTGTTTATTTTTATGATTTTCAGCAAGGTGGAAAAAAATTTGAGAACTCTAAAAGATTATTTTTGTTTTTTACCCTCATTATTCATTTTCTATATCTTGTTTTAAGAACAATAGAATTTAATCATCCACCTATAACAAATGTGTTTGAAATTTTTACTGTTCTTGCATTTGCCATAAGTTTTTCTTACTTCATTTTAGAATTAGTAACAGATATTAGAGGCACCGGACCTTTTATCATAATTATCTCCGTTATTTTTCAAACTATTTCTACTTTTTTTATACAAGATCTTACAGAAGTAAAGGAAGTGCTGAGAAGTAATTTACTTGGAATTCATGTTATCAGCGCCTTAATTGGTTATTCGGGAATTACAATCTCAGCAGTTTATGGAGTTTTATATCTTATCCTTTTCAATGAAATAAAATTAAATAAGTTTGGATTAATATTTAATCGCTTACCGAGCTTAGAAATTTTAGAAAGATTAAGTTTTATCGCTGCAATTATAGGGTTTGTTTTTTTAACTGTAACAATTATTATAGGAATAATCTGGCTACCACAAGCTTTTCCAAACATTACCTTATTAGACCCAAAACTTATCGGAACATTTATTGTCTGGTTTCTTTATGGGATTGGTTTGATAAATAAATTTACCGGCAAGTGGAGAGGAAAAAAGCTAATCATTCTTGCCATAATAGGATTTGTATTTGCAATTCTATCAACAATGATCACAAATTTTTTAGGAAAAAGTTTTCATTCATTCTATTAAGATTATGAACCTTGTTGCAATATCAATAAATCATCGCACTGCTCCTGTTGAACTTAGAGAAGCGCTTCATTTAAGCGAAAACGAAATTCGTGCGTTTATCCAGCAGACAAAAGACAATGCTTTTGCAGAAGGGATAATTATTTCAACTTGCAACAGAACAGAGATTTATGCAATCCCAAGAAATGATAAAATTAGCTTAAAAGATTTAGAAGATTTAATTAAGAATTTTAAATCAAGTTTTCAAGTAAAGGATGAAAACTTTCAACATTTTGTTTCTCGGGAATCAATCGAACATCTTTTTCGTGTTGCTTGTGGAATTGACTCTTTATTGATTGGTGATAATCAAATATTTAAACAAGTAAAAACTTCATTTCAGATTTCAGAAGAAATGGGTTTTGCCGGAGTTTTAATTCGCCGTGTTATGGATGCCGCCAATAGAGTTGGTAAACGTGCGATTAACGAAACAGCTATTAGCGAAGGAGCTGTTACAGTTAGTTACGCAGCAGTTCAACTTATTGAAAAAATATTTTCTAATCTCCAGAAAAAATCTGCTTTAATTATTGGAACGGGCGAAACCGGTGAAATTGCGGCAAAGCATTTACACGATAGAGGAATAGGAAGACTTGCATTAACAAACCGAACTTTTGATAAAGCAGAAAAACTTGCTGCAGAATTAAATACTGCCGTTTTCCCTTTCTCTAACTTTAAAGATCATCTTTACAAGTTTGATATTATTATTAGTGCAACAAGTGCCGAAGGTTTAATACTTACAAAGCAAGATATTGAAAACGCGATGAAGAAACGGAATTATTCTCCAATGGTCCTTATGGATATTGCAATACCGCGTGATATAGACCCTCTCTCAAAAAAAATTGATTATGTTTTTTACCATGATATAGATTCATTAAACATTATAGTTGAACAAAATTTAGCAAAGAGGAAAACAGAAATTCCTAAAGTTGAAAAGATTATACAGGAAGAACTTGATAATTTCTTTGAATGGTATAATTCATTAGAAGCCGCTCCAACTATAAAAACATTACGTGATTATTTTGAAAGCATCCGTGCTGAAGAAGTTGAGAAAAACATCAACAAATTTTCTGACGAGGACAAAGAAAAATTAGAGATTATTACTAAAAGAATAATTAATAAAATTCTTCATCATCCTACAATTGAATTAAGAAAAATCTCTGAGTCAGATTTAAGAGCAGAAGATACAGCAGAAAAAATTTCGGTTATCAGAGATTTGTTTGGATTAAATAAAAAAGAATAGGAATCGCCACTAAAACACGAAAGCTCTAAAGTCCAATAAAACCTTTTGTAAATTTTAGTGTATTGGTGATTTTGTGGCAAAATATTTTTATAAAAATTGGAAATGAATTGAAACAAAAAATTGTAATTGGATCACGTGGAAGTGAACTTGCGTTGTGGCAAGCACACTTTGTAAAGCGTGAAATTGAAAAGAAAAATAAAAACGTAAAAGTTGAAATCAATATCATCAAAACTAAGGGTGATAAAATTCTTGATGTTGCACTTTCAAAAATTGGAGATAAATCTCTTTTCACAAAAGAACTTGAAGTAGAACTACTTGCAAAAAGAGTTGATTTAGCAGTTCACAGTTTAAAGGATTTGCAAACTCAGATTCCTGCCGGTTTAAAACTTGCTGCTGTTACAAAGCGCCACAATGTTGAAGATGTTTTAATCGCAAGAAAAAAAGGAATTACAATTCAATCACTGCCTGAGTTTGCAGTCGTTGCAACAGGATCTTTGAGAAGGAGATCTCAATTACTTCATCTTCGTCCAGATCTTACAGTCCTTGATTTACGCGGAAACGTTCCTTCGCGTATCCAGAAGTTTTTAGAATCAGAATGGGATGCTATAATTCTTGCTCGTGCAGGTGTTGAAAGATTAAATCTTAAAAAACACATTTCATCATATATACCCACAGACGAGGTTTTGCCTGCCGTAGGACAGGGCGCTTTGGGAATAGAAATTTATGAAGAGAATAAACTTGTGGAAGAAATTATTCAATCTATTCATCACGACGATACTTACAAAGCTGTGTTGGCTGAACGATCTTTGTTGCGGGCACTTGAAGGTGGATGCCAGGTTCCGATTGGAGCCTTTGCAGAAGTTAAATCAACCGGACTTTATCTTGACGCAATGGTTGGTTCGCTTGATGGATCAATCACGTATAGAAAAAAATTACGCGGTAGTAAAAATGATCCCGAAACACTTGGAAATGTTCTTGCTAAAGAATTATTAAAAGCCGGCGCTAAAGAAATTTTAAAGGAAGTTTATCAAACGGTTAGAACTTAGCAAGATTATGCATGGATGATTGTAATGATGGTTAAAGATGAAAAAATAAAACGTAAAGAAAAAAAACGTGAACAAATGCTTGAGGTTGCAGCCGAGCTTTTTGCTAAAAAGAATTATCACGAAGTAATGATTGATGATGTTGCTAAACTTACTAATGTTGCCAAAGGTACTGTGTATAATTATTTTGCCTCGAAGCAAGAGTTATATTTTACGATAATGAGTTCTAAGCTTCAGAATCTTAACACTTCTCTTAAAAATAAGATTGCTACCGAGATTAGTATAATTGATTCGCTGCACTCTTATGTGATACACCTTTACATGTTCATGATGAAATATCAGAATTTCTTTTTGATGTACCAAAAAGAATATATGAATGCGCAAAATGAATTTTGTAGAGAACTTCGTGTTATGGATGATGAATTGAAATCCATTTTAAGTGATATTATTTATAAAGGTAAACGCGAAAATCAATTTCGTAATGTTGATGAAAGTTTTGCTGTAAGGCTGGTACTTGGTAGTATCTTTGGCGCTGTTCAGCGTGGTGTTGAGAATAATTATACCGGAGAAAACTTAATTGAAGAACGGGAAAAACTTTTCGATTTTGTTCTTCATGGTTTATACGCGGGATTTATTAACGCACAGGTTAGACCTTTAAAAGGTAAAACAATTGTGCTTACCAGGACAATAGAGCAATCCAAAGAATCTGCTGCAATGCTTAGTGAGCTTGGTGCAAATGTTATTGTGTTTCCAACATTAGAGATTGTACCTCCAAACAACTGGGAAAAGTTTGATGAGATGGTTTTATCTCATAAAAAAATTGATTTTATTATTTTCACTTCTGTGCATGCCGTTACTATGTTTCTAAAACGATGCGATGAACTAAACGAACAAATTAATTTTGATAAAATAAAAGTGGTTGCTATCGGAAGTAAAACGAAATCTGTTTGTGAAGAACATGAAATTAAAGTTGATATTATCCCCGAAAAATTTTCCGGTGAAGGCGTTGTAGAAGAATTATCAAAATATGATTTGAAAGATAAACTTGTTTTCATTCCGCGTTCAGCAATCGGGAAAGAAACTCTGCCCAAAGGATTAGAGGAACTGGGAGCCAAAATAATTACAGTTCCTGTTTATAATGTTTCACTTCCATCTAAAGAATCAATTAAAAAAAACACAGAACAACTTATGGCAAACAAAGTTGACGTTTTTATTTTCACAAGTCCTTCTACTTTTGAAAATTTTTTGTTGATAATGAATATTAACAATCCCGTTCAATTCTTTAAAAATTACGATGTTGCCGCAATTGGTCCAACTACTAAGGCTGCTATTGAAAAAAGTAAAGTTAAAGTTAGTATAATGCCAGAAGAGTTTACGATTAAAGGACTGGCAAATAAAATGATTCAGTTTTATAATAGAGTAGAAAAATAATGGAGAGAGCTTTTGAGTCAATTTAAAAATGATTTGTTTCTTAGAGCTTGTAAAAGACAAAATGTAGAACGTACTCCAATATGGATAATGCGTCAGGCAGGAAGGTATTTGCCGGAATATCGCGCAGTTAGAGCTAAAGCAGATTTTTTAACGATGTGCAAAACCCCTGAGTTAGCTGCCGAAGTTACAATTCAGCCTGTGGATATTATTGGAGTTGATGCTGCAATTTTATTTTCAGATATACTTGTTATCCCGGAAGCAATGGGAATGCACCTGGAAATGAATGAAGGCAAGGGTCCGGTTTTTCCAAATCCAATTCGTACTGTTGATGATGCAAAGCTGTTAAAAAATATTGATCCAACAAAAGAATTAAAATATGTTCTTGATGCTGTGTCTCTGACAAAAAAAAATCTGGATAATCGTGTTCCACTAATTGGCTTTAGCGGTTCACCCTGGACACTTCTAACTTATATGGTTGAGGGAAAGGGATCAAAAAATTTTTCTGAAGTAAAAAAACTTATTTACAATAATCCGGATTTAGCTCATGCTATCCTTGATAAATTATCAGACACAATCGCCGATTATCTTTCAGCAAAGATTGAAGCTGGCTGTAATGCTGTTCAGATTTTTGATACCTGGGGAGGCATACTTTCACAAAATGATTTTGAGGAGTTTTCTTTACGATACGTAGAAAAGATAATTTCTCAAATCAAAAGGAAAGATGAACCGGTGATTTTCTTTGCTAAAGGAGTTCATTTTGGTCTTGAGAAAATGGCTAATAGCGGCGCTAATGTTTTGGGGCTTGATTGGACAATGAATTTAACCGAAGTTAGAAAAGCAGTGGGAGATAAAGTTGCACTTCAGGGTAATCTTGATCCAACTGTTTTGTATGCAAATAAAGATTACATTAAAAAAGCAGTAAATGATGTTCTAAAATCTTTTGGTAAAGGCAATGGGCATGTATTTAATCTTGGTCACGGTGTTCTTCCGGATATTGATCCTGAAAATGTAAAAGCACTTGTGAAGTATGTTAAAGAAGAAAGCAAAAAGTATCACGAGTAAAAATTATAAGTCATTCCGTCCCGATTCATCGGGATCGGACGCTAATTTATTTAATAAAAATCCTGAAACAAGTTCAGGATGACAAAGTAAAAGAGAAAATATGTTTGAAATAGATTTAACAAAATTTAAAAAGTATGATAAGCCGGGACCGCGATATACAAGCTATCCAACTGCCCCGCAGTTTAACGAAAGTTTTACACACGAAGATTATCTGAATGAAATTGTAAAAACTAATTACGGAGCCAATCTGCCTGATCTTTCGCTTTATTTTCATTTGCCTTACTGCGATACTTTGTGTTATTTCTGCGGATGTAATATGATAATCACGCGTAACCGAGACAGAATTAAAGAGTACATTAAGTATCTAAAGAAAGAAATTGATCTTACAAGAACATATTTGTTAACGGATAGAAAGGTTGTGCAGCATCATTGGGGTGGTGGAACTCCAACTCATTTAAATCCGGATGAGATAAATGAACTTGCCTCTTATATAAATCAGTCTTTTAGCTTTAAAGAGAATGCTGAAATAAGCTGCGAGATTGATCCGCGAGAATTAACAAGAGCTCATCTTGAAGCCTTACGAAATAATGGTTTTAACAGAATCAGTATGGGTGTTCAGGATTTTGATTACAAGGTTCAGAAAGCTGTAAACAGAATTCAACCTGAAGAAATAACGAGGCGAGCAATACAGTGGGTTAGAGAGCTTGGTTATCAAAGCATAAATCTTGATTTGATTTATGGCTTACCATTTCAAACGGTTGAAGAATTTGCAAAAACTGTTGATAAGATTATAGATATTTCACCGGACAGGATTGCCGTTTTTAATTACGCACACGTTCCCTGGATGAAAAAACATATGGCGTTGATTCATCCGGAAGATATTCCTGCACCTGAAATAAAGTTAGAAATCCTAAAGATGACGATTGAAAAACTTGTTAATGCAGGTTATGAATTTATTGGAATGGATCACTTTGCAAAACCTGATGATGAGCTTGCTGTTGCAATGCGTGAGAAGAAACTTTACAGAAATTTTCAGGGTTACAGTACAAATGCCGGCGCTGATCTTTATGCGATGGGAATAACTTCTATCTCCCAGCTTAAAAATGTTTACGCACAGAATTATAAAACGGAAAAAGAATATTACTCGGCTCTTGATAATGAAACGCTGCCAACTGCAAAAGGTTATAAGCTAACAGAAGATGATCATTTGCGAAGAGAAGTGATTATGAAATTAATGTGCGATTTTGAACTCGACTTCAAACAGATTGAAAATCAATTTAAGATAGATTTTAAGAAATACTTTGCATGGGGATTAAACAATTTAAAAGAAATGCAAGCTGATGATCTTATTGAACTTTCTGATAATGGAATTAAAGTTAAGAATATGGGAAGAATGCTTATCCGCAACATCGCAATGAACTTTGATGGCTACATCGAACGCAAAGAAGATAAGGCTAAGTATTCCAGAACAGTTTAATCCCAATAGAACGCAGATGACGCGGATTCAACGGATTTACACAGATTTAATTGCTTAAAAAGCCTCCCCTTAGGGGAGGTTTGGTGGGGCTTTTTTTTCTATTCAAACACTAAAATTCTGTTATATATAAAATCAAAGCTAAACGTTTTTGATTCAGTTCGCTTCTCAATGTACTCTGCAACTTTTTCTAATCTTTTGGGAATAGAGAGAATTTTTTCCTGTGCCTTTTGTGCAAGATCATTCAATCCGGTTACCAATTCAATTTCCCAAAACTTAATTGCTTCTTCAACAATCTTTTTATAATCGTGTGGACCATAAATACCAACTCTTCTTACAACATCAGCCATGTCTCTAAAGTTTGGCATTGAAATTCCAGGCATATCAATTGCAGGCATAATATCCGCAGCCGAAAGCATTGCTCTGTTTGGATCAAGATTAAGAACTTCCTTAAAAACATTTCTGTAAAAAGTATAGTGCTTTGCTTCATCAGCCGCGATGTTGCTAAGGATGCCATTTAATAATGGCTCCTCCTGTCCGGCAAGTTTGCCTGTGTTCTTATGTGAAACCTGAGTTGCTCTTTCCTGCAAAGTTGTGTAAACAAAAACTTTGTAAGGGTCTTTATCCCAATCAGGATTAAACCCGCTTTCTATGTAATGAAACTGCATCAACTCAACTTCACGAAAACTGAACAATCGTGCGTCACGTACATAATCTCTTAAAATTGCTCCGTGCCTGTCTTCTTCTGCTGTCCACATATTATTCCATTTAGACCAAAAACTTCTGTCACCAAGATGCTGTGCAATCAATCTGTGAAAGTGCGGCAAGCCTTCTTCAGTAAGCAGATTAAGTGCAACTGCAACGCGAACTTCATCTTTAATTCCACGTGAACGATCTCGTAAATTATTAATATTCTTTTCCTGATCATCGTTCATCTTTTCATCTGCCGGAAGAAAATCACTTGAGAACCATAATTTTCTTTTGTCAACGTGATCATTCATCCATTCTTTAACATTACCTTCAAGATGATTTAGTACTTCTGTTTTGCCAGCAGTTTCTGAATATAGTGGTTCATTTTCTTTTGTTAAGATTTCCATAGCGTTATTAAAAATTATTTGAGTAATCAATTAGTTTTACTGTTAAATAATAGAAATGATTTATTTTAATAGAAAGGCATTGTGAATGCCAAATGATGGTTTTACATTTAATTTACAATTGGCTAAAAAGATTTTATTAAGAATCTGTCACTCTTCGACAAGCTCAGAGTGGCACTTTAGAATTACTAGGCTCAGAGTGACACTTTAAAATTACTGTGTGGAAATTAATCACCAGGTCTTTCGCTCATTTTTGCAGTTGCAAAAAAGTCATTATAAAATCGTTTTGAGTATTCATCAAGTAAGTTATTTATTCTTTCTTTATCAGATGATTTAATAATCAATCCTGCGTGATACTCTTTTTTCAATCTCCAAACCACTTCCGGGTCGTTGTAAGCATCAAGATTTGGCCACTCTTGTTTTGATAGTGAAGTGAGTATTGCTGCGAAATCGTTTTTGACTTCAGGAAGAATGTATTCTTTTTCGCCATTAAGTATTTCAATCTTTGCCCATTCTCTCCAAAGATTAATTCCTGTTGCTGCTTCTACAAGATTAGAAAGATTAGCTCCACCAACCCGCGCAGATGTTTCTAAGAAATAAAGTTTTCCATCTTCAGCACGAATAAATTCTGAATGTGAAACTCCACGAAGTAAACCTAAAGCCTTTAATACTTTTTTATTTAGTTCTAATATTTCTTTCGCTTCATCGGAATTACTATCAAGTGTTTGGCTTGTAAAAACTCTTCCTTGATGTGCAACTTCAAATGGAGGAGTACCGTATTTACTTGCTAATCCAAACACAACTTCACGCTCACTAATTATAGTATCAACGTGATAAATGCTTCCGGGAATAAATCGTTCCATCAAAAAAAATGATTGTTCATCAGCAAGAGGATTAATTCTGTCCCACATTTCTTGCTTGCTGTTTACCTTTTTTAATCCATAAGAACCAGCAAGCAAACGAGGTTTAATCATATATGGAAAAGGAACTTTATCAGCAAACTCATTTATTTTTTTATGATTTAAAACATGAATAAACTCAGGAACAGGAATTCCGTTTTCTTTTGCAACCATTCTCATTGCAAGTTTATCTCGGAAATGCCTCGCTATTGTATCTCCCATTCCGGCAATTCTTAAATGCTCACGTAAAGAAGCCGCACGTTCAACATCAAAATCATCAAGGGCAACAATTCTATCAATGTTTTCTGTTCTTGCAAGATAACTTACACCATAAATTACATCCTGCATATTCCAATCTTTGTTTTTATCCGGGATGTAAAATATCTCATCAAGACTTTCTCTGGGCCAGTCAGCATTTTCCAAACTTTTGGATGTTAGAAGTATTACACGACAACCTTGCGCTTTGGCTTCGCGCATAAAATCAAAACCTTTTTCATAACTGGAAATGCAAAGAATTGTTAGCATGATTTTTCTCCTTAGTGTATCTGTGTGCTCTAAGTGCCTTGGTGGTAAAAACAGAATCACCACTTAGACACTTAGATCACTAAGCTTCACTTAGTTTATTACAATAGAAAGTTTAAACTAAATTTTATCAAAATCAAATATTAGATTTATTTATCAGCCTCATAATTGGATATACATTTTCTCCTTTATCATAAAATGGTGAGCGCTTGTAGAAGAAATCCAATCTTTCCCCGTCACTATTTCTAAATGATTCATCTTCATTTAGTCTTTTATAAAAATCACTTCGCAATTGAGGATCATCCTTCATCATTTGTTTTGCATAAGGTTCCATTACATAAGCTTCGGCATATTCTTTTCGTTCGAAGAAAGCATTAAAGAATCCCCAATTAACAAAAGAATCCGGAGCCTCTGGTTCCAATAGATTTACAATTACTCTTAACTGTCTTTGATTTGTGTAAACAATTAAAGTTCCAGCCTCAACATCAACTTTTTCTATAAAAGGAGTACACTTAAAAGAAGGAAGTTGTCTTCCTTCGTACGGTCTTGGGGCAAACTGAACATCTTCAAATCTATACTTTTCTACCTTAATGCTTTTTGCAGATTTTAAAACATTAAATTTTATTTGATGAGTTTTAAGAACTTCAATGATTTTAGAAAATTGTTGTGGAATTAAATAAGCAACTGGCACATTAATTTTCTTTTCTGAATTTGCTTTGTTGAAAATCGGGATTTCAATTTCCATTGGTTTATTTGTGTACTTTCTAACTGTTGATCCTGTTAATTCACTGTACTCATCATACCATTCAAATCCTTTAAATAAATATTTATCAAACTTTCCATTTCCTTTAAGTACTAATGGAAATTTCTTTTTTGTTGATAGGTAATACTTAACTGTTTCTTTATCAGCTTGCTTGTTTAAAGATATTAATTCTTTATAATTATTATTTACAAAGTTTATCGAATGTTCCATCATTGACTTTGTTGAAAACACACGATTGGCAAAAGGTTTTAAACTGTGTGTTTCTACAAGAAGACAAATTCTGTTTTGTGCTGCACAATATCCGTGAGATAATCTTGGCGGTGCAGGCAAATCAACAATTCCGCTTTCAATTGTACCAGCTTTAAATTCCATATAAGGACCAATGATGAATCCATCAGCTTCAACATTGTTTAAAAGGTGAGGCAAATATTTTTTATCAATCCAGCTAATTAAACCACGATCTATATTTTGATGAGTCTCTACCCCATAAGTTACATGATATTGATAATCTGCACCATTTGTTGTGTGATTATCAATCATAAAATCAGGCAGCCAATCGTTAAATAATTTTAAGAAAGATCTTATTTCCGGGGAATCAGCTTTTAAGTAATCACGATTTAAGTTCAGGTTTAAAGCATTTGTTCTCCATCCCATTTTCTTTGGTCCGTTTTGATTTGGTCTGTTAAACGGACTGATCCTTTCGTGACCATCAATATTAAGAACAGGAATGATTAACAAAATAGTATTATCTAAAAGTGATTGCTTTTCTTTTGTGATAAGAATTTCTCTAAGCAAAAGCATACAAGCATCTTTACCTTCAACTTCGCCAGGATGAATTCCATTCTGAATAAGTACAATTGCTTTTCCCGTTTTCTTTGCTTGTTCAGGAGCAAAGGCTTTATCTTTAGAAACTATAATAACCTTTAATTCTCTTCCTTGCGGAGTTAAGCCAATAGTTTTGATCTTAACATAAGGAGAACTATGTACAAACTTTTGAAAATACTTTAAAGTGTTTTCGTAATCAGGAGATTCTTGTTGATTAGATTTTTCAAAATGTGTAAGCCAGTCTTTAGAAATATTTTTTTTCTGCATAAGAATAAATTTGATTAGTAAGTATTAGTCATTCCGAATTTATTTCGGAATCTGTGGATTATAGTCAAAACAATATTCAGAACCTGAAACGAGTTCAGGTTAATGGAACCTACCTTTGCAAGCCAACGTTTAAATGGCTCTGCTTTTGGGGATGGAATTGATTGGATAATTCTAAATAGTCCTTCAACATTTGCTGATTGAATTTTACGTTTTTTATCATCTGAGGCAATCATTTCAAGTGGGGTACAAATTGTACCCATCCTTTTGATAATTCATCATCTCTTTTTCTCATCTTTTTTATATAGTCCGAAGAATTTACTGTCTCAGTTAAAGCTTCAACTAAATCAGCTACAGAAAAGTACCACTTTTGTTCTTCTTCCTTCCAAACAGAACGAATTTTTTTTGATTCAAATAATTTTATATTGCTCATAAATTTCTCCAGTGGATTTCTTCTATTAAATTATAGCCTCAAAATAATTCTATTAATTAAAAAAGGCGACTTTAAAGAGTCGCCTTTAATATTTTACAAAATAAACTAACAATCAATACTTTGGATTCATTCCCAAATTGTAAAAAACAACCGACCAGAGATCTGCAACTTCTTCAATTACTTTTGAAGTTGGTTTAC
>AMWB02097028.1_pt1 | contig 20290 bp, 21 predicted proteins | sample 200311 | NCBI WGS metagenome assembly AMWB02 (sample SAMN02737377, study PRJNA173069) | bioreactor metagenome | biome: anode biofilm in microbial fuel cells | place: USA: California | collected 2010-12-16 | reverse complement strand
GTATTATTTTTTAACACAATTTAACGTAAAAATTACCTACCTGAGGCTTTTCTTTTTTCCTTTGAAACAAAGCTTTGATTATGACTATCCGGTATCAAGGAGCCTGTTTGAGCTGCCGGTTTTAATCAGCCTGGTTATTTTGATACTGCTCCTGGTTATCGCTGTGAAAATATTCCACAGGTACAGGTTGCTGTCTTTTTCCGTGTTTTGGTTTTTTCTGGTATTATTGCCGGAGTCAAGTTTTATCCCCCAGCCGGATGTGATATCCGAACACAGGCTTTATCTGCCGTTAGCCGGTTTTTGTATTTTTTCCGTTTGCGTTATGTATTATCTGCTTGCTGCAAAAAACAGGAAGCTCCTGTTAGTCTTCTTAAGCGTTATTACGCTCTTTTTTTGTGTTTTAACATTCAGGAGGAATATCGTCTGGAGGGATGAAGTTTCTTTATGGACCGACACAATCGCTAAATCTCCCGATAAAGCGCGTCCGTATAATGAACGCGGCAATGCTTATATCGGCAAGGGCAGTTATGCGGATGCTATCGCGGATTTTAATAAGGCCATTGAAATTGATGCAAAGACACCTTCTAAGATTAAAAACCCCCTGCACTCATATTCTATCCGCGCCAGGATCTATTATAACCGCGCAAATGCATATCAAAAAATGGGGGATCTTGAACAGGCCTTCTCCGATTATAGCCGCTCTATTGAAATAAACAGCATAAATCCCGGCTCATACAATAACCGGGCAATTATTCATGCGGCAAGAAATGAATACGATCAGGCTGTTTTTGACCTTGGCCGTGCGATAAAAAGCGATCCCGGTTTTATCCTGGCATATTCCAACCGGGCGGCGCTATATATGGAGAGGCACAAATACCCGGAAGCAGTCTCTGATTTCTCTAAGGCTGTACAAATTGACCCAAATTTTACCGAGGCATATTACGGAAGGGCGGTTGCCTATTTAAATATGAACAATCTCCAGCAGGCAAGTTTGGATTTTGAGAAAGTAAAGCGGCTTGAGGCCAAAGCCGGGATAAGAAGGTAGGGGCAATGCCAATTTTTCTTCTTTACAAGGCAGAAGAATATGGATATAATAAATATTTCCAGCGGCAGTTTTTAAAGAAAAGGAAAGTTTAACATGAAAAACAGGGTTTTAAAATTCGGTTTACCTAAAGGCAGCCTCCAGGAGTCTACCTTTAAGATGCTTAAGAAGGCGGGTTTTAGCGTTAATTTACCCAGTTCGCGTTCATATTTTCCGTCAATAGATGATTCGGAGATCCAGGCGGTTTTATTGCGGGCCCAGGAGATGTCGCGCTATGTCCAGGATGGCGCCCTTGACTGCGGGATTACCGGTAATGACTGGATATTAGAGAACGGCTCCGATGTGGTCAGGGTCGCGGATTTGACCTATGCCAAACAGAGTTTGAATAAAGTCAGGTGGGTTTTGGCTGTCCCCGAAACCTCCGGAATAAAGAAAGCAAAGGACTTAAATGGCAAGCGCGTGGCTACCGAGCTGGTAAATGTAACCAGGAATTTCTTCAAGAAAAATAAAGTTAAGGTGGATGTGGAGTTCAGCTGGGGGGCAACGGAGGTAAAGGTCAGCTCCGGCCTGGTCGATGCGATAGTGGAGTTAACCGAGACAGGCAGTTCCTTGCGGGCAAATAAATTAGTTGAGATCGCCACCCTCTGCGAGTCTACTACCCAGCTAATCGCCAATAAAAATGCTTATAAGGACAGCTGGAAGAGCTCCAAGATGGGGCAGATTGCCTTGCTTTTACAGGGGGCAATTGCCGCGGAAGAAAAAGTAGGCTTAAAGATGAACGTAAAAAAAGAAAATCTTAAAGCGGTTATCGCCAGGCTTCCGGCATTAAAAAAACCCACAATCTCCGGCCTAAGCGATGATGGCTGGTTTGCCATTGAGACGATTATTGACGAGAAAGTCGTCAGGGTGCTTATCCCTGTTTTAAAACAAGCCGGCGCCCAGGGGATTATTGAATACCCGTTGAATAAGGTTATTTTGTAACAATCAGGAGAAGGGGAAATTGTTATGCCTTGCGGAAAGAAAAGAAAAAGACAAAAGATTAAAACCCATAAGCGTAAAAAGATGCGCCGTCGTCTTCGCCATTTGAAGAAGAGGGCATGGGGTGGTAAGGGTTAAGTTCTTCCTTCCCCGGCATCAAAGGGTTTTACCAGGCTTATAGGCCTGCGGGTAATTTTAGAAGGGTACTTTTGAAGTTAAGATATCTTAACAGCTTAGTCTGTCTTTGCCTTTCATTGGCCTTGGCCGTTCCAGCTGCCCGGGCTTTAGACGCAGATAGGTTAGAAGGCACTCAGGGCTTAAGCCATTATATCATGGCCCTTTATTGCGATGACCTTGGCGACATAGACAGGGCTATCCAGGAGTATCGCAAGGCGATAGAGGCCGGCGCCCAGAGTTATTTATTGCATTTAAATCTGGCGTCAGCTTTCATCAAAAAGAATGATATCCCCTCGGCAATACTTGCATTAAAGCAATCTATCAGTCTTGCCCCTGATGCCGTAGAGCCTCATGCGATATTAGCGCTGATTTACACAACGCAAAACAAGGTTGAGTTAGCTACGCAGGAATATGCGCTTGCGCTTAAAAATGCCTCCCAGCTTGAGCCGGAGAATGTTGATATCTATAAAAGCTTAGGCATGCTCTATCTGCAGCAGCGCAAATTAAAAGAAGCCGAAGGTATTTTTAAGTTGATTGCGGGGCTTTCCCCCCTTGACGAACAGGCGCATTTTTATCTGGGCAGCATTTATTATGACCTGAAAGATTATGCCGCTACAGAAAAAGAGCTCAAGGCCGCTATAAAATTAAAACCTGATTATCATGAAGCCTTGAATTTTTTGGGTTACTTTTACCTGGAGCAGGACAGGGATATTAATAAAGCCGGCAACTTGATTAAAAAGGCTTTAAGTTTTGATCCGGAAAACGGCGCTTATATTGACAGCCTGGGATGGTTCTATTTCAAAAAAGGCAGGTTTAAAGAGGCCTTAAGCCAGTTGGAGAAAGCCGCCTCTTTTTTAAGCGACCCGGTTATATATGAGCATCTGGGTGATGTTTTTATGAAGTTAGGCAACCGGGATAATGCGAAGTTGAACTGGGAGAAATCCCTGAAATTAGATTCTGCCCAGGAACAGGTAAAAGAAAAACTGCTCAAAGTTTGCCAATAATGGAAAATAAGCAATTATCAGTAAAAGAATTAGAGGCCAAGGCTAAAGAAGCCCGGCGTTTAATTATTGAAATGCTGGCTAAGGCCGGCTCAGGCCATCCCGGAGGAAGCCTTTCCGCCGCGGATTTAGTTGTCGCCTTGTATTTTAATATCCTGCGTTTTAATTCAAAAGACCCGCAATGGCCGGAGAGGGACCGTTTCCATATGTCTAAAGGGCACTGTTGCCCGCTTTGGTATGCGGTATTAGCGCAAACAGGTTATTTTCCCAGGGAAGAATTAATGACCTTGCGGCAATTAGGCTCAAATCTCCAGGGGCATCCGGCACGCATGACCCCGGGTATTGAGTCGGCATCCGGTTCGCTTGGCCAGGGGCTTTCTGTTGGTTTGGGTATGGCTCTATCGGCAAAAATTGATAAAAAAAGTTACCGGGTTTATGTTTTATTGGGTGATGGAGAAACGCAGGAGGGTAATATCTGGGAAGCAGCCATGGCCTGCAGCCATTTTTCCTGCGATAATCTCTGCGCTATTCTGGATTTTAACGGCTGCCAGATTGACGGTAGATGCGAAGATATAATGGGATTGGAGCCATTGGTTGCCAAATGGCAGGCGTTTGGCTGGCATGTAATAGAGATCAATGGCCATGATATGAACCAGATTTTATCCGCTTATGAACAGGCTAAAACAATAAAATCCAAACCTACGATAATTATCGCCCGCACTGTAAAAGGCAAAGGGGTCTCATTCATGGAAGGCGTAATAAGTTTTCACGGCAAAGCTCCTACTAAAGAAGAAGCAGAAAAAGCCCTGAAGGAGCTATCATAATGGCAGAGCCGCTTTATCAAAGGGATGTTTACGGCCAGACGCTATTGAAGCTGGGAGATTTGGATAGGAATATCGTGGTTTTAGACGCCGATCTTTCCAGTTCCACCCGCACAAATCTTTTCGCTAAACAATTCCCGGAAAGATTCTTCAACTTTGGCGTAGCGGAGCAAAATATGATGGCTGCGGCCGCAGGATTAGCCAGCTGCGGTAAAACAGTTTTTCTTTCTACCTTCGCTGTCTTTGCCGCGGGCCGCGCCTGGGACCAGATACGGGTTTCCATAGGTTATAATAATTTTAATGTTAAGATTGTAGCTACGCATGCCGGTATTACCGTGGGCCCGGATGGCGCAAGCCATCAGGCCCTAGAGGATATCGCGTTAATGCGCGTACTTCCTAATATGAATATCATTGTTCCTTGCGACGGTCCCCAGGCAGCCGATGCGGTTATCACCGCGGCGAAAACCCCGGGGCCTTTTTATATACGTTTAGGCCGCTCGAAAGTACCCACTATTGAAAATAAGGATGATTTTAAATTTGGCAAGGCCCAGGTGATCTCAGAAGGCAACGATGTAACTATCATCGCCTGCGGAATCATGGTTTTCGAGGCGCTCTTAGCGGTAAAGAGTTTAGCTCAAAAAGGAATTAAGGCGCGCCTGATCAATATGCACACTATCTGGCCCCTGGATAATGAGGTCATCCTTAAGGCCGCCAAAGAGACCAAATTTTTTGTTACCTGTGAAGAACATAATGTCTTCGGTGGCCTGGCTTCCAGTATTGATGAAGTCGTCTCCGAACATTGCCCTAAGAAAGTTATCCGCCTTGGTATTCGTAACCGCTTTGGCCAATCAGGCGAACCGGCAGACCTTTTAAAAGAATACAACCTTACCAGCCTGGATATAGAAAAAGCGGTTTTATCCAATATTTCCTAAGTTTTAGTATAAATTCATGAAGCCTCGTAACGGCGAGCCGCTGGTTATTAAATCTTTTGCTAAAATAAATCTTTATTTGCGGGTTCTGGGAAAACGCAGGGATAATTTTCACAATCTGGATACCCTGTTTGCGCGTATTGACCTGGCCGATACGATTATTATTAAGGGCCGTGAAGACAGCCGGATCAGGATTAAATGCGCCAGCCGGCATGTACCAAAGGATGAGACTAATCTTTGTTTCCGCGCCGCGGATTTATTAAGAAAGAAGTTTAAGTTAGAGAACAATGGTTTGGTTTCCGATAGCCAAAGCCATAAGTTAAGATACGGCCTGGAGATAGAGATTAAAAAACGCATACCTGTCGGAGCCGGGCTTGGCGGAGGCTCATCTAACGCTGCCAGTGTACTTTTGGGGTTAAATAAATACTGGCATTTGAATTTATCCAAATCAAGGCTGGCCATGTTAGCGGCAAAATTAGGCAGTGATGTCGCTTTTTTTATTTATAATGCCAGATTTGCTTTAGGCAGCCAGCGGGGAGATAAAATCAAGCCGCTGAGTTCTTTAAAAAACACTAAATTATGGTTTATCCTGGTTTATCCGCCTGTTAAAGTTTCCACCCCCCTGATTTACCGGAAATTTGACTTTTATTTATCCAAACACAAGAGCTCTCTGCCTTTTTTTAAAGGTATTTCCGGGTTGACAAGCTGTGCGCCTGATGTTAAAATACTTCTTCCTGAATTGCTGAAAAATGGTTGCTCTTTTGATGCAAAATGCCTTTTTAATGATTTAGAAGCTGTTACCAGTAGCCTCTATCCTGTAGTTAACCGGGTAAAAAAAGCGCTCTTGGCTAAGGGGTTAGAAAGGGTAATGATGTCCGGAAGCGGCCCTGCGGTATTTGCGGTTTGCAACTGCCGGGCTCAGGCTGAAAATTTAAGTAATAAGTTGCGTAAAGAGCATAAATCTTGGCAAGTTTTCCTAAGTTCTGCAGTTTAAGCCACGGCAGTCAGGGAGGGAAAATATGGAGATAACAGAAGTCAGGATAGTGTTGAAGGATTCTCCGGATAAGAAATTAAAGTCATACGCTACGGTTACTTTTGATAATGTGTTTGTGGTAAGGAATATCAAGGTTATTGAAGGCTCGACGGGTTTATTTATCGCTATGCCTTCCCGCAAGGTAAAACACCCTTGCCCGAAATGCTCTTTTAAGAATGAGTTGCGCAGTAAATATTGCAACCAATGTGCTGCTGCCTTGCCGGTTGAGGCTATACCGCAGCGCGTGGAAGAAGCGGCAGGCAGCCAGTCCGAGCATAAGGATATAGCCCATCCCATAACGCAGCAGTTTAGGGAGTATTTGCAAAAAAGAGTCCTTGAAGCCTACGAACAAGAGAAAATAAAGGGCAGGAGTGCATAAGTTTATTAAAGAAATGGATTTCGTAAGACCGTTTCCTTCCTTGGCGAATTAGTGAAAGTAAAAATTGGGATGTCGTCCAATGGTAGGACACCAGAATTTGGGTCTGGCTATTATGGTTCGAATCCATACGTCCCAGCTACTAAATAATTGAATATGAAAAAAAATATCGCAGTAATAATCCTGGCCGCGGGCAAAAGTACGCGCATGAAATCCGAAACACCCAAGGTGCTGCATAACCTTTGCGGTAGGCCTATGCTGGGTTATGTCCTGGATTTAGTAGCTTCCCTGAAACCTGAGCAGGTAGTTACGGTTTTAGGGTTTAAGCAGGAGCTGGTGCGCAAGGTTATTCCTAAGGGGGTCAGCATAGCCATCCAGGAGAAATTGATCGGTACTGCGGATGCGGTTAAAGCCGGACTTGCCGCCTTGAGGGGGTTTAAAGGTACCGTGCTTATTCTCTACGGGGATAATCCTTTATTAAAAAAGGAGACGCTTAAGAAGCTTTTGGATTACCATATAGAAAATAATATTGATGCTACGCTATTAACTGCGCAATTAAAGAAACCTTCCGGGTATGGCAGGATTTTGCGTGATAAGTGTTTTAGTATATGCGGCATAGTTGAGGAGAAAGACGCCGATGAGGTACAAAAGGATATCAAGGAGATTAACACCGGGATCATGGTTTTCAAGAAAGAAAGCCTCGCCGGAAATTTGAAGTATATACGCAGCAATAACCGTAAAAAAGAATATTACCTGACCGATATAATCGGTATTTTAGACAAAAAGAATTACCTGGTTGATGGGGTAAAGATTGAGGACTCACGGGAAGCCCTGGGGATTAATACCCGGGCTGAATTAGCTAAAGCCAACTCCCTTATGCAGGAGCGGATTAACGGAAAGTTAATGCAGGATGGCGTAACTATCATTGACCCGGAAACTACCTTCATTAATTTTGGCACCAGGATCGGCATAGATACGGTGATTTATCCCTTTACAGTAATTGAAAGGGGTGTTAAAATTGGAAAACGTTGTTCAGTTGGTCCTTTTGCGCACCTGCGTGAAGGTGCTGAGCTCAAAGACGATGTGACGGCCGGTAACTTTATTGAAATGGTGCGCGCCAAGATCGGCGCAAAGACTCTCGTCAAACACTTCTCTTATATAGGTGATAGCTCTGTAGGCTCCTGTGTAAATATCGGAGCAGGCACGGTTACAGCTAACTTTAATGGCCTAAGGAAGAATAACACGGTTATTAAGGATAAGGCCAATATCGGTTCGGATACTGTAATTGTCGCCCCGGTTAAAATCGGCAGGTGCGCGGTTACCGGAGCCGGAGCAGTGGTTACTAAAGATATCCCGGATAATACGGTTGCCGTAGGAGTCCCGGCGAGAATTTTAAGGAAGAAGCCTGCCTGCCGGCAGGCAGGGGGATAAATAAATATGGATAAATTAGCTATTTTTAGCGGTAACGCAAATCTTGAATTAGCCAAAGATATCTGCAGGGATTTAAAAGTTAAATTACAGGATGCCTTAGTCGGCAGGTTTAGTGAGGGGGAGATCCGGGTAAAGATTAATGAGAATGTGCGCGGCAAGGATGTCTTTATTGTGCAGCCGACCTGCCCGCCGTCTAATGATAACCTGATGGAATTATTAATTATGATTGATGCCCTTCGCCGCGCATCCGCCAAAAGGATTACCGCGGTTATCCCGTATTTTGGTTACGCACGGCAAGACAGGAAGGACCAGCCGCGTGTACCTATTACCGCAAAGTTAGTGGCTAACCTTTTGACTACGTCCGGTTCAGACAGGATCTTAACTATGGATTTACACGCCGGACAGATCCAGGGGTTCTTTGATATCCCCGTGGACCATCTTTTTTCAGTTGGCGTATTTGTGGATTATTTCTCTAAAATGAATATTAAGGACCTGGTTGCTGTTTCTCCCGATGTCGGTAGCATCAAGATGGCCAGGGCTTATGCCAAAAGAGTCTCCGCAGGCCTTGCCATAATTGATAAACGCCGGGTTTCTCCCGAGAAGGCAGAAGCCATGCATATTATGGGTGAGGTAGAGGGCAAGAATGTGATTATTATTGATGATATGATTGCTACGGGCAGCTCCCTGATTGAGGCGGTGGAGGCCTTAAAAAAAGCCAAGGCTAAAACTATCTATGCCGCAATTACCCATGGTATTTTATCGGGTCCGGCAATCGAGCGCATTGATCAATGTAAGGGCTTGGAAAAATTGCTTATTTCTGACAGTGTGCCTTTATCGGCGGATAAACAGCATGAAAAGATCCAGGTGCTTTCAGTAGCCAACCTTTTGGCTGAAGCTATAAAAAGAATACATAATGAGGAGTCAGTAAGCTGCTTATTTGATTAAGCGGCAGGTGCAATTCTTAATAAATAAAAGAAAGGTAAAAAAATGGAAGAGATATTTTTAGAAGCAGAATTAAGGGAAGAAAAGGGGAGCGCAAAGGCCAGGGAATTAAGGAATAATGGTTATTTGCCGTCAGTAGTTTATTTTCACGGCAAAGACGCCTTATCCATAAAGTTTTCCAAGAGCGCGCTTTTAAAGCTGGTGCACCAGCATCGCTTAGAAAGTGTCATTATTAACCTTAAGATTAAGGATGATAAAAAGGCCAAGGGCCGGCCATGCCTGGTTAAGGAGATTCAGTATGACCCGGTGAGCGAAGATATTATACATGTAGATTTTAATGAGATCTCCCTGACTGAGACAATCAAGGTTAATGTTTCTATTGAGGTCAAGGGTGAGCCAATCGGCGTTAAGCAGGAAGGCGGTTCTTTAGAGCACATACTCTGGGAGCTTGAAGTAGAATGCCTGCCTACAAATATGCCCAAGAATATTGAAGTAGATGTTTCCGCGCTTAAGATGGGAGAGGCTATTCACGTTAAGGATATAGTTTTCCCTGAAGGGGTTAAGCCTTTAAATGATCCTTCGGCGATTGTCTTGCATGTTGCCGCGCCGATGAAGGAAGAGGCGCCGGTTGAAGCGGTTGAAGGTGAAGAAAAACAGGAGCCGGAGGTAATCAAGGAGAAGAAAGAGGTCCCTGCTGAAGGCGCCTCCGAGGCTGATGAGGCTAAGGCAAAAGAAAAAGAGAAAAAGTAAGGGGTTGGATTAAAAGAGGGCAAGAGGATAGAGGGTGATAGGTGAAGCTGATTGTAGGATTAGGGAATCCCGGGTTGATTTACGCGGGTTCCCGGCACAACATTGGTTTTACGGTAGTCAAATCCCTGGCCCGTTCTTTAAAAATTGTTCTTAAAAGAGATCACTCGGTCTCGGCCTTGGTCGGTAAAACTAAATATGGCCAGCATGATTTAGTGTTAGCCCTGCCCCAGACTTTTATGAATTTAAGCGGCATAGCCGTTAAATCCCTGCTTAAAAAATTTAAGGCCGCTCCGCAAGATCTTTTGGTTGTTTGCGATGACCTGGACCTGGAACCGGGTAGGATCAAGATCCGGCCGCATGGCTCAAGCGCCGGGCAGCGAGGATTAGTTTCTATTATTGAGCAATTGGGGACGCAAGAGTTCAGCCGTCTGCGCATAGGTATCGGCCGGCCCAGGAATCCGGCAGATGCCGCCCGCTATGTTTTGGCAGGGTTTTTACGCAAGGAAAAAGCGATCGTTGAAAAAGCACAAGAAGATGCCGCTTTCTGTTGCTTGAGTTGGATAGAGAATGGCGTAATCAAGACTATGGACAATTTTAACACAAGGAGCAGAAATGAATAAGTATGAAGCAATGTTGATTGTCAAACCGGACTTATCCGACGAAGATAAGAAAACGTTATTTAAACAGATCGATGATGCGGTGACTAAGAATAGCGGTTCAATTTCCCAGTCAGCGGTCTGGGCGGAAAGGCGTAAATTATATTTTCCTATCAAGAAATTCCAGGAGGGAATTTATTACCTCGTGGCATTCAGCGCTCCTTCTCAGGCGATCAGGGAGATGCGCAATATTTATAAACTTAATGAGAATATCCTCAGGGTTTTATTTACCCGCATGGATATTTAAAGCAGCGGTTCGATAGGAGGGCCCTGAGGTGTTTAAACCAGCAGGGTTTTCTGGATAAAAGATTAAGGAGGACCCTGAGGTGTTTAAACCAGCAGGGTTTTCTGGATAAAAGATTAAGGAGGACTTACATGGCCAGTTATAATAAGGTATTATTAATGGGCAATCTTACCAAGGACCCCGAGTTACGTTATACTCCTCAGGGCACTGCTGTAGTCAACCTGCGCATGGCGGTAAATCGCAAATACCGCACTAAAGACCAGGAATTAAAAGAAGAGGTTTGTTTTATGACCGCGGTGGTCTGGAATAAGCAGGCTGAAACCTGCAATCAGTACCTGCATAAAGGAAGCAGTGTTTTTGTCGAGGGGAGATTGCAGTCTCGCTCCTGGGAGGATAATACCGGAGCAAAGCGTTCGGTAATTGAGGTCAGGGCGGAACGTGTACAGTTTATGGGTGCGCCTGGCCAGGGTAAAGCGGCCGGCCAGGCCAGCCAAGCACACGCGGAGGTATCGGCCGATGAGCCGAGCAGCGAATCGAACTGGCTGGCAGAAGGCGGTGACGAAATTCAGCATTCTGATGAGGAGGCAAATTAATATTTGCGCCGGACAGGTATTGAAAATTTAAATTAAATAAAACAGGAAAAGGACAGGGGGTACGCATGAAGGTTAAAACCAGGGGTTTTGGTAAAGACAAGAAGATCATTAAAAAGAAAAAGGACTTGCTCGGGCCGGTGAGAAAAAGATTCTGCCGTTTCTGCGCGGATAAATTAGGCAGCATTGATTATAAGGATATAAAGAGGCTTGAGGTTTTTATTACCGAGAAAGGCAAGATCGTTTCCAGCCGTTTTTCCGGTAATTGCGCCAGGCATCAGAGAAGGATCAGGGAATTGATTAATAAGGCCAGGTTTCTCTCCCTGCTTCCTTATGTCCGCTAAATAATATGGAAGTAATTTTAATTAAAGACGTAGAAAAAATCGGTAAAGCGGGTTCGGTGGTTAAGGTCAAAGAGGGATTTGCCAGGAATTTTCTTTTCCCGCATAATTTAGCAAAAATAGCCACTCTGGGAAGCCTTAAACAATTAGAAAAGGATAAACAGGTTAGGTCAGCGCAATACGCTAAGGCCAAAGAAGAGTGGGAAGAGGTCAAGAAACGCCTGAGCGGGCTTTCTTTAACTATTTCTGCTTTGACTCAAGGAGAAGAAAAGTTGTACGGCAGTATCAGCAGCCATGACATAGCTGCCGCTTTAAAAGGCGAGGGTTTCCTCATAGATAAAAATGCTATTGAATTGGCTGAACCGATAAAATCCTTGGGGATCTATGAATTATCCGTGAAGTTGCATCCGGAAGTAACCGCAATGGTCAAACTATGGGTAGTAAAGAAATCAAGCTCCTTATAGATTTTATCTAACGTAGTCCCTGTGAACGTAGTGAACAGGGGCAGGCACCTAATAGGTTTTATCCAGCGCAGCCCCTGTGAGCGCAAGCGAATAATGGCAGAGCACCTTGTAAATTTTGCAAAGGAACATCCAACATGCCGCAAGAAGTAATATTAGATAAGCTCCCCCCGCAAAATCTTGACGCTGAGATGGCCGTATTAGGGTCCATGCTTCTGGATGAAGAAGCTGTTTCGGTTGCCGTTGAGAAATTAGACGCGGGATGTTTTTATAAAGATACCCACAGGAAGATATTCCAGACAATAAGCGATCTTTATAATGCCAACAAGGCAGTGGACTTGATCACCCTTGCCGACGCCTTGAAGAGGGACAGCTCCCTTGACGATATAGGCGGGGCAAGCTACCTTACCTCTTTAGCCAATGCCGTTCCTACCGCCGCAAATATCAACCACTATGCCGGGATTGTGCGGGAAAAATATATCCTGAGGACTTTAATTAATAATTCTACCAAGATTATTACCGTTTGCCACGAGAGCGAAGGTAATATCGCCGAAGTCGTGGATACCGCCGAGAGGCTTATCTTTGAGGTCAGCGACCGGAGGAACCAGGGGTCCTATTTGCACCTTAAAGAAATTGTAAAGGATTCAATTGAAACTATTGATAAGCTTTACCAGAATAAGGCTCATGTTACCGGTATCCCTACAGGTTATATAGATTTTGATATCAAAACTGCCGGCCTGCAGCCTTCAGATTTAATTATTGTTGCCGGCCGGCCTTCAATGGGCAAAAGTGCTTTTGCCTTAGGGATCGCCGAATACGCCGGAGTGATTGAAAAGGTGCCTACTGCGATCTTTAGCTTAGAGATGTCCAAGGAGCAGCTGGTGCAGAGGATGCTTTGTTCGCATGCGCGAGTTGACGCGCATAAAGTAAGGACGGGGTATCTGGCTACCAGCGATTGGCCGCGACTGACCGCGGCTGCCGGAAAGCTTTCCGAGGCACCCATATTTATTGATGATACCCCGGCAATCTCCGTGATGGAGCTGCGTGCCAGGGCCAGGCGGTTGAAATCACATCATGGTATAAAATTGATTATCCTGGATTATATGCAGTTGATGCGCGGATCAGCCACGAATATGGAAAGCAGGCAGCAGGAGATCTCCGAGATTTCGCGTTCACTTAAAGCTTTAGCAAGGGAATTAAGCGTTCCGGTTATTGCTATCAGCCAGCTGTCCCGGGCAGTGGAATCGCGTACAGACCATAGGCCGCAGCTTTCAGATTTAAGGGAGTCCGGGGCAATTGAGCAGGATGCCGACGTAGTCGTGTTGATTTTAAGGGAGGAGTATTATAGCCCTTCTCCTGATAACCAGGGCATAGCGGAAGCGATTATCGCCAAGCAGCGCAATGGCCCGGTTGGGTCTTTAAAATTAGCCTTTATCAAGGAGTTTACCAGGTTCGACAACTTATCCAGGATGGATAGTTCAGTAGAATGAGTTATCCGGCAGCCGCTTGCGATAAGCCATATAAAATATTTGCTTTAAACAGCCTATTCCTATATAATAACCATAAATGCGCAGATTAATTCTAATACCTTTAACCGCCTTCCTCCTTTTTGTTAGCGTATCTTTTGTTTTTGCTGAGGAAAATCCACAGGGCCAGCCCCAGGAGAATTCCGCCGTTTCTTCCGAAACCTCGCTTTCTGCAAAGAATGTCACCGCCATAGAAGTCAAAGGCAACAAATCCATCAGCACCAATGTAATCGTTTCCAAAATGAAGACGCGCATTGGCAGTCCCTATCAGGAAAATATTATCAGCGACGATTTAAAGAGGCTATACCTCTTGGGTTTCTTCAGCGATATCAAGATAGATACCGAGGCGTATAAGGATGGGGTAAAAATCATCCTCAATGTTATAGAAAGGCCGATTGTAGAGAAAATTAGTTTTACGGGGATAAACCGTATTACCATGAAGGAAGATAAGCTTAAACAACAGTTGAAATCAAAAGAGACACAATACCTGGATTATCCCAGCCTGACCGAGGATGTGCGCACGTTAAAAAAGATGTATGAAAAAATAGGCTATAGCCAGGCAGATGTTACTCATAAAGTTGAGCTAAACGCCGAAACAAACAAGGCGGTAATAAGTTTCAATGTTGTAGAAGGGCAAAAGGTCCGTATCAAGGATATTATTATCCAGGGGAATAATTCTTTCTCAAACAGCCGTATTTTAAAACTGCTTAAAACTAAGCGCGCCTGGTTTTTTAACGCCGGGGTTTTAAAGGAAGATGTGTTAGGGGAAGATATGGAGCGCGTCAAGTCATTCTATCAGCGCGAAGGTTTTACTGATGTCGCGGTACAATACGAGGTCAACCCAGACGCCAAGAAGGCATATTTGTTATATATTACGATTAAGATTACCGAGGGCAAGAAGTACCTCGTGGGGTCAGTTATCATCCATGGGAATAAAGACATTACTGAAAAGGCTATTCTCAGCCGTTTGAGCGAGTGTGTGCCGGGCAAGGTATTTAGCGCGGATGCAATGAAAAAAGATATTACCAGCGTGCAGGGGTTATATTTTGACCGCGGATATATATCCGCGCAGGTCCAGGAGTCAACTATAGTCAACCCGGATACCGGCCGCGTGGATATAACCTATGGGATTACCGAAAACCAGATAGTTTATGTGGACAAGATCAAGGTTCGCGGTAATATTAAAACCAAGGATGTGGTTATCCGCAGGGAGATGAGGATCCATCCCGGTGATAAATTTGACGGAGAAAAGCTGCGCCGCAGCAAAGAAAGGCTGACGAATTTAGGGTTCTTTGAAGAAGTAAGTTATGATACCGAAGAAACCCAGTCTCCGGATAAAAAGAACCTGGTGGTTGATGTGAAGGAAAGCAAGACAGGCGCTTTTAGCTTCGGCGGCGGATACAGCACGGTTGATCAGTTTGTGGGTTTTGTGGAGATTGAGCAAAAGAACTTTGACTGGAGAAACTGGCCGTATTTTACAGGCGCCGGACAGAATTTAAAACTGCGCGCATCAATCGGCAACTTAAGCAACGGCTATGAATTGAGTTTTACCGAACCCTGGCTGTTTGATTATCCGGTTTCTTTCGGTTTTGACCTGTATCGCCGCGAACACAAGCGTGATACTGACGTAGGTTATGGGTATGATGAAAAGGTTACCGGCGGAGACCTGCGTTTAGGTAAAGAGTTATCCGAATATTTAAGAGGGGATATTATGTACCGACTGGATGAAATAAATATCAGCAATATTTCTTCGGGGGATACTGATTTAGAGGCTGAAAGCGGAAAGAACCTGATCAGCACATTTTCCCCGGGTTTAACTTATGACTCAAGGGATAATGTTTTTGATACCAGGAAGGGTAACTTAGTTACTGCTTCTTTTGATTTCGCAGGCGGGCCGCTTGGCGGGGACAAGAATTTTACGAAATTCTTTGCCCGTGCTTCGCATTATTTCCCGATGCCTAAAGGCGCCGTGCTTGAAGTAAGAGGCAGGGTTGGTTTAGCCGAGCCTTATGGCAGCACGGAAAAGGTTCCTATTTATGAAAGATTCTTTGCCGGCGGCGCTTACACAATCAGAGGTTACGAGGAAAGAAAGGTTGGTCCGGTTAGCAGTACTGATCATGATCCTTTGGGCGGCGCTTCCATGGCGATAGGTAATATTGAATATACCTATCCCTTGTTTAGTTTCTTGAAGGTCGCGGCTTTTTATGATGTAGGTAATGTCTGGGAAAAAGTAGGGGATATGTTCTCAAACAAAGACGCTAATGGAGTCTCTAATAGCGGAGGGCTTAAGTCCAGCGTAGGCTTAGGCCTGCGTATTAAAACTCCGATCGGCCCGATAATGTTGGATTACGGTATACCTTTTGATAAAGAACCTGGCGAGAGCGATAAGAAGAGCGGGCAATTCCATTTCAGCGCCAGTCATGGATTTTAAATTCAGTAGATAGTATGTAGTAGGTAGAATGTAGGTTTTGGTTGTTTAATTTTAATAGAAACTTTAAAAGGAGGAAGCAGAGATGAGAAAGACAGCAGTAGTTTTAGGCAGCATGGTTATTGGTTTGTTTTTATTTGCCGGAAGCGCTCAAGCCGCGGATAAATTCGGCTATATTGACCTGAGCCGCACCTTCAGCGAATATAACAAAACCAAGGGGTACGATAAAACTTTAAACGACAAGGAAAAGGCTTATACCGACGAGCGCGATAAAAAAGTGGCTGAGCTTAAAGCCCTGCAGGATAAATTTAATTTGCTTAACGATAAGGAAAGAGAAGCCAAAAAGGGCGAACTTGAAACCAAAATGAAGGCCTTCCAGGATTCTGACCGCCTGAAGCAGGAAGAGCTGCGTAAGGAGCAGGATGAGAAGATGAAGGAGATCCTCAAGGATATTGAAGAGGCGGTGAAGAAGTACTCGGAAAAAGAAGGATACACCATGGTTTTTAATGACCGGGTGCTGGTGTACCAGAACAAGGCCCTTGAGATTACAAATAAAATTATTGAGGCTTTGAACAAAAACGGCAAGTAGGTTAAATATTTATGATGTTGCACAAGACCTTAAATGAAATAGCCAAGCTGATTGACGGCAAGGTCATCGGTGACGGGGATATTTTAATTACGGGAGTTTCAGGTATCAAGGAAGCGGCAGAGGGGGATATTACCTTTTTAGCCAACCCCAAATACAGCCCGCTCATGGATAAGACGCGCGCTGCGGCAATCATTACCTCAATTGACGCGCAGAAAACCTCAAAGCCGGTTATCCTGACCGAGAATCCTTCCCTGGCATTTGCCAAAATCATCTCTATGTTTATGCCTGATGACGCCGGGCATCCCGAGGGGATAGATTATACCGTGGTCATGGGTAAGAACGTAACCCTGGGCAAAGACGTGGCTATCGGGGCTTATGTGGTTATCGGTGATAACGTGGTTATCGGTGATAAAACAATAATTTACGCGGGTTGTTTTATCGGCCACCACAGCAAGATCGGGAACCAAACATTAATTTATCCGCATGTCTCAATACGCGAGCGCATCAGTATCGGCAACCGGGTAATCATCCATTCCGGCACTGTGATTGGTTCGGATGGTTTTGGGTTTGCCACGATTAAAGGCTCTCACCATAAGATACCCCAGGTGGGCACGGTTGAGATTGCTGATGACGTGGAGATCGGGGCTAACGTCACTATCGACCGGGCGCGCTTTGATAAAACTGTAATTGGCCGCGGCACTAAAATTGATAATCTTGTGCAGATTGCCCATAATGTGGTTATTGGCGAAAACTCATTGATTGTCGCCCAGGTGGGCATATCCGGCAGCACGATTATCGGCAACAGCGTAACTTTAGCCGGCCAAGCCGGCTTAGTCGGCCACATTACCATCGGAGACAACGCGATTGTGACTGCGCAGTCAGGGGTGGCTAAATCAGTACCGCCGGATACAATGGTTTCCGGTTATCCGGCCAGGCCATTTATGACTACCCAGAGGGTAAATGCCAGCCTGCAGAACCTTCCCAAGTTATTTGATTTAGTCAGGGAATTAAAGAAAAAGATTGAAGAATTGGAAGCCAGATTGGATAAGAAATAATGGAAAAGCAAAAGACAATCGCCAGCCAGGTTTCGCTTTCAGGAGCCGGGATACATACGGGGAATAAGGTAAATATAACTTTTAAGCCTGCGCCGGCGTTTTCCGGAATATCTTTTATCCGCATGGATATTCCCGGAGCTCCGAGGATACAGGCTGATGTGCGGTCTTTTCTTGCGGCTAAATTCAGCCGTCGCAGCTCAATTGGCAATAATCAGGCGGAGGTGCAGACGATCGAACATCTTATGGCCGCTTTGTCCAGCCTGGGAATAGATAATATTGATGTAGAGATAGACAATAATGAGCTTCCGGGTATGGATGGAAGCGCGATTAAGTTTGTAGAGGCGCTTGAGCGGGCAGGGGTAGTTGAGCAGGAACAGGAGAAATATATCCATGTAATTAAGGAGCCTATATGTATTGAAGATGGGGACTCTTCAATTACGGTCGTGCCGGCAAAAGAATTTAAGATTTCATATACCCTGGATTATGACCACCCTTTGTTAGAGGCGCAATTCTTGGAGATATGCGTTAATGCGGAATCTTTTAAAACAGAGATTGCCCCGGCGCGCACTTTTTGCCTTGAGAGCGAAGCCTCTGAGTTACAAAATCAGGGCTTGGGTTTAGGCGCCAATTATGAAAATACCCTGGTTGTAGGCAAGACAGGGGTTATTAAAAATAATTTGAGATTTAAAGATGAATTTGTCAGGCATAAGATACTTGATTTAATCGGAGATCTTTGCCTGGCTGGCTGCCCTATCCGGGGGCATGTGATTGCCTTAAAAAGCGGCCATTCTTTAAATTTGAAGATTGCCCAGAAGATCTGTGAACAGAAGACAAGGGCGCAAGGAGCCAATACAATGGAAGGTATTTTAGACGTTAATGAAATCATGAAGATCATTCCGCATCGCCAGCCGTTTTTGTTTGTGGACAGGATAACTTATTTAGATAAAGGCAAGCGCGCCGTCGGGGTTAAGAATGTAACTATAAATGACTATTTTTTTAAAGGCCATTTTCCGGGACGTCCGGTTATGCCGGGGGTGATTATTGTTGAAGCCATGGCCCAGGTTGGCGGGGTAATGATGCTTGCTTCCGAAGAAAACAAGGGAAAGCTTGCTTTCTTTTTGTCGATCGATAATGTGAAATTCCGTAAGCCGGTAGTTCCCGGAGACCAGTTAGTCCTTGAGGTTGAGGCGATAAAAGTAAAGTCAAAAACCGGACAGGTTCGTGGCAGGGCGTTAGTCGGAGGGAAAGTAGTGGCGGAAGCGGACTTTGTATGCGCCTTGGTCAGTGATTAATATGCAAATACATCCCAGTGCGATAATCTCCTCAAAAGCAAAAATAGAATCCAGCGCGATTGTCGGCCCGTATAGTATAATTGGCGAGAAGGTAAGTATTGGCGCCAATACAGTTGTCGGCGCGCACTGCGTGATTGAAGGCAATACCTCTATCGGCAATGACTGCCAGATATTTACCGGAGCGGTCATAGGCAGCAAGCCGCAGGACCTTAAGTTTAAAGGCGAAGATGTTTTTCTGGAGATAGGTAATAATAATATTATTCGCGAGTATTGCACGCTTAATCCGGGTACGGGCCAGGGTGGCAAGACGACCCTCGGGGATAATAACTTATTAATGGCTTATTCGCATATTGCCCATGATTGCCGGGTTGGCAGCGGCTGCGTACTGGCCAACAACAGTACTTTAGCCGGGCATGTTACTATTGAAGACCGGGCTGTTGTCGGGGGCATAGTCGCCATTCATCAGTTTGTCAGGGTGGGAATGCTTTCTATTATCGGAGGCTGCTCTAAGGTGGTCCAGGATATCCCTCCATTCTCTACATGCGATGGGCATCCCGCGCGGGTCTACGGCCTGAATCTTATCGGCTTGAGGCGTAAAGGTGTTTCCCGTGAATCCATCAAACAAATTGATCAGGCGTTTAGATTAATATTCAATTCCGGGTTATCCGCAAAACACGCTGTCGAAAAGGTGGAAAAAGAATTAGCCGCAACCGAAGAGATAAATTATCTGGTTAATTTTATCAAAAGTTCAGAGCGTGGCCTGACTCGCTCCTGTCGCTAAACCAGAACCAGGGACGGTTCTCAGCTTAAAGCAGAACTGTCCCCTAAAAAAGGGACACTTTTCCTTTGGTTTGAGAACCGTCCCTAAATAAATATGGAAAAAATTGGTTTAATTGCCGGAAATAGAAAATTCCCCTTACTTTTTGCCGCAAGCGCTAAGAAAAAAGGGTATAATGTTATTGCTATCGCCATTAAAGGCGATACTTCTCCTGGATTAAAGAAGATAGTTGATAAAATCTACTGGTTAAACCTGGCTGAATTCCATAAAATATTCACTATATTTAAATCTGAAGGGGTTAGTAACTTGGTTATGGCCGGCCAGATCAGCCCATCCAGGTTGTTCAGTAAAGAAATCAATCAAAGCGAAGATTTAAAACAGATACTATCCAGCCTTAAAGATAAAAAGGCGGATACATTGTTTGGCGCCGTAGCGCAGAGATTAGAGGCGGCTGGTTTTAATCTTCTGGATTCCACTACTTTTATTGAAGAGTATCTGCCTAAGAAGGGCACGCTTACGAGCTTGCAGCCGGATTTTGACACCTGGGAGAATATTTACTTTGGCTTAAACCTGGCTAAGGCGGTGGCTGATTTGGATATCGGCCAGACGGTTGCGGTAAAAAGTAAGGCTATAGTCGCGGTGGAGGCTTTTGAGGGAACGGATAATTTGATCCGCCGGGCAGGTAAAATCGGCCGCGGCAGGATCGTGATTGTTAAAGTAAGCAAGCCAAAGCAGGATATGCGTTTTGACGTTCCTGTTATTGGGTTAAACACCATAAGGAACCTGGTTAAGGCAAGGGCCAGATGCCTTGCCTTTGAGGCAGGCAAAACACTTTTTATTGATAAAGAAG
>AMWB02099144.1_pt1 | contig 20327 bp, 16 predicted proteins | sample 200311 | NCBI WGS metagenome assembly AMWB02 (sample SAMN02737377, study PRJNA173069) | bioreactor metagenome | biome: anode biofilm in microbial fuel cells | place: USA: California | collected 2010-12-16 | reverse complement strand
GTGGACGCTGTAGAAGACCTCGCGGACCTCGTGGACCGACGTCGTGACCTCGCCCGACAGAATGCCCTCGGTGGAGGCGGTCGCCTCGTGCTGCTGCCGCTCTGGCGGCGGGAACTCGTAGCCACAATCTGGACACACGGCGTACCCGGCAGCGATCAGGCTCAGGCACTCGGGGCATTGTTTGGCCGGCGCCTCGCCGCCCGCGCGCGGTTGGACAGCCTGGACGCGAATCGCATCGACCGGCCCGTGCCGCAGCACGTTGCCGCCGAAGTCGAGGACCAGGCAGTTTTCCTTCCCCTCGCACAGTCGAAACCCCCGCCCAACCATCTGGTAGTAGAGACCCGGCGATAGGGTCGGTCGTACCATGGCCACGCAGTCGATGTTGGGAGCATCGAAGCCCGTGGTCAGCACATTGACGTTGACTAGGTACTTGATCCGGCCCGCCTTGAACTGCGCCAGGACCCGGTCCCGCTCCTCGCCCGCCGTCTCGCCGAATACCGTCGCCACGGACTCGCTCGCCATCCGGCCCAGCACCGCGGCCACGTGCTCCGCGTGCTTGATCCCGGTGGTGAACACCAGCACCGACCGGCGCGCCTGGGTCTGATCGACGATCTCCCGGCAGGCCGACTCCACGAGTTCGTCGGTGTCCATCAAGTCCTCGGCCTCGCCGGCGATGAACTCCCCCGCGCGGACGTGCAAGCCTGAGGTGTCCAACGGCTGCGCCGCCCCCTTAGTCACCAACGGGCACAGGTAGCCCTGGATGATCAGCTCCTTCACGCCGATCTCGTAGCAGACCTCGTTCAGGATATTGGCGGGCTCGCAGATCATCCCGCTCTTCATCCGAAACGGTGTCGCGGTCAGGCCGATCACCCGCAGGTTTGGGTTCACCTTCCGGGCGTCCTCGAGGAACGTCCGGTACATCCCGTCGCCATCGGGCGGGATCATGTGGGCCTCGTCAATGATCACCAGATCGAACGCGTCGAGCTCGCAGGCCCGCCGGTACACTGACTGGATGCCCGCGATGATGATCGGGTGCTCCGTGTCGCGGCTCTTCAGCCCGGCCGAGTTGACCCCGGTCTTCATCCACATCTCGGGCGCCACGACCTGGATCTTCTCCAGCGCCTGCTCGAGCAACTCCTTCACATGGGCCAGGATCAGGACCCGGCCGCCCCAGCGCCCCACGGCGTCTCGGCAGATCGTCGCCATGACCGGCGTCTTGCCCCCGCCGGTCGGGATGACGACGCAGGGGTTGTCGTCCCGCTCCCGCAGATGCCGGTAGATCGCGCTGACCGCCTCCTGCTGGTAGGGCCGCAGTTCAAGCATCCGGGAGCTCCTCCAAGCGTACCAGCGTGCGACCGCCGCGCACGCATCCGCGCATCTCGATGTTCAGCTTCTTGATCTGGCTGTCGTCGGCGTACAGGCCGCCGTGCTGCAACGCGTCCAGGAGCGCCTTCTGCACGTTGTCGATGTCCCGGCGCTGCTGGTCCGGCGGATAGACCTCGATCTCCAAGTGCAGTGGTCCTTCCAGGCCGCCGATCCCGAGGCGGGCGAGGACGGCGCAGACCCGTTCACGGAACCTGCGCCCCTCACGGCTGATGAGCGTCCGCGGGCCGACCCGCCGGTAGTAGTGGTTCACCGACGGGGGGAACGGGAGCTCGACCTCGATCATCGGCGGGCCCAGGGCGGCGTGTTCGAGGTCTCCTGCTGGGGCACGCCCGCCGCGGCGTCCTTGCGGGCGTAGCCGCGGATCTCGTTGACCACGTCGCCCGTGTCGTCGCGTTTCTTGCACCTTACCGTGATCTGCACGGGCAGGTTGTGCAGCTCGAGCGAGTCCTTGGGCTGCAGAACGCCGACCGCGCGGCAGATCGCCGACAGCTCGCCCTGGGCGATCTGGACGGCCTGGCGGTTCGGGTTGTCCAGGTTGAGCCGGGACCACAGCAGCCGGTTCTTGAACGGGCCGTCGATCACCTGGAACGTCAGCTCGAGGAAGTGCCCCTTGCCGCTCTTGGTAGGCTTCATCTGCGACTCGGTGATGACCGTGAGGTACTTGCCCGCGGGCAGCGGTTCGAAGTCGGTCGCAGGGTCGACGTTGTTGGCGTCAAAGCCGTTGAGGTTCGCCATGGCTACTTCGCTCCTTTGGTCTTGCCGCCCTGGGGCGCGCTGACGGGTTCGGGCTGGATGTGCTGGGCGTAGACGTTCCAGTCCAGAGGCATCTCATCGGGAAGGGCGAGGCGGTTCTTGGCCATGTGGGCGGGTCGCTCGACCGTGCGCAGGACGCGCTCACCAGTGCCGATGCCCTGGTTGCGCTTGCGATCGAAGCCCTCGTCGGTCTGCTTGGTGAAGACCTTGAACGTGGCGAACATGACCTCGTCGCACCACTCCTGCAGGACCTGGGAAGCCAGCCGGTGCAGGCGCGGCGTGTAGCGGTCGTAGGAATCCGTCTCGGGGTTCTCGAAGCGTTCGATGCGGGCGTGGGCGATCAGGACCGTCGTCATACCCTTGTCGCTGCGCAGCGCCGTCAGCCCTTCGATGAACTCCCGCCACTGCGTCAGGGCGAACACGTAGCCCTTGGCGTAGCCAATGTCCTCGATGCTCTCGACGTTGCGTTTGCGGCAGACCTCTGCCCAGATCAACCGTTCCAGCCAGTCCAACGAGTCGACCACGACGGTTCGATAGGAGTGCTGTTCGGTGTAGAGCTCCGACAGGGCCTGCATGGCCTGATCGAACGTCGTGGCGACAGGGAACTTGGCGCAGTCGATCTCGCCGAGCCCGTCCTCCGTCTGGATGAACACCGGACTCGGGGCGCACGAAGCGAAGGTCGACTTGCCGATGCCGTGGGTGCCGTAGAGCATCACCCGCCTCGGTGCCGGGCTTCGTCCGCTGGTGACTTGCTGCAAGAGGTTCACGGTTGTTCTCCTTTCGGTCGTGGTTGGCGGGGAAGCGGGCGGACCCAGGGAGTCCCGACGCGCCCGGGCGACGGCGCGTCACGCCATTCCGCCCGCTTCCACCTGTGTCAGATCCAGTCGAGGGTGCGGATGTCCTCGTAGCCGGTGAGCCACTCGTCCTTCTCGCGGCACGCGATCAGGTGCGCGATGGCCTCCTCGTTCTCCTTCTGGGCGAGGCCAAGGACCTCCTCGCTCAGGCGCCAGACGCCGGTGCGCAGCGGCTCGCGCTTCTCCGCGGCGATCAGGTAGACGGGAAGCCGCTCACCGGTGAGCGCGGCGGCCAGGGAGCGGTAGAAGGCCAGTTGGTGGACGTAGCCGTAGCTGCGCGCGTCCATCTGCAGCCAGTCGAGGCAGTCGCAGGTCTTCAAGTCGACGATGCCGCGCTCGGGGTTCAGCCAGTCCAGACGCGCCTGGCACGGCAGACCGCAGTATTCAGCGCGGATCACGCCCTCGGCGATGCCTCCTGCCAGCAGACTGGCAGCGTGCTGGTGCGCCCTCACCGACGCGCCCAGGCTCTCGATCAGGGTCGCCTGGTCGTCATCGAGCACGGGCTTGCCCTGCTCCTGCGCCCAGTCCTGGAAGGCCTTGGTGCGGCTGCCAAACGGCTGGCCGGTCTTGGGGTTGATCGGCCCGCCGAACGCGTACGCCTGCTCGTAGGCCTCCCGGCCCTCGAGGATCAGGACATGTGCGGCGCGGCCGAGGATGTACGCCGGACGGTCCTGGTCCTGGACCAATCCGAGTTCCTTCTTGTGGAAGAGCAGCGGGTTGCGGCGGAACTCGGCCAGCAGGTGGCTGGATAGATACTTACCGGCCTGGGCGTGGTAGACGTCCGCCGGCTCGCGGATCAAGAAGCCCACGTCGTCGAGGAACGCGCCACTGTCGGAGCGGCGTTTGCGAAAGATGTCGGGAATCGTCATGCCCGAGTCTCCCTCTGGCGCGGAGTCTTGGCCGCGCGGCGGTTCACGTTGGGGTTGGCGCGCCTACAGCCGGCCTGCTGCGTGGCGCCGGAGTTCTGCTTGAGGTAGGTGACGATGATCTCCGCGAGCGTCTGGACGACGACGTCCTGGTCCTTGGCGGACATCTCGTCGACATGGCGCTGCACGTCGAGCTGCACGGGCGCGGCCACGACTACTCCTTCCTCAGCGAGAGCAGGAAGTCCTCGATGGCCGGATGCGGCTTCAGATGCGACCGGTTAGGCGGCAATGCGGTGTCGTCAGGAACCTCCTTGTCCTCCAGGCGACGCAGGACCTTGCCGCGGATCACGTCGAGGTTCTTCACCAATCGCCACACCAGGTCGTCGTCCACCTTGTGGATCGCGACCAGGCCGCCGATGACCAGCGCTTCCTCCTCGAAGAGGTCCGTGATCAGCTCTCGGGCTTCGGCCTTGGTGATCATGCGTTCCTTGCCTCCGGGGTTCTGTGGCTCTTACCTGCCTGATGGGCAAAGGGGGGTTGAGCCGCGGAAATGGGGACACACAGCCGCGGCGTCACGGCATCTCCTTCTCATGACTTCGGATAGCGGCTTCGGCCCTCTGGCGCCGCTTCTTCGCGGCCTCTGTGGTGAGGCCGACGCCGTGTGCGTACTCGGAGAGCGACTGGCCGTAGAGTCGTGTCCCGACGAGGAGGAAGAAGTCCGCCTCGGTGATGCGCCCCGCGTCGAGGTGGGCCTGCAAGCGACCGATCTCCTTTTGGTGCGCCCGCCGTAGATCCATTCCGTCGAAGTCGATCCCTTCAACGGCGCCGGCACGCACTTCGATTTCCTCGTCTGGCTTCGTCAGCTCACAATTCGTGCGCTTCCAGGTGCGCTGGTATTCGTCGTAGAGGTGGTGGACGGTGTCGTTGAAAACCTTCTGCACCAGACGGTCTGGGCGGCGGTTCACATCGATGCGGCAGAGCACCTGGAGAAAGGTCCAGGTGACGTTCTGCCACCGCTCATCCGGGTCGGCGTCCCAACCGCGCTTCTGGAAGTGGATGGACTCGAGACCTGGCCAGAAGATCACGAGGAGGACGACGCGCCAGCGTGGGTCCTCATCCTCGGCGTGTGCTCTGAATATTGAGCGAAGGACCTCGTCTTTGTGCGGATCGATCGAGCTCCCAGTCCGCATCAACGTCACAACGTCCGCCCACGCGCGGAAGCTGCGGAAGAGGAGGTGCTTCCGCTGGAGTTCACGAAGGAGCGCTTGGTAGGCACTGCCTTCGAGTTCTCGTTCAAGCCGTTCAAGGTCTTTCTTCTTCGAGCGCATGAAGCGCTCGGGTCAGAAATCACCTTGAAGGCTATGGGACCGTGGCCCGGCGGACGGGAGGTGGCCGCAACCGGCTCGATTCTATGGTGTTACGAGATGGGATCTAGGCGTGAGGAATCGACGCAGGTGGGTCGCTGGCGCGGGTCAGAAATGACCGGCGCTACGTTAGTTCGCAGGAGGCATGGAAGAGCGCGATCCATTTCTGGCTGCCGGGCGCGAAGTCGAAGGGAGACCCTTCGATGCCATCCATCAGCTTCGTGAGCGCGCCGCAGAGGTCGAGCATGGCATCGTCGTCCGTCGGCCGGGCCACGGCACCGTCGGCGCGGAGAAGCTCGATCAACGCTCGTCCCGTGGCGTCCGGTTGGCCGCCCTCAGCGGTCAGCCCGAGCATACGCAGGTCATAGTCGCGCTCCAACTCGGACTCCCGCTCGGCCGAATCCCATTGATGAACTTCACCATCCGCATTCTCGGTGTAGGTTGATGTTGCGAACCGTTCTGTGGTGGGAACGGACACCCGTATCGCGTCGGGTCGGACAAGCGTGATGGTCACGTTTGGCCACTGCGTTCCGCTAGGCACGGGGAACGTCATCCCCTCTCGGGTGGCGATCTTGAAGGCCATCCGGTAGCAGCGGTCGCTCTTCACGTACGGAATCGGGCCGCCGTCGATCCCCGGGATCAGAGCGCGCAGCCGCTTCCGAAGCTCAGATACGTAGTGCTTCAGGTTCGTTCGAACGCTGTGGTCCAGTCCCGTACCGTCGTAGGGGATTTCTCCGCCCCGCATGGCGAACACCTTCAGAAGACTCCAGATCCCATCCGGCACGCCTCCTTTCCGCTTCTCTTCGAAGCCGGCTGCCTGGAAAGAGAAGGTGCGGTTCAGGCGTTTGGCCTCGATGGTGATCGAGGAGTCCGTCACCCAGACCATGACTTCAGCCCATTGCGTCCCTGGCGGCGTCGGGAACGATTCCTGAGCCTTGATCGGCGCCTTTCGCCCGTCTTCGGTGAGCAGACCCTCGAGGTGATCCCGGTCAAACTCGAGGTGCTCGTCTTCCAATCGTGCAAGGAGTCTGAGCGGCACCACGGTCGGCTGTCCGCCGGCCCAGGCGTTCTGCCCTGGCCATTCGCCGGGGACCAACACGAGGGCGCCCTTGGATGCGTTCAGCGGCTCACACGCGCCGAAGATGCCCGGCGCATCGACCCACATGGTCCCTCTGGCGAGGAAGACATCCCGCGACCTGCGGCCGATGGTCGCCCTGCCCAGCGCCCAGAGGCGCCCCGGGATGACATCCTCAACCTGCCCGGCGAGGCTCAGGCCGCTGGCGGTGGCCTTCGCCAGTCCCTCGAAATCTACAGCCCACTGCTTCAGCCTCTCCAGCGGGACCGCGATCCGGCCATTCTCCGGACAGTTGATGTAGGCGCGGATCGGGGACCCTGGCGGACTCTGGATGTACGTAACCTCTTCAAGGTGATGCTCGGCGCAGGCATCGCAAGGGACGCAGCGGACGTTCCCTACTGGGCGCACCAAGCCGGCCCTGGATAACCGATTGATCTCCCCGCCGCGACTGTCCGCAAATTCATCACCGTCGAATGTGGCCGGCTCCACATCGGATCGCCCCCAGACGATAGTCAGCGGGTCACACACGCTCGAGGCCCCACCGCTTCAGGTACTGCCTCACCACCAGGTGTTCCGGCTTATCCTTGAGGTTGCAGGAATCAGGGTGAGAGATCCGAAACGTCACGGTCTTCGTGCGTTTCCCATCGCCGTTCGTATTGTCAAAGCGTACCTGGAGGACCGCCGAGCTCACATTGACCATCGCCATCGGGAGCCGCTGCTCGTGGAGGGACCTCGTGATGAAGTCGTAGATCTCGTCCGTCGCGCCGTTCGGCGTGACGTCAAACGTCACGCGATTGCGAGCGTTGCCGATCATCGACAGGCGCAGCTCCTTGACCCTGACCTCGGTGATGCGGTCGGCCGGATCAGTCGGGAATGCGAAGTCCCGCTTCCTCAGACGGTTCAGCTCGTAGGGGCGTGCGTCACCGTTTTCCTGCCCGAGATCCTCGTGCAGGATCGTCCGCGCAAACAGTTCTTGGAGGTCCTTCTTGATGTCCTTCCCGCCTTGCGCGAAGAGATCGAGTGTTCCGTCGACGGGGTCATAGATGTAGATCACCTCGAACGCAGGGGTCTGACGCTTTCGCTCGAACCTCCCCTCATTGTCGTAGCCGACAAAGGTGTCCGCGTAGTCTTGCGGGTAGGCGAAGAAGTAGTGGTAGCGGCCTCCACGGAGGTAGACGTCCACATGACAGCGTCGGCCGCGGCCTTGCCTCTCCCGGTAGTACGCGGAGAGGGCTTGCTCTAAATCGGTGATTGCAGTCGGATTGAGATCCGGTTGCTTCTTCGGGATGTCCTTCCGCTTGCGCCAGTACCGGCGGCTGAGGTGGTCGGAACGGTCGAGAAGGTGCGCGACGTCGAAGATCCCGCGGTGCCTGAGAAAAGCCCACAACGCCTTGTTGAGGAATCCCTCTCGCGCGTCGAATTCTGGCTTCAGGTCGACCCTGTGGAATTGGCCTTCCTCGATCAGTGTACGCGTGCCCTCCGCTGAGGCCAAATCGAAGATGTCTCGAAATTCGCTGTCGATCCGCTCAAGCGACGAATCGGGGAGTTGTTGCCACGCCTCATGGATCGGGTCCGCTTCTGCCTCCTTCATGCTGTCCCAGTCGAGCCCGCCAAGTTCACCGCGGGCCGCGAAGTACTCCTTGATCAATGCGATCTCCGCCTGCCGGAGGAACTGCTTCGGTGCGTAATCGTTCGACATGCGTCACTCCCTCGGGGCCGTGCGCTGCCCGCCGAGCAGCCTCAGCACGCCCACGACCTTCCCTTGAATCCTGAATCCGCCAGACGAAACATGGATGGGAACCATGGCCGGGTTCGCCGGCTCCAGGCGTACGCCCGATGGCTCCCGGTAGACACGCTTGAGCGTGGCCTCGTTCTCGATGAGGGCAACGACGATGTCGCCGTCGTCCGCTGACTCCTGCTTCCGCACTACCACGTAGTCGCCGTCGAGGATCCCCGCCTCGACCATGCTGTTGCCCTCGACCTTCAGGGCGAACGCCGCGCGTCCGTGCAAGAGGTCCTTCTTCACCGCGATCGTGCCCCAGTCGTCCTCGACGGCCTCGATCGGGGCACCAGCGCGCACACGCCCCACGACCCGCACCTCTTCGCAACCACAGTCGTGGCGAGGCACCCGTCCCTTGACGATGAGGGAGCGCGCGCCCAATTCGCCTCGGCGCAGATGGCCCTTGCGTTCCAGGGCCTTCAACAACTCGAACACGCTCGAGCTCTTGATCTCGAACGCAGCGCCGATCTCGCGAACGGTCGGTGGCATGCTGTGTTCGCGGATGAAGCCTTTCACCCACGCCAGGACCTCGCCTTGGCGGGCAGTCAGTCGTTCGATGTCGGAACGTGGCATCGGCTGGATCACCTCGGGTGAGTAGGCCCCCCGAGCAGTCTCGCCTAACGACCGTTAGGGGTCAAGTCCGGAGTGCATGCACGTCTCGATGTCCCCGGCCGCCAACTTCGTCCCCCCTTTTCACGGCGGCCGAGCATGCCCAGCAGCGCCGGCATTGACTTGATGCCTGCCGCGCCTCCGAGGTATGACTCGTTGTGTCGACTCGGTGCAACATGCTTGTTTGCAGGAGGTTACGATTGGCGCGCACTTCAGCCGGCGGGAACAAGCGGGGTGGGTCGCCGCCACCGCCGAAGGACCACCAGAACGGCCCGAACCGGGTCGCGTTCTACACCCGGATCTCCACCGACGAGGACCACCAGAAGTACTCGCTCGGCGCCCAGGTCGAGCGGCTCGAGGCATTCTCCAAGGCCGCCTGGGGCGACGACTGGCGCCTCCACAAGGTCTTCCGCGACACCGAGAGCGGGACCCACATGAACCGCCCCGGTCTCGAGGAGATGCTCTTCGACGCCGAGGCGCAGGCCTTCGACACGCTGCTCGTATTCCGCGTCGACCGCCTCTCGCGCAAGGTCCGCGAGCTCGCCCTGATGGTCGACGAGCTCACGAAGCACGGCGTCGTCCTGAAGTCGATCACCGAGCCCTTCGACACCGCCAACGCCGCCGGCAAGATGATGCTCCAGATGCTGGGGGTCTTCGCCGAGTTCGAGCACGCCACCATCGTCGAGCGGACCAAGGTCGGCATGGAGAAGAAGGCCAAGGGCGGCAAGTTCGTCGGCGGCTACGTCCCGTTCGGCTACCGACTCGATCCCGAGAAGGGCCTGGTCATACACGAGGAGGAGGCGCTCGTCGTTCGCAAGCTCTTCCGGATGTACGCGATCGGGAAGCTCGGCTCCTCGGCCATCTGCAAGGAGTTCAACCAAGCAGGGATGCGGAATCGCAACGGCGGCAAGTGGGGCCGCCGCATCGCGATCTACATGATCAAGAACCCGGTTTACATCGGCAAGATCCGGTGGCGCGAGATCCTCTACGACGGCACCCACGAGCCCCTGGTGTCGGAGGAGCTCTTCAGCAAGGCGCAGGAGGTGCTCGAGGAACGCAATGAGGAGTCGAAGGGTCACCAGATGCGCCACGGCGAGGACCGGCTCCTCACCGGCGTCATCAAATGCGGCAAGTGCGGCAGCCGCATGTTCGGCGGCGGCGGCACCAAGAACGGCACCGCCTTCCACTACTACGTCTGCTCCAAGCGGTTCAACTACCAGGAGTGCGACCAGGACTACATCAGGGCCGACCTCCTGGATGGCGCGATCCTGCACGACATCAAGGCGATGTTCCTCGACGAGCAGTTCATGGGGCGGGTCTGGGAGGAGGCGAACAAGCGGCTCGCCGCGGAGCGGCCCGATATCGAGAAGGAGATCGACGCCAACTTCGCCGAGGCCGCCAAGGTCCAGGCGGCCATGGACCGCTACTTCAAGGCGTTCGAGGACGGGAAGCTCAGCCCCGACCTCTGCAACGAGAAGGTCCTGGATCTCCGCGGGCGGCTGGAGGAGCTGGAGGCGCAGAGGGCGGATCTCGAGGCCCGCCGGCAGAGGCTGGAGCTACCGGCGATCGACCGCGAGTTGCTCGCGTCCGTCGTCGGCGATTTCGAGAAGGTGATGGCGGCCGGCACCACAGCTCAACGAAAGGACCTTCTCCACCGTGTGGTAAAGAAGGTCCTCATCAGGGATCGTCGGACCGTCGAGGTCTGGTATGCGTTACCAAACCGAGGTCCGTTCGAATCCTGGAACAATTGGCTCCCCAAGCGGAACCAACATCGAACTCTCTAGAAAGTTTGGATCAAAATAGTACATGCCAGCATCCAGGACCATAAGAAATGTATATGGTTATGGCGACACAAGTTACCGAGAGGCGGAACTGTGCGATATAGTTGACCGCGCGATCAAAGAACAGCGCGGTCCAGAGCGTCGGTTCCTGCGAACCGTTCCAGCAATCAGCACAAGTCCAACGGAGTTCATCGCGGATTCAGTTCGAGAACAGGCCCCTTAGGCACGCCGTCCCACGTTCGGCCGTCCAGGATTCGGCCATTCTTCTTCTTTTGCACGCCGCCCCATTGCTTGAAAAAGAAGGGCACGCGTTCCCGGCGGCAGTTTTTGCGAATTTCTCTTACCCATTCTGCCTCGATGGGCCGAGCGCCAGGACCGCTCTCTCCACCCACGATGACCCAATGGATTCCCGACAGGTTGATATCACCTAACGGGCCAAGCAATGGTTCAAGTGAGAGGAATCGCACGGCGGCCGGCACTTTCCGAAGGTCGTTGGCTCGCCACAGGAAATCGGCAGTCTCAATGGATACACCCATCCAAACGTTCTTAGGCCAATTCAGCTCGTGGCAGACATCCGCAAGCCTATCGGAACGCTTGGTCAGAATCTGAAACGTGTGCCAGTAAGCACTTTCCATCGTCTGGAAAACTTGTTGGATGAAATCTAGTGGTACCTCGTCGTGAAAGAGATCGCTCATACTGTTGACGAAAATCGTGCGGGGCTTCTTCCACGTGAAAGGTGTGTCGACGCGCTCTGGCCAAAGGCGCAGATCGAATCCCTGGCTAAAGTGATGACCCGGAATGCCGCGCCATCGTTCCGCGAAAGTCTCAGCGTAACAGTGTTTACATCCTGGGCTGACTTTCGTGCAGCCCGTCACAGGATTCCACGTCGAATCAGTCCACTCTATTGTCGACTTGACGCTCATGTGCCTTCTCCTCCTGGCCACGCCACCGCCGAAAGCAGCGTCTCATCATTGAGTTGCGACTTGCGCTTCATTGTTCGGCGATCGGGGAACAAGCTCTTCTTCTCAAACGTCAGATTGTCAATAATAGCTCGATATTCCTTCTGGCGCCGCTGCATGAAGTACTGTGGAATGACCGCCTCATAGATTTGCGGGCGAGTTAGCGGATGGGGATTGACAGCTGAGATGATCGCAGCATTAACCTCGTCGACAGGACAAGGTTCGTACCGTCCGGGTGTCATGTCGAAAAGGAGACCATCTTTGAACTGCCGAAAATACGGTTCGAGGGCATTGATGGCTACGTCATTCATGTAGAGAACCGCTCGCGGGCTGCGCGTCCCAAATATGAGATGGTACTTCGCCAACTCGTCCGCTGGAACCGACATCCCGTTGTCATCGATCTCCTTCACAGGTACTGAATAGGTGTAGTCGAAGAACTCCCGCACGCGCTCCATGTACTTGCTGACAACAAGATCCTCGCGTTGAATTTTGTCCAACTTGGGATCCGTCACGATCCCTATCCAATAGTCGCCGCCCATCACAGCGTTCATTGTGTCGACCTTGCCCGCCTTCACCTTTCGTGCGACTTCGGAAGCCGAATCGGTGTATGCCCAATTGCCACTCATTCGCATGAACGTCTTGAAATTGAAGTTGATCAGAACCTCCGTGCTTTGGGTCTTGTCTCTTCCATAGATCTGCTTCACAGTCTCGAAGTCGAGGTCGCGAATTCCATAAGGATCCAGGTAGAAAAACAGAGTAGCTCCTTGTCCGATCTCCAATGCGCGCGTCAGAACTTCTGCGAAATCGGCTAGCGGCCTTTCCGTGACCCCATTCTGAATGTGGTTCGCCAAACAGATCTCAAGCGCATCCCGGTGCGCTGGATGCGAATCTGAAAACAGGCATCCTACTGCGACTCCACGCTTGGGTGCTTGCTGAATGGCATTGCAGACTATCAGAGGTGAACCGTCCAATCCGTCGCCGAAGCGTCCAGGACCGGAGAAACCATCAACTATGATAATCGGCCGTCCACGGCGTTGAATCGTCTTCAAGTAGCAGACAATGTAATCCTTCAGAATCTTGTCCTTGACCAAGGACCATTCTCTCTTCGCCTTGAAAAAGGGGTGGATTTCGTTTACGCGGATACCATAAACGCGATCGTCCTTGCTCATTTGCAATTCCTCTCTTGGAAGGCCACCAGCAAGAACTTCGCGGGGTGCGTGTCAATTAACTTCAGCATCCCGGCGATTCAGCCCCCGACACGGCATGCACGGCTGCGGGGTCTGGAGAAAAATCCCGAGAGCCAGTCTCCACACACTCACCTCAACATCGCTAGCATCCAACGGGTGGCAGGGCTCAAGTCACTCCATCTCAAACCCCTGAGAAGTAAACTTCAGGGTCCGGCTGTTCTCAGTCACCGTGCGGACGATCTGGTCCGAAGCTCCGCCCGGGAGCGTTGCCTCGATCTCGAGAGTGACCGTGACCGCTGCCCCCACCTGCCCGGCAAGATGCGCGATCACTTCGTCCGCGATGCGACTTGCATCGCGTCCAACCCGTGTGGAATCGAGCTGCACCGTGCCGTGGAACCGGCGAGGATGCTGCGAGGCCGGCAAGGACCCACCGCCGCCCTCGGCCCCGGATTGCGTGCCGCCTGAGCCGAGTGAAGTCGAACTCCCGCCGGTCTCACCACCAGTTGCGGCACCTGAAGTCACGGCAGCAGCTTCCACGGCCAGCTGCTTGCGCGCAACATCCGGCTTCACAACCAGCCCCGCACCTTCAGCGGACACCGACACAACTTGACCGCCACGCAATCCACGGTATCGCCCGGCGCTGTCGTCGTGGCTCTCCGCGAACGCAAACGCATCAGTCTGCCAGGTCAGCAGCGCAACGCCGTCACGGATCGCCTGGATCAGCACTTCCGGGCCAGCCAACCGTGGCAGGTAAGGGTAACAAGCAAAATCCTCCACGAGTTGCCGCACTTCCACGTGATCGCCACGCCACAGCGGAACCTCGTCCAGATGTTTGCGCAGGATGGTCGCGCCCAGCAAGGTCACCATCGTCTCGTCGCTCCGGAGTTTCTTGCTCGCGCGAGCGGCCAGTGCGTCGCCCGCCGACAACCGGCTTGCCTGCCAGGCAATCGCAGCCTGCGGGTTTGCCTGCTCGGGAACGAGCAGCCACTGGTAGGTTTCCGGTAGACGAGCCGTCACCGCACTATCGGCGGCCTGCTTCTGGGTCTCGGCTTGCCGCACTTGATGCGGGTCCAGATTGAGCTGGACCTTCTCCGCGAGAATGGAGTCCCAGGCCAGGTACTTGCGCACCGCTTCATCCAGATCCTGCAGACGCACCTTGTCTGCCGCCAGGAAGACTAAAGTATTCCTGAAGCGGCGTGGCGTGTTACCCCGTGACTCGAGTATCGACCGCGCCATGATCTCCGCGGGATTCCCCGGCTCCTTAGAATAGGGGTGCTCCGCGGGCAAGACGACCAGCCTGGCGTCGTGATCGTCGGGCACATCGGCCCCTGAGCGGGGCAGCGGGTGGATGCGGGAGAAATCCCCGGTCTTTCGGAGGTCCGCCCGCAGCCGGGCGTCCAATTCCTGCCCCACCTTGTCGGGGTCTCGGTTGAACTGTTCGGCGCGGTCCTCAGCCAGCTTCGTCACTGTTGGCTGAGTGGCGTACCAGTAGCGTGGACCATCCTGGTAGAGATAGGTCGCCGACGCTGCCAACCGCCGGAGCGCGTCACCAAACACCGCAGCCGATTCACCGGGCATTACGCAACCCAACTTGACACGACGATCCTCGATTCCACGGTGCGCCGCGGCCGAAGTCGGCGCTGAACCAAGATAGATCGTACGTGCCACACGCCGTGTGGCCTGCACTTTGCCGAGTGTCGACGACTGCTCTGCATCGATCTTTAGCGGCAGCGAGTTGGGCCCGTCCACGTCCTTCTCGATAATAGGCGCCCAGTTGTCCGACAGGTAGCGTGTCAACTCGGACTGGACACGCGCATCGTCGATCGGCACTGTAGACGCCATAATCAACGGATTCTTGTCGCCCTTCTCCCACAGGCTATGGATAACCGCCGCCATCAAGCGCAACACTCCACGCGTGCGCTGGAACTTCACGAGCGTGGACCAGTCCGTGTAGAGCCGGTCGAAAATCTCCGGGTGGATGGGGTACGCGGCCTGGATGCGCCTCTCGTACTCGCCGTCTGCGCATTCTTGTGGGAATTCGGCCCGCTGGGCACGGTAGAGGTCGGCGAACGCGCGTGCCGTCACGTCGCGCTGCTTGAATCCATCGGCGCCAGCGATCGGTTCAAACAGCCGACGCCGTACGATCTCGAAGCCTTCCTCGGCCGTTGCCGGCCGCCAAGACGACTCCAACCGTCCGACCACGTTCCGGAGCCGGTCGAGCGCCTCGCGCCCGCGGATACCGCCCACCTCCACGTCATCGGCCTGCGTGTGCGGCGACCCCGATGTGTCGGAGGCCGGAAGCGAGATCACCAGCATGCAGTTGCCCGCCAGTTTGGCCGATTCGGTGAGTGCTTGGGCGAAGGTAAACTGGGTTTCGAAACCGCCTGCCGGCAGATCGCTCTGGTCATGGAGTTGGCGGGCGTACGCCACCCACTCATCGATCAGGATCAGACACGGCCCGTACTCCTTGAACAACTCGCGCAGTACATCCCCTGGGTTGGTGGCCTTTTCGTCGTCGGCCTTGACCCGCGCGAAGGCCTTCTTGCCGCCGAGCTGGTAGGCCAGTTCACCCCACAGCGTGCGCACAACCGTTCCATCCGCCTTCGTGACAGGATTTCCCGGGGAGATCTTGTTTCCCACCAGCACCACACACTTCGCCCGAGGCAGGCTCGTCACATCCGCTTCCACCAGCACCGAATCCACGCCGACCAGTTCGCTGGCATTCGCGCCGGAGAACAGGTGGTAAAGCGCCAACATCGAGTGCGTCTTGCCGCCACCGAAGTTGGTCTGAAGCTGCACTACAGGATCGCCGCCATTACCCGAGATCCGCTGTACACCGCCCACGAGGAGGCGCTTCAGGCTCTCTGTGAGGAAGGTACGGCGGAAGAACTCCTGGGGGTTCTTGTACTCGTCCGAGCCCTCGCCCAAGTGAACCTGCCACAGGTCAGCGGCGAACTCGGCTTGCTGGTACCTCCCACTCGCCACATCCGCATGAGGCGTTGCGATTTCACGCCAAGGCTTAAGCGTGCCGGTCGCTGCCCCTTCGATCAGCGTGCCTCCAGCTTTTCGTTTCTCGCCACGGACCTGTTCGTCATAGGTCAGCCGTCGAAGTTCCATCTTCATCTTGCCGATTTCGTCGGCCTGCGGAGCCGATACTGCCGTCAGCAACCTGGACATTGAGTCGAGCGCTCGATCGGTGTCGTCACTCGAGAACGGCTCTTGGTGCGCCCACTTGTTGCGGCAATCGCGCAGCTCCTGCACCAGCGAACGCTCGGCGCGGCCAAGGGTTCGTCCGAAAACGTCGTTCCAGGTTTCCCACATCAGCTTGAGGAGACCCGCCACGTCCCACTGCGCAATCGACTTCTGTCCGAGCATCGGGTCGTCAGCGAAGCGTCGGATTGCGTCCATCCGCACGCTGCCCGCCTTCACCGCGGCCTGCACTTCGCGTTCTACATATGGCGCCACCCCTGCCCGAAGCAGTTCCATCGCCTTGCCAACGCGTTCCTGATTCGTAATTGCCATTGTCTATTCCTCGGGCTCGCCGAACAGTCCGCGCTGTTCGATCCTCGGCTTCGTCTTGCTGCCCTCGCGGGCAAGGCGCGTGATCTCGGGCCAGCTCTGAACGAGGCCGTTATAGGCCAGCGCCTCGTCTGCCCGCTTCTTGCGTTCGCATAGGGTGTATAGCCGGTAACAGAGTTCGCGGGCGACTTCGGCTTTGGCGCCGAGCGTGGTAACCAGGTCGGCCGCCGCACCCTCTCCGCCGCCGGCCAGCACGCGGATCAGGTGGTGAACGATCTCCCACGCAGTCAGGCGCGAGTCGGTGGCCGGATCCCAGTTGGCGGGAAGCTCCTCAGGCCGGAGCAGGCGCACCTTGCGGCGGCTCGATTCAAGGATACCGGCGTCGACCATGCCGGAGACACTCGTGTTCTTGGACTTCGAAAGCTGTTCGGCCACGCCGTACTCCCCCTCGGCGAAGCCCACCTGCTCAAACCAGGTAAGCGCCCACCGACTGTCGGCGTCGAAGTCACCCTCCTGCTCAGCCAGCGCCTCGTCGAGAGTCTGGTTGATGAGCGCCAGCGCCTCGCGCACCGAGAGTGGCCTGCCCTCGGCGTCGAGCACCCTGGCGTAGCGGGTGTAGACCGCCATGCCCGGGCCGATGGCCGCCTGCGCCAAGTCCACTGGCGCGATGTTGCCGCGCTGAAGGTGGGCCAGCGCCTGCGGCAGTTCGGCTTTGAGCGCGGCAACGAACTCGCGGCGCGTGGCGGTGAGCGCGGAGGCGGCGCGCGGGCGGCAAACGAGGACGATGCTTGAGGCGAGGGCGTTGGCGCCCAAACTGATCATTCGGTACTCTTGTTCACTACGCATTGGCCAGGTGCCGCTGATGGCGAAACCGGCCTCGATGACAGCGGCCAGGAAGGTGTCCCAGCCGGTGTTAGTCGTGCCTTCGTCACCGCTGTTCTCCGACTGCTTAAATGCGTAGTAGATGGTCACTGGAAAAGCAGGGTGCGCCTGCTCCGCAAGCCGATGCATAGCCTGCGTCATGCCGTCGAGGAAGAAGTTCTCGGCCTTCTCCTTGCTTCCGTGGCGATAGGGCGTGGCCACCAGTTCTTCGGCTTTGGGGACGGCGAGCGTGGCGAAGAGATCGGGGAACACGGGCCGCAGCGAGCGACGTAGCCAGACGTAGAAGAAGTCGGACAGGTCGGCGTAGCCAATGTTGTCGTAGTAAGGCGGGTCAGTGGAAACCACCTTTCCAGCAGAGACTCGGCTGCTCATCGCATCCTGTTGCGAGCCATTGCCAGAAACGGTACTCGGGAGCTTCAGTATGCATTCGGCGATAAAGGCTGCTGCGGGCACGAAACCGCCTACCGTCTCGTGAAGAATCGCCGCCTCTGGGAAATCCCAGGTCATGGCGATTGCTTGCTTTCCAAAGAGGTTCATCACCTTCTGATTGCCAGGCACCCAGCGCGTGCACGTGTTTGAGAAGTCACAGCATCGGTCAACAGCAAACGCCAAATACACCCCTACTGCATCGGCGTAGGCGGTAGCGCCGGCGCCACCGTCGCACAGAGGCTTGGGGTCGGCGGGGAGGCCGACCTGGAGGGCGTCGCGCTGGACCCGCTCGCGCGCCTCCTGCACCAGATCAGAGAAGGTCGTCAGCGCCACGAGCTGGCGTGGGGTGAAGAGGTCGCCGTAGGTCTTCAGTCCGTAGAGCGGCGGCGAGAACCAGCGCGGGTTCTCTGGCATCGCGACTTCTGGCTTCCACGTCGGCTGCGCGGTCAGCGCGACGGTTTCCATCTCCGGCGTCGGCGCGATGTAGACGCGCCCGCGTTTGCCCTCGGCGACGATGGCCATCAGCCGCGCGCCCATGCGCCCGGCGTTGGCCTCGCCATAGATGTGATCGCTCGCAATCGGTGCGTTCGACATCAGGCACTGGAAGTTCGCGCCGCGTGACAGCTTGGTGCCGTTCTTCGCCCTCTCCACATCGTTCGGCTTCCCCACCTTTACCGTAAACCGATACCCACCATCCACGATCACCGGCTCGACGTACGCCTCCTTGCCCGCCTTGGTAGAGAGCATGAAGGTCGAGGCGAGCGGCACATCCACCTGCGCGAAGGCCGGGTTCGGGCTTTTCACAGTGCGCGCCCAGAGCCAAGCAATCACGGTGAGCTTCCGGCCCGCGTACTGCTTCAGATCCGGCCGTGCCTTCGTCATCTCAGCGGTTACCTCGACCTTGGGGTAGAGGTGCCCAATACGCTTCTCGGCTTCGTCGCGCATCCACTGGCCGTAGTAGCGTACGTCCTCGGCGAGGCCCTGCGCACCCTTCCAAGTCTTGAGATCGGCGGTCTTGAGAGCTTCGGGGTTCACCGGCCGATTGCCCGCGAACTTCGGCGGGATCTCGATCATCGCCTTGTTGATCAACACCGCCACCGGATTCAGGTCGCTGGCGTAGCTCTCGAGCCCTAGCCTCTGCGCCTCCAGCGGCAACGCGCCGCCGCCGGAGAAGGGGTCGTGGAAGGCGGGCAGTTTCTTGCGATCGAACAATTCATTGGCCCGCGGATGGTCAGCGCTCTCGGCGCAGGCGCGCCGCCAGCTCTGCCAGATCTCGTCGCGCGCCGCCTGTAGCACCGTCTCGTTGGTGGTGTTCTCCCACAGCACGAGGTCTTCGATAATACGAAAAAGCCTCTGGCGCTCCAGATCCGCCAGTATGTCGTCGAGAGTGCATGCCGGACCCGGTTCCGGGACCGAGAGCCCGGTTCCCGCGGCCTTCTTGGCGAGGGCGCAGGCCTCCTCCCACAACTTCATGCGGGCCTTGAGGGCGGTCTCCGCCTTCCGGTGCAGCTTCGGGTCGGCACGGAGCACATCCACGTAGGCCGACGGATCATCGACCATCTGCGCGAAGATCACAGCCCGCGCTGCCGCTAGCGGCCGGCGCGCCCACCACAGATGCAGTCCTCGAGGATGTGGTCCAATGCCGGGCATCTTCTCGTAGGCCGCCGCTTTGTTGATGGCATCGAGCGGGAGTGCAACCTCGATGAGCTTCTTGCCGAGCTTCAACTTGTCACCTCTGGATCATAGTCGATGTCGTCTTCAAGCGTGCCCCGGTCTCTGATTACAATTGCTTCATCAAGGATCTTCTGAAATTTGCGAAGCCGCGCTTCATCAATGAACTCGATCGCCCTCAGGAATTCCTCCACGCCCCCACTCATGAATCGGCCAGGGTAATTGAGCCAGACGGGAACTGTTACCACCCACCCGAATTCAAAGCTGTAGGTTATCGCTGTAGCTGGATACAGAACTGGCCTTGGAAGCTCCGCGAGCAGCGCTTGAATCTGGGAATTGGAAAGCGCCGAATGCGAGATGGCGCGCACAATCTCTAGTTCGTTCAAATGGGGCTGGGTTATCGGACCACTCATGTCAAATCCGAACGACAACCACCCCAGCTCATGCCAGCGCTTAAATTCGTCAACGCTGACATGCGCATCGGCAAGAACGTCGAGGAGTTTGTCCGGTGGAAGCGAAAAGAGGCATCCCTGTCCGTCACTATCAGCACGCGGCTTGGCAAGCCACATCGGGAGTTCATCGCAGTCCGCGAGACCCAGCCAGTCGTTATATCTCCTGCCGCTCTTCATTTTCGCTCCCAACTAACAAGACAGTCTTCGTGTTTGCTGTTCACCAATCGTATCGGCACTGACCTTCTGTTGGCAAAACACTTCCAGCAGCCGACGAGGCGTGCGGCCGGATACTGGCGTCGAATGCAGATTTCGGCCAATCGCACTGACGCCACCGATGATTGCGTGTGGCGCATCTTCACGTCGGTTCTCCAGATCGACCGATCAACTCAGCAAACGAGAAATTGACGCTGGCACCGTTGAAATCAGTGGTCACACCGCTGCGTTCGAAGGGGCGCCGCAGGTAGTGAACTCGGTGGTTCGTGGCGTCGAAAAATTCGACAATTCCAAGAATGAAGTCGTCAGGCTTGTTGAAACTGTAGAGAATCTCATTTTTTGTAACCGTCACGGTATCAGCACCCGAAACCCGGCCCTTGACTTCGATAAAGCGCAGCCGCCCGGTACCCGGGACGCGGCTTTCGACGTCGTAGCCGAGCTTCTCGAACTCGCGGTCGGTAGGCTCGAAGCCCAAGGCACGCTCGGTCTCCATTACGGCAGCGCGGGCACGCGCCGCCGCAGCCTGAGTGTCGACTGGGTGAGTTCC
>AMWB02066113.1_pt1 | contig 20329 bp, 29 predicted proteins | sample 200311 | NCBI WGS metagenome assembly AMWB02 (sample SAMN02737377, study PRJNA173069) | bioreactor metagenome | biome: anode biofilm in microbial fuel cells | place: USA: California | collected 2010-12-16 | reverse complement strand
CCACCATGATAAAGCCACGACTTACCGCTTAGATTAACTTCCGCAAAACAATTAGCCCCAATTGAGTAAATAAACCATGGATATTGAAGTTTGCCAAACTTGTCAGCATAAGGTCTCGACCAATCCATGACAAGCGTTCTATCGTTGGTAGTAGCCCCTGAAGTATAGCTAAAACTGCACCAATATTGATTCCTATTAAGCAATAGCCCTGCCACAGCCTTAGTCAATCTTGAATTAACTCCATTTTTTACTATTTTGCGTATATTATCACCGCAAGGAGTCAAAACATCACCGTCTAACATATAAAAATTAAAATCAGGTGCTAAAAATATAACTCTGCCATCGGGTAATTCTTTCATAGTCCAGTGGCTTATTGGACCAACTTTTGACGGCACTCTGTAAAGTTTAAATAACGGATAAGTGCCTCTGTATTGAACACGATATAATGAAAATTGTTTGCCTACTATCATATCGTCGCCCTGTTTACATACCCCTGTCAAAGCCCATTCATCTGCATCAAAGTTTAAAAATGACGTGTACGCTGAATCAGGGTCGCCAAGAGTAGTACAATAATATAGAAGTCTTGGGTCGGCTGTGGAGTGTAACCAGCCATACCTTTGCCATTCCATGCCAAAATCAGCAGTAACTGACGTTGCAAAAGTAACAGGACTACCTGTACCACTCCAAGCAAGTGTTTCATTAATACCATTGCCTAAAATTAAAGTATTATCTAAAGAAAAGAAAAACCATCTATTGTCAGCCCCAGTGCTTAATGATGATAATAATAAGTTATAAGCATTATTGGCATATTCATAGAGCTTGCCATCAGAGCCTGCACCTATATAATGTTGAGTCTGAGAACCTCCAGAAAATACATTAAATTGATAGAATCCGCACCATGCTACCGAAGCTCCTATGCTAGCTGTAGTTAAAGCTGAAAATCCAGGACGAGAACCTATAGCACCTTGTGGGTCTGAAAAGATATTGATGGAATTTTCATCCCATTCAGAATCAAGAATATTCTCTAAGGTATCTTTAGAGTTTACTCCCTTGAAGTTTTCGGCATATAAAAATGGTATAAACGAACGACTCAGCATGAGTTACCCTCGTGAGCTATAATCTGATTTATAAGGTCTTGGCAAAACACCGCTTTTTTCCATATTTACTACTACTTGTTTTCTTTTCAAAGGATTGGATAAGCTCGCTAATAGTAGTCCTAATATAGAAGCTCTTGGTTGCATAGAGTTGTACCATTCAGCCTTAGCGATTGAGTAATTCTCTGTATCGCCTTGCTGTATAAAGCGAGCCATTGAAACATAGTGCGAAAAAGCTGGATAATATTGCTTAGTTATAACAGCCTCATCAGTAGTGGCGCTTAAATCAGTCCATTGCAATTCAATTTCTAAATAGATAGTATAAGTATTGTCAGGCTTATTATTAAACTGAATTTCCCAATAGCCTGATTCTATCCTTGTAATACAAAATTTGTTAGGTCTACCAGTATTATCATCAGGATTAGCCCATTGATACGATTCAATTATCCCAACTTCATCAAGTGGGTATCTATCAGTACCGTCTAAAAGAAAAGCCGCAACTACCCTTTTGAACGTGGTAGGCAAATAACTTGCCCCTGAATACTTATAAGCCGCTGTAGTTATGTTAAAACTAATATCACTGAATAAAAATGGAAAGTTAGCCAAAGAGCAGAACTCCCAACCCTTTTCATTAACCAATCTTTTTATCTTAATAACCGCATCTGAGCTGTCATCTCCCGTTTTGTCAGCAACAGCTGAAATTATAGAACCAAAGACTATGCCTAAACCCATAATGCCTCCTTAGAGTTTTTTATATAAATGCCTATCAAGAACCATTTCTCTATAGTTTGTTTTTCCAAAAATATATAAAAAATCATATGGATTGACTTTAATTTGCTTTACTTTTTTACCATGCAACAAACCTAAAAGCTGTATATTTTTTATGGCGTTTTCATGATGTGGCTTGCACCTTAGTGATTCTTTAAATTCTTTTAAAGCCGCATTGTGATAGCCAGCATACAAATATTCCAATCCTAAATTGTTATGGGCACGATAGCTATATGGTGAAGCTTCAACAGTCTTTTCCCAATAGATTAATGACGACCTATAGTCATTGTTACGTAAAATTGTCAATCCTGAAAAAAACAATATTAAACTTACACTTAATATGAACAGTATTTTATTATCTTTAAAATTATCTAAAATTAGGCATACCAATAAACTTACCACTATGCTAACCATATACAAGTATCTTTCAGCTATTGAAGATACTAAAGCTACTGGCGAAAAAAATGGAAACATTAAAATAAAATATAAAAGTACAGAGAAAGAAACTATTTGGAAATTTTTCTTCGTGTTGAATATTAATGGAAATAAGAAAATAGCAAAAATATAAGCAACTAGCATTTGATTAGTAACTAACGGATACGCTAATGCTGGCTCATGGTAATAAGTTAAACCTACTGGATAAAATAATAATCTAAAATTACCAAGCATTGAAAAACTAAATCTTCCAAACCAATCATAAAACTTTACGTCAAGCAAAGCCTGCAATAAATTAACGCCGTTTTCATTCCTATAAGCAAAAATCAATGGTATTTTAGGCAATAAAAGCAATAATCCAAAGAATGTAATAGCAATAAATGGTATTGAACCTTTTAAAGACTTTTTAAATACTCCTAAAAACAAGCCTGTTATTATCAATAATAACGGTACGCTCATAAAAAATGGATTAGTTTCTCTTGCCCAAAACACGTACATTACCAAAGCTAAAGAATAAGGCAGAATCTTAAATTTACTTTTGATTGAATCTATAAATAGCAATATTATAGCGAAGCTAAACAAAGCATTTAGTATGTAGACTCTGCCAGATATCCAAGTTACAGCTTCCGTATGCACAGGATGAACAGCAAATATGATTGCTCCAATCAGGCTTATTTTATTGCTGAAAAATAGCTTTAAAAAATTAAAAGCCAGCATAGAAGTAACTATGTGTAATATCAAACTTATCAAGTGCCAACTCCAAGGATTATAACCGCTTACATGATAAGCCAAACTATATAGAAAACTTAACAAAGACTGTAAATTATAAACCCATGAGCCTATAAGTTTATGTGTAAAAAATGAAGCGTCATCGCATATATTTATACAACCTAAAAAAGAATTAGCATACACTATTGAACAAGCTAATCCAATCATAAAGTAACAATGTATTTTCTTCAATTCACTCTCCGTGCGCTCATTATTGGCTTCAAAAATATAAGAACACCAAGTACAAGCTCTTCTATCCTTGCGTTAGGAAATGGGTTATAGACCCCTACCCCAACATAGGCTATGACCAAAATAATTGACCATAGGGCAGATATGAGCCATCTTTTGTTCAATAAGTCGCAAATTGAGCCTGTAATTCCATTTGCCAAGCCAAAACTTGCCCTTTTAGCCACTTTTAACCAAAACAAGTCGCTACCATAGCCTAAGGATAGCGAACCCATCATGAAAGGCATTTGAACCAAAGAGCGCCAATCACGTGAGAAATAAAACATTCCAAGACAGCAAAGTCCAGGAGCAGCAAATCTTCTCGCCCAAAGATAGCCCATGCCTCCTATCGCATACAAAGAAGCACACACCAAAACTAAGACCAAACGTCCTATCGCTTCAATCTGCTGATTTTTTTCTGTCATTTTTGTTTCCTGAGCTTAAAGTGAAGTAGTAGCGCTATCCAAGCTATCGCCATGCCACCTACTATCCACCAACCTGCCGCAGAATTTTCAGCATCTAACGCCCAAAAATGCTGACTGATTGATTTGCCTGTCTGTACTACTGATAGCCATTCACATAATCCAAAGCAGATAAAGAAAATCATGAACACCCACCATAAACGCCATTGCTTAAATATGGCGGCAGGTATTAAAAATCCACCTACAAGAGCAACGATAAAAAGTATTTCACCTATATCCATTTAAGCCTCCGCTTTAATATTGCCATCAAGTTTAAATTTTCTGCGCCTATTCCAAAAAACTGTCGCTATGATACCTAAAAGAGAAGTTATCCCGCCTCCCCACATTATTTGTTTTTTAGATATGCGCGATTGCTTGATTGTTTTAGCATTTGCCGCTTCTACAAGCTCCTGTAAGTTCCCTTTGTTTAAAACTACTAAATCATCATCAAGGGAAATAAATTCTTTTACTGAATCTTTAGCCGACTGAATAGCTTTGAATGGTGTTCCCTTTGGTATAATCCAGCGTTGCTCGCTTGATGTCAGTATTGTAGGAAGCTGATGGCTTCGGGTATAGGAACAGCCTGCAACAAAAAGCAAAAAAATGCTATAAAATGCTATACGCCTAAATATCATCAAACACCTCCCTGATTTGCTTCATTCTTTTTTCTATCTGCGCCGACAACAATGCTTCGTTAGCGGCTAACGCCTTGCCATGATATTCAGCCAAGCGTTGCAATTCCGTGACAGCGTCTTCACGTCTTGAAGGAATAGCCTTATTAGTTATTTCGGCAACTGCCGAGGCAAGTTCAATTATGCTCATAGTTTTTCCAGTATCTTCTGTATAAATGCCTTAATACTGTCAACAATATTACATATAATCTCTTTAATCCTCTCAAGCATATGTTTCTCCTTTCGTAGTGCCACAATACTATGTCTATGCGTGTTTCAAGGCTTACTACCATTGTCATTACCCTGTCTTTCTTTATTAAAGTAAAACAGTATGATGATAACAAGTATCTCTTTGATTTCAGCCGGACTTAATAATTTCATAACAGAAGCATAAACAAATACTAAAGCCGACGCTATTGTCAATAACCACCTGCCTGATAATGCTTTATTCATGCCTCCTCCGCTATTATTTGAGCCATCTTTTTATCTTTCTCAAAATCAAACTCGTCGTTACTTAATTCTATTTTAGCTCTTTCTCTAACTCTGTTAGGTCTATGACATCTTTTGCACATAAGACATATTGTTTTTTCTATAAAATCTTCTTTAGGTGTAATCATATATATCACTTAACAATAGCAATCACTATCTGAACCAACGATATAACAACTCCGATAATTAATCCCACTCTCCATTGGCTTGCTTTAGTCGTATTGTTTTTTTCTTCCTTCAAATTCTTAACCTCTGTTTTAAGGATAGCAATCTCACCCCTGTAAATAGGACTTTCTTCAAGATGGTTGGCAATTTTATCTAACGCCCCATTAATACGCTTATCCAATCTTTCTACTGTAAATTTTAATTGTGTAGCGGCTTCTTTCAGGCTCCCGATATTTTCCCGTTGTATGCAAGGTTCCACAAAGCCCCCTATTCAATCGTGGTTATATTTAAAGACACCGGATTGGTAACTGCTGATACGTTGCCGGTTACACTCGCAACAATCTGGTCTGTTTTGATATTCGTTCCCGAAAGATTAACCGCAGTCGTAGGATTACTCACATCAGCCCAGTTAATACCGATATTATCTGTAGCGGTCAGATTACTTGTCCCCCTTGTAGATGTCGCAACATCGCAATTCGTTACAGTTACATTCCCCACTACTGACGCAACCGAGCCTGTTACATTTCCGCCCACGTTGCCAGTTACCGAGCCAACCGAACCGCTTAGATCGCCCGTAATGCTTCCGGTCATATTGAACGCCTGTGTTCCGGCTAAGGAATATCCCGTTTTATCGCTTACTGTTGAGGCTGTATAGCCCGTCTTATCATTGTTTGTGCCTACTGTTACCGCACCGCTTGATAGGGCAATCTGACCTGCGCCTGTGCCAGTAGGAAGAACAACAGCGTTAGTTACCGCCGTAACTGTCGGTATCGTTACCCCTGTTTGTGTTGCCGCTAAAGTAACATTCGTCAACCCACCCAATGAAGCCGGAAGTGTCGTTCCTGTGTCCTCAAGAATTGAAGCTGTTTCCGTCTTAACTGCGTCAATGGCTTCTTTAACTTTGGTATTAAACTTTAGAAACTGCCAACAGCCGGAAAGGTTATACTTTATGGAGAACACGTCTCCAGTTCCGTTCGTCTCTGTTGTATTTAGTTGGAATAGATAAGGATGAGTTCCTGTAATGTTCGTTGCCGCCTGTGTCCATGTATTTGTATTATTTATGTCAATATAGAACGCCGTATTGTTCAATCCTGTTGGAAATGCCGTATAATTAGAAAGATTTTCTATTGGAGCTGTAAAATTATAGGCAACGCCCTTATCAACCTGAAACTCCAACGCCCTTGCGTATGGCGAGCAGATAAATAATAGTAGGACGATACCTGCGACTAATGATTTTTCAATAAAAGTTTTTTTCATAATTACTCCTTTTAAATTTATCTACACCCGACACCGATTCCTCTGCCGATACCATTTCCAATGGCTGACATGGGATTTGAAGTTGTCGTGCCACCACCTGCCGAAGTAGTTACATCAAGATAAGGGTCTTTTGTGCCGGAGGTATCTTCGGAAGTTGAAATTTGAACATAATTTAATGTGAGGTTTCCAATAGCTGAATTTAGACAATCATGTCCCTCCCTGAAACCAAATAAGGAATAACCGGTTTTACTTATCCACTCCTTACCTGTTGAGTTCAAAGAAAAATTATTATAAGCACTTGAGGTTATGTCTGAAGAAATATCTTTCCTTGTTGAACCCTCTGTTGGATTTGTTACAGAACCACACGTATCAAAATCAGCAGTTGTTAAAGTTGTGTTATCCCCCTGGGAAGTTTGACCGACTATATTCACCCAATCATCCCCGTCATTATCTCCATCTGATGTTCCTAAAACATATAAATATATTGAAGCAGATTCTATGGTTGCTCCATCATCTATGCCGGAAGTATCTATTGGAAGAAAAACTCTCTGTATTCCATATTGAGTGGATGTTTTTCTTACCCAAGCATAAGCTTGTGTTAATAAAGGGTAGGCCGCCGTCCCTGTTACTGCATCATGCGCATCTGACCATGAACCTCCTGAACTTCCGAGAACATCTACACGTCCATCCCCAGCCCCTGCATAATAACTCGTCGGATGGTCGGTCATTAACGGATAGACAGCTTTTTCTAAAATCTCCGCTTTAATTGTCTTGCGGATATAGGTTTTGTTGTCTTTTACATAGAGCGAAATATCAACGGATTGATTTAATTCTCCACTATCCCACACCCTTGCATCACGGAAATAAGAACATTTATCATCGAAGCCTATTTTTAAGGTCTTACTTGTAAAGTCTAACATCGAAGCCTTACTCCACTCCGTAGCTGTTTTTGCGTCAATAATGTGAGCCACAACTGTCTTAGTGGATAGGTCTTTCGTTTCTTCTCTTGTGGGAAGGATTAACTCAAAATCAAATGTTAAGTCAGTTTTAGTATCGGCTGGTTTCTCATTGATGATAATGACTTTCTTTAATCCTGCCCAATAGGCATAGACTTTTAAATCAATGCCTTTACCAAAAGCGTCTTTATAAATAACGCCTTGTCCATCATCACCTTTAAAAGACACACCCTCAACGTGCTGTGCTTGAGGGATAGCTTTCAATGTTTGGTTAGAACCCTCATACGCATTGAAAAACTCAAACTCTCCATCGGCATAACGTGGGATTTTACAATGATATGACGCTTTAGATTGTTCCCATTTATCCGTCGCCATATTTTGTGAAAGTTTGGTATCTATCTTTTTAAAACTTCCATCTGTATCTTTATAGTTAATTTGTGCAACGTGTATTTTATAATTCTTTTTTCCACTCCCCAAATCAAAAACATCCTGATTATAGGTTTTTTTTGAAGTCAATTCTATTGGTTGTTTGGCTTCTTGAGCTTGTGCAACCGTCGTCCACCCAATCATTAATATTAAGAGTAGTTTTGACATAAATGGTAGAGGGCTATGTTCGTGTCCCATAAATAGTTAATACAGCTTTCTTGACTGTAGGTGTTACTGTGCCATTGACTGTTACCCTTATTCGTGTATTAGCCGTGATCGCCGTTGTCCATGTGGTAAGGCTTGTGTCATTAGCAGTCTGAGCGCTTGATATAGCCGGCAATTCAGTTCCTGCTATTGAAGCAAATGTTGTGTAGGGAGTATCAGCGGCGGTTTCAACGTCAAGTTTTATATTGCCGGATATATCGGAATCAATGTGCCACGCTGTGATAGTGCAAGCATAAGGGATAGCTTTCTGATTCCAAGGTGCAGTAGTGGATATTGCGTTACCCCATCCATCTATTGTGAATGTTGCGATAGGTTGACCCAATACACTTGAGGGCATATCAGCAGTAACTAAGGCTCTGAATGTTGGAACAGCGGCGGCTCCAGACGCAGGACCTGCAAAAACATAATTGGCTGTCTGAGTATCTAAAGATAATTCCTGAGTAGATAGACCTAATAAAGTATCAGCTGAGGCGGCAAGGGTAAGGGCGTCATGTCCTCCACCTAAGCCTGAAATGACATCATAGATAGCGTTCTTGGAAGCCCCTTCATCAGTTACGTTGTCCCAAGAAATGCCGTATGCTTCATCTGAAATAGAGCCGCCACCAGATGAACCAAAAATATCAGCATTTGCTATATTACAGGACAAAATTAAAAATAATATTATTAAACCTATCCTATTTCTTATAACCGATTTTGTTAGCATAGTTTTCCAATTCCTTTTGATAATTCTTTAAATTAACGTCTTTATCATCAAGGTTTTTCTTTATCTTTGAACACTCAATTTTTAATGCTTCAAGTTTTTTCAATTCTACGCTATTCTGTTCAATAGTCTTAAGTTTAGCGTTAGAGTCCTTTATCAATGCTTCAAGCTCATATTTGGCTTTTTCTATATCAGCTAATAAAGATTCGTTCATTCCATGTTTCTCTTCAATTTCTGATAATACTTTTTCATTGCTTGACTTTATGTCCTCTATTTTATTAATTAATAAAGAGTTTTCATCTTTTAATTTTTTATTCTCTTTTTCATCAAACTCAATCCCTTGAATCCTAATATTAATTTCGTCCTGTTTAGTTTTTAATGCCTTGCGCTCAGCATTTGCTTTGTTTAAATCTGCTTCAAGCGCTTTCTTAAATTCATCAGCTTCGGCTATTTTTTGATTTAATACATCCTGTTTAGTGGCGCTTTCTTTGATTTTAATGTTCAATTCATTTTCTTTAGCCTCAAGGCGCTTAACTTCTTTTGTCCTGATTGTTTCAAAATTTTCCTTTTGTTTGTTTATTTCTTCTAAGCCATCTTTTTTAAGCTGTTCCAATTTTTCGGCTTCTTTTTTTACGTTGAGTTTCAAGGCGCTTAACTGATTATCTAAATATTCTTTTTCACTCAATTTGGTATTGACTTCATTAGCTATATCGGATGAAATTATATTTAGATTAGCAATTAAACTTTCACAATTAGATAAAAAACTTTTAACATCAACTAATTTATTTTTAAGCTCTGCCAAATTAGATAAGGCAATAGCTAATTTTTCTTTGTATGTTGGCATTTTAATCTCCTTTTTGTAAAGCCACTATTTTTATTGACGCAGTATCCCCAGAAGCGTTGGAAATAAATAAATTTGTTATCTCTATTAAGTTATCAAGTTCAAATGGTTTGTTAGCTTCAATGGTTATAGCTGGATTATCATCAGAGTTTAATTTTAATGTTATTTCTTTGGTAGTTCTGACGTTGATAGTGGTGTAAGCCTTAAGGTTGACGAAAGCCGTTGCTTCATTGGAGGCGACATCGTAATCACTTAACCCAGTAGCTAAAGTGAACTCTATTGAGTCATAGGTTCTATTTAATCTTTCCTGAACATTTAAAGCACTACCTTGGCGAAATTTATTGCGGTCGCTCATTATTCACCCTTTTTTGGTCTGCCCCTTTTAACTTCTTCTTTGGTTTCCAATATAACTGGCTTGACTTCTTTAACGTCTTGAGTAGTTGGAAAGTACGGCACAACATCCTCAATATGCAATCCGTTAGAGCGCTGTAAAAAATTATAGACTTCCGCTGGAACATCTTTAATTGGGTTCTTCTTGGAAAAACAATACTTTTTCCCGTTGTATTCAACGCATATCAAATCTGACTTGCCTACGTATTTTGTTAACATAATTTCCTTTCTTAGAACAGGCAGGAGGTTTTTAAGCCTCCCGCCTGTTTTTTATACTTAATCCTCGTAAATCAAACTTACTTGCTGACCGCCAGTAGTTGTCATATCAACGTACACGTTAGTTGCGAATGCCACACCGCCAGGAATCATTACTGACTGAGAATTCCTAACTGTACCATTCAACAATCTTAATTTAGGAGTGCCTGTAGCTGTGTTCGCATCATAAATTAAAACTGTATCACCAACATTTGAGCCGTCAAATACAACACCAAAAACAGTGCAAGCCGAACCTACTAAAGTACCATCAGCAGTAGCTACGGTTATGGCTTTTACTTCTTCTTGAGTCTGTAAGCTACCATCGCCGTCAACTTCTGCCGTGTCGCCACTTGAAGCGTCGCCTATAGCCATTGCAGACTGAACATTAGTAGCAATGTTCAAAGTCCTAGCTTTAGTAGCTGCAAAAGCATTTAAACTAAAAGCGAATACTAACAAGAGGCTAAGAATGAAAACTTTTCTCATTTTATCCTCCTGTTATATGGTTGATGGATTTTCTGAATAACACTTGCAAATTACCAAATTAGTAGCCCTGCCTAAACGAGCGTCCGTCTTGGCTTTCTGCCCATAGTACGCTTCAATGCCCAAACCTATCTGTGCGCCGTAATCATCATTGTCGCCAATAGGTGTAGCATCTTCAGGTAATGCACGGAATAACATTTCAGCACCAAAACCAATTACGCTGGCAACATTACGCTGCGTAACTAATTTATCGGGAGCATGCTGAGCAGCAGTAGTTCCGCTAACTCCTCTCGTTAAACCAGCGAACGTGTTAACTGTCTTACTGGAATAAGAGATTATTTCATCTTCAACCTGCAAACTACCACTGGAAGCAAAGAACAACGTGTAATCAGGTGTAGAGCCGGATGAAGCTGTTGCCCCACCAACTGAAAGCGTTGTACCTGCTGTGACCAACGTAGAGTACACAACTGTTTCAGGACGTAACGGAGTACCTTGAGGAATCTGAAGCAAAGAATAGTAAGGATACAAAATGCAATTCCTGTACATTCCTATAGCTCCATTGAACAGAGGATGATTCCCACCCTGTTTGAATCTCTCAAGAGCATCTCTGACAGACTGAACAAAAGTAGTGTTAGTGTTCAAGCGATAATCTTCAACTTCGCCATACACTATACCGTACACTGGAACGCTTCTGCCATTCTGCTTGACTACTTTTAAAGGCAATGCACCTTTACGCAAAAGAGCCATCCGGATTAACTCTATTTCATTTATGCCAAAATGGTCACCATCTGTTGAATTCAATGTTCCTTCAGATGTCTTGCTATTGGCATAAATTACTTCATCAGTGCAATCTAACGCAGCCTGAAAAGCGTCATTGTCCATCTTTCTTCCCATCCACTCTTTTAAAAGCTGTCCGGCTGTTTTGACTTCATCAAAATTAGCCTGAAGTGTGGACTTTTTGCTAACTGCTACAGCGTGCCTGACCATGTCTGCTGTAACTGTGAAACTACCTATTGACAATACTTCTTCATTACCCTTCAAAACACTTTCACCAGTAACACCAGTGCCCATTAACTGAGCTACTGTATTAAAAGTGAGTTTATCGCCATTCTGTTTTAGTGGACCCGTCTTGACAATAACTGGCATCCTTGAACCTTCAGCGCCTGACAACGAACCCCAAAAAGATTCTCTGTTGCCATCGTGAATAATTCCGGCTGCCCAATACTCAGGAATTGCAGCATCTACTTCACTGATTCCTGTTACTGCCATTTCAGTCGTCCACCCTCTCTCATCCCTTAAGATGGAAAGTAAGAAACTTCTAAAAACAAACAGTTTCATAAGGACTCCTATTTTTTATCAAGGTTTTCTTTATCATATTTATCTCTTGCTTCATCGGAGAGCTTTAGATATTCATCTCTGGACAATTTACCCTTTGCAGCGCCTTTACCGCTACCTGTAGGCACTGGACCGAGTATTTTCTTTTCAGCCTTGCCTCGTTCAATACCTTCTTTTTTAGCTGCAGAAATTGCTTGCGGAATAATGTTCAATTCCTTAGCGGCTTCTAACGCAGCTATTAACTCGCCACGTGGGTCATTGCGATATTCAGACTGCCAAATTTCAGTGGCTCGGTCATAGAAAGATTGATTGAAGTCGGCTGCTTTATTGTCCAGCATAGGAAAGTAAGCTATCATGAGGTCATTTGATTTTTGCTTGGCGCTCACAAACTGTTTCATTTTAGCTTGCTGCTCCTGAGTAGCTCTTTGACGATTACCATAAAAATCCTCAAATCGGTCTTCAATTAAAAGACTGATAGCATCAAGAACTTTCTCATCAAAAAGCTGCTTATGATTATCTGTGAACTTGGATTGACGCTTCGCAGGCTCTTTGTTAGCAACTTCTAATTTCAAATTGCCATCTTCATCCGGCACAGCTCTTATGCCTGAACCTTCAAGAGTCTTGCGGAGCATTGAGAGATTTCTCTCAGTAGCGCTCATTTTTCCCTTGATTGTTTCAAACTCTTTAGAGCGTCCGTTAAGAGCCTCAAAAAGCTGGTCAACTGTGGGATTATCTCCAAATTCCCCATACTTAGGCTTCGCAGGGGGCGCACTTCCTTGTCCATTATTATTGGGGGTTGCACCTTGTCCAGCGTCACCTGAATTATTCGGGTCAGCATTAGGGTCAGCATTGTTATCCGAATCAGCTGTTGCCGCATTCGGGTCGCCGCCGTTATCCGCAGGCTCACCACCTGATGGGTCAACTTCTCCCAGTTCACTGAGGAAAATTGCCCAAAACATTCTTAAAAACTTCAACATACTTACCTCCCATTTATGGCGGTTTCAACGGATGACTTATGCCAGCGTTAAATGGTCGCCTTTATTTCAAAATGAACAACAGACTACTTATAAATAAAAATGGCGCATATGGCAAAACCTTAACATTATTAAAGAACTTTCTATACCCCATGACTAATATTATGCTCAACGCTACTGCTATGAAAGAATAGAACCCTATAAAAGCTCCGAACATAGCCAATAATTTAACATCACCGCCTGCTATGTAGTTTTTAGAATAAAATAACGCTCCTATGCAAAACATTAATAATGCAAACTGCCAATTGCCCGTCAAATATATTCCCAAAGCTATCGCTGGCAAAACTATCAAGTTAGGAAGATTGCGATATTTTATATCCAACCATGATAAGCTAACTCCAATTACCAGCAATATAAAATTTGCAGAGGTCATTTTTTATTCAGCTTCATCTTCTTCTTTTGAATCTATTTGTTCTTTGTCATATTCCAAGCGTTCGTCTTCATTCATGTTTAAATATTCATCTTTTGACTTTTTGCCAGCCTTAGATAAATAACCAATTTTTTGAATCTGCAAAGTCATCTTACGTGATTCTTTTCCATCACGCTCTTGAATGCCTTTGTCAATTACTTTGGCAATAACTTCCAAGCGGCACATTTCACCAGTATCCTTGTCCATCAAGCTATCAGGCACAACGTCACTCAAGTAAAGTTCAGGGTATCTTATTTTATTTTCCTGCTTAGCTTCAACAGGAGCTATTGTACCAATATTATCTTTATAGCCTAAATCCGTCATTTCGCTCATTCTTGCTTCTCCTTGTCTTTAGCTTCAAGCTCTTTAAGTTTATCAGCAATCTGCTGAGGAATGAACTTAGCCCAAGTCAAAATCATTATCTCATGGTCAATATATTTAAGCTCTTGAATAGTTTTGTCATCAGCCACGTCAAGCCTAATAGCTAATTTTCTTTTCTGACACTTATCTATATAGTCATTGACTAAATTAACCCAATCAGTCCAGCCAGTATCTTTTGAGTGAGTTAATCGAGTTAACCTTGCCACTCTTTGAATTAACTCATCACGATACTTGGCTAATTCTTTTTTAATTTCTTCTTCAGGCTTGCTTTTAAACAATTCCAGCATTCTGTACTCCTTGAGGTGCGCCAAGTTTCTGAATTATTCTTTGCTTGGCTTCATTGACCTGAGTTTTTGCTTTATCTTCCATGCTCATGCGCTGCATTTCAGCCATTATTGCTTCACGCTTAGGCAAAATACTCTGCCAGTCTTTTTCGCCACGAGCGATTAAACCACGCTTCAATATTTCCCAAGTAGCCATCATGTTGCCAGCTATCATAGGATGAGGCAAATATCTATCCATTAAATCATTAGTTACGGACAACTTCCATTGCTTAGATGAATTAAGACTTGTTCCATTCCATACAAAGTCAAAGTTTCCATCTAAATCGTCTTGACTCCAAGTAGGGTTTATCCCACGCTGAGCATAAATCGCCATATTCTGCTGTGATGGAAAGATAGGCTCAGAATCTTCACCTAAAATCCGGCGTTCTAAACCTTCAGGCATACGCTCATAATAATATCCTACTGTCCACTTGCAAATTGTCCTCAATATGTTGTGGCAATTCTGAACAAATTTATCTAAGCCTATGTTGCCCTCATTAATTGTTGACTGTACCTCGCCCAAGGTTTTATTTCCGCCTTCAGTGCGAGCAGTACCAGTTTGGAATATGGATACGTTTGAAATTCTTTCAGCGAAATTGAGCAAGGTTTTTTCTATCTCAAAGCCTATGTTCTTCACGTCGCCCACTTCTAAAACTCGTATATCTCCGGCAGTATCTTCTTCCCAAATAGCTCCAGGATATACTTCAGGCTTGTCATACTCAGTGCCTTGTAGCATTTTCTTTTTAACAAATATCTTCTGCATGGCAATCATGGCGTTGTTCATGATTGTATTGTGCAACGTGTTCAATTCTTTTTGCGTGCTGTAAAGTTTCTCAGCTAAGGAACGTCCTTCAAATTCTTCAGTTTCCTCAAATTCACCACGTATATAAACTCTATCTGGAAAAGGCAGACGCCTATAAGCCCAGTGAATTATATGGAGTAACTCCTCCTCTTTGTAGCTGACTATGCACATTACTTCCTGCTCAATAGTGTCAGCGCTTTCTAAATCAATTTCGTTTTGTTCATTGAAAGGTAAGCGTCCATACCAACAAAAACATTCTATAGGTTTGCTACGTTGAGCTATAATTGCATCCACTCCATCAATCTTGCCTTCATTGAGCAAGCTATTTTTTACTTTCTCTACGCTATCTTTGTTAAACCTATCCTGCTTGACCTCCATCTTCATTTCGTTGATAGTCATCCAGAACCTATCACCTTCCCAAAACAGCTTGTTGCCTCTTTTGGCGTTAGGCGAATAAACGTAATCCTCAAAGCGTATGTATTTTAAGTGCGCCTGATTGAGCAATTCCTTGTCCTGAGCTACCCATACTTCTTTTTCTCCGGCAGGCTGAAAACCATTCATTGCTAATTCTGCCATTCTGATTTGAGCTTCAGGGTCATCTGGTAGTAAGTATTGTTCTTCTTGGGTTTGAGGATTAACAAAAACTTGAGCGCTTTCTTTGCTTATCATGCTGTCATATCTTTGAACCCAATCATATTTCAACACGGCGAAAGGCAATATGATTATCTGCTTGAAGAAAAATCTTGTGTTCTCATAAACCTTAATTACTTCTCTAAAAATCATATCAACGAAATCAGTAACTCCATCTGCTTTAGGCACGTCTGAGCTTTCAACGCCACGAGCTGTCATGAAAGGCTCTTGGGAAAACAAAGTGTTCATCACTCTTGCGTGAACGGCGTCAACAATCCACTCCGTCATGGGAATAAAATAATCAGCAGCTCCACTCCAAGGCTCATTGCAAACTTTGCCTTTTTCAGTCCACTTGCTTATCTGATTATATTGATTCTGACAGCGCTTAGCTAAATCATAACGCTTGGCGTTACCTGCTAAAGACTCTTTAATTTCAGCGCAAATTATTTGAGCAATCTTTTTGCCTATTTCTGGAGCTACTTCAATCTTTGGGTCTTGCAGTGTATTCATTTTGTCCTCAAATGTTATCAGGTGAATTGTGTCTATAAGGCTTCTTGACCATGCGTTTTGAAATAATAGGACTCCACATATTGACAGCAATATATTCACCTGCGTTCATTATGTGTTCATAAAAACCATCTCTGAAAGGCATTTCAAATCTATCACGGTTTTCCTGTCCTTGCCTCATTTCAGGATAGTGATAACCTCCCAAGAAACCATCAATGGCGGTCTTGCAAAATCTTTTATCTAAAAGAATGCTTGGTTTGCCGGAAATAATTGTGCCGAGTTTCAATTCTATAATCTCTTTGCGCTGGCGGTATGTTGATTGACGAGTGTAGACCTGAAAGCCTTTGCTCTGCAATATCTGATAACTGGTTTGCTCCGATTTGTCGTTCACTTGATGGCAGGCAGGGTCGCCGTAATGGATAAATTCAGCGTTGGGATAACGTAAATTCAATTCTAATTTTACTTTCTCAATAAACTTATGTATTGTAATGTCATGCCCTACAATTTCCCTCAACCAACACCACCTATCCATCATGTCAATTTGCGTTATCAAAACTGCTGGATGATGAAAACCAAAATCCCAACCACAAATTAAAGGTCTTCCAGGAATGTACTCAAGCTCTGCAGTGTGCAACATTTCTTTAAAGCCTGAGTAATACGGAGTACCGTCGGGAATGAAGCCGTAACTGCCAAGCAAGTATTTCTTTTTCCAAGCTTCAGGCATGCGTTCCAAAGAACCACGATAACTTAAAGGAAGATTATCCCAATTCTCATAAGTGGAAATTGTCCACATTTCAATATCAGGGTCATATTCTTCGCACGCCGGATTAGTAACTTTGGCTAACCAATGGTCTTCATTAGGTGGTTCGCCCTCAAGTAATATCATGTTGGGAACACCCTCTTGTCGGCAACGTCTTTTCAAAGCACAATAAGCCTGATAAGTTATTTCGTGTGTTTCGGTCACGCAAATTAAACCAAATTCCTGTGAGCCTAAACCTGAAATATCTTTTAAACCATTAAAATATATGCGCCCAAAACTACCTTCATTTTGAGCAATGTCGTACCAGTGATACTGTTCTGATTTGTTTGTTATTAATTCAGCAGGCATTATTTCAAAAAACTTATCCATGATTGAAAGTTTTATATCTTTAAAATCGTGTCTACCCCAAAGAACGCGGATATTGGGAATTTCTAAAAGCATTTCCATTGACGGCGCTAACAATGCTCTTGACTTACCACTACCTACGCCACCTTGAATGTACAACACAGGAATATGTGTTTTATCAGCTGAAGGAATTGAACGCTGCCGGTCAACCCAATCTAAAACCCGTTGCTGTGTCGGATTAGGCTGGTTAGGCTGATTGTTCTTCAGTCCGTACGGCGCTAGTGTCAGATTTAATTCTGTGCCCATAATTTAATAATATTTGCATGTCCCCTGAATGCTTATTCTCTTGCGGAATCATTTTAGAAATTAAAGCTGTTGCTATTTCGGCTTTTTTTGCTTCTGTAATTGTTCCGTCGGTGCAAGTTAAGGCTTTTTTAAGTACAATAACAGATAAATCCCAAAGCTCTTTAGTTGCAAGCTCTTTATCCCAAGTCTTTCTGCCGCTTCTGCCTTTTATGCCAGCCATAGTTTTAAAATGTTGAAATGCATTGTGTTAGTAAGAATTGCTATTTTTTTAAAATCATTATTTATACCAAAACCTTTCATAACTATTCACTGTTTTCATTTTAGTTCCATTGAGTTTTATTATTTCAGGTCTATGAGCAATTCTATGCAATTTTTTAATATGCTTTTCAAAATGAATATCTGAGCTTGCTGAGAACTCTCCCTTGCGACCAAAAATAAAACCTTCAACGTCTGCGTTTCTTCTGTAAGGCGCTGCGTACACCTGATTGCCGTCTGGTTTGATTCTAATTATTGACATGGCAATAAAAAAGGACTAATTAACAAGAATTTATTTTCTTGAAAATTAGCCCTCGTCGGTTCTTCCGTTAAAGGACTCTATGTCTAAAAAGTTTGCTGGCGGTGCGTCCGGTAGAGCAAACCTTACAATTTCGTCAGTGCAATCATTATAGCGCTGTTCTAATTTTTGCGCAAGTAGTTTTTTAAAAATAATGTAATACTTATTAAATCCTTTAAAAGTTATATGTGTAAAAGATGGGTACTTAAGTTTTTAGTAAAGTAGTTAAAAAACATAAAAATGGTTTCCTTCTATTTATCTCTTAAAGCTCTTAAATCTATTTATTTATATGATAGGACATGGAGTAACATATATGCTATATAGGAGTAATATAGGTAAAAAGTAGGGTTTTTAGGGGTTTTAAGATAGTGGAAAATATTTTAAAATAAAACTTGCTTTTTATTTGGAGTTATGGCATACTAATGTTGACAGGAGAGGGAAGCAATGAGGACACAAAAAAACAAATTAATTGGAAACCAAACAAGCGCTAAAACCTGTTTGGATTTTTTTTCACCCAGAGGTCTCTCTCCTGTCAGAGATGGACAAGGAAGTTAAGTCTTCCCTCTGGGATTTTTTATTTGCTCATTGACAATCAGGCAAAGACAAGGCAATCACCAAAGCGGTACATCCAATCCCGTAAAGCGGAACGATAAAGACGCTAAAGGATAGAGCCGAAGTCTTTTGATAGGCAAGGCAGAAACGGAGATATAAAATGATAAACAATATTTATCAAAGACAAGCAACAGAAGCGTTGCAAATATTGAGCAAAGAAAACGCTTTGACTTTTGTTTATAATCCTCTTTCGGACTATATACACTATCTTGAAAGAGATTTAAACAACGCCACAGACAAACTCCACCGCAGGAATGTACAAATTGCAGACTTAAAGCAACAGGTAGAAGAGCTTAAGCACCAGGCAAGCAGTTATTCAATCATGTTGGGCAAATTAGGGTACAACTTAAATGGTGAAAAAGTATATTAACGCCTAAACGCACACACAAACCGCCAAGCCTATCAACCTGATTGTTAAGGGCAATCAAGCCAACATAACAAAGGAGGAGAAGATGAGAGAAGTAAATCCTTTTAAGAAATTATCACGCAAAGAAATAAAAGCAAAACTTCAAGAAGTGCTTATCTATTTACCAAGCAAAAGAGACCACGATATCAAGCTAAATCAAGAAATTATTAAGTTAATATTGAAATCAATTTAACCATACCATAACAAAGGAGGATAAGATGAAACTACAGATTGATGATGTTAAAAAAGAGAATAGGCAATACTTTAAAGATGGAGTTTATAAGGCTATAAATGGTAAAGGAAACATATATTGCACTCTTGATAAAGCCATAATTGTAATAACTGAACCCTATATCATAACGGAAGAGTGGCTAACAGAGAAATCTTTAATAAAGGAAAATATAAATAAGTTTATTCATGATTTTAGATTATATCAATTCAATCAATAAACCGTAACACAACAAAGGATTCAACCAAGGGGGAGTAGATGATTAAAAAAATACGTCGTTGGTTTTTCAAACGAAAAGTTGCTCAAGTCATAGATACAATTTCTTGTCTTGATTCTTCTATGATACATCTTGGTTATTCACGTGTAGAGAGAAGAAGATTCTGGCGAGAAACATTTAAAGATAGAACCATTGTTATTGATGTCTTAAACAAGATGGAATTTTAATAATCTCATGTGTTATGTTGTGACTGATGGTGCAAGAGTGCGCTCAAGTCAACGATGGTTTTAAAACTTATAATGTTAGAGCAAGCCGAACACTTGAGGGAGCAGTGCAACACTTTTTAAATAAAAGAATAAGTAATTTTAAGGAGATGAGAGAATGACCACTTGGAAAACTAAAGATGGGGCAATCCATTATGACGAACAATTAAAAACCTTCACATGGATAGGTGAGTCGGCAAATATCGCAATGCATAAAAAGAATGAACTACGCAGGAAATTTATGCAAACAATAGACGAAAGCGATGAAGTTTTTATACAATCACTAAACAAAAAACTCGTTAAAACTCAACTAACGCCTAAAGCGTAGAAAGGAGTCCATGCGATACATCATACTTCTATTATTATTTATATGTAACATTGCATATGCTGAGGTCAATATTGATATGCAAGCTATTATGACGATTGAATCGGGTGGGAATCCTCACGCATACAACAAGCGAAGCGGGGCGGTAGGATTATATCAAATAACGCCTATTGTATTAAAGGAATATCAAGGCTCAAGCCAAGGGGATTTTGGTTGTGCTTACTGGACTATAGCAACATTATACAATCCGGATATAAACTATCGCATTGCTGACTGGTATATGAAT
>AMWB02069808.1_pt2 | contig 20384 bp, 16 predicted proteins | sample 200311 | NCBI WGS metagenome assembly AMWB02 (sample SAMN02737377, study PRJNA173069) | bioreactor metagenome | biome: anode biofilm in microbial fuel cells | place: USA: California | collected 2010-12-16 | reverse complement strand
CGGCCGCCGTGATGGCGGCCGGCGCGTTTTCCGGGTTTCGCGAGCTGGAATCAGGCCGTCCCGGCCATGACGTCCAGGTCGCCCGCCACCGTCGCGGCGTCCAGGAACGCCGCCCGCACCCCGACCGGGTCGAGGTTCAGGCGCTGCGCGGTGGCGTCGACCTCGGCCCAGCGCGCGTCCTCGAGATCGCGCACCAGGTCCAACAGCGGCAGGTACTCGCTGTCCGGTTCGCCGCACAGGGCCGCCTTCAGGCTGCTGTCGAGCGGCAGGAACCCGACGACCTCGGACATCGGCATGCCCATCATGGCGTCCAGCAGCGAGAACAGCCCCAGCAGGTGCAGGCTCTCGGGTTCGAAACCCCAGAACGCGTAGCGCGTGGCGATCACCTCGAGGAACCGCGCGCGCTGCGAGGCCAGGCGCAGCAGGTCGGCCTGCGCCGGCGTCTGGTTGATGTCGCTCAACAGGACCACGCGCAGCCAGGTGCGCACGCGGCGCCAGCCCAGCAGGCTGATCGCCTGCGAGATGGAGCTGACGCGGTTGGCCAGGTTGAACGAGGCCGAGTTCAGGTAGGTCAGCAGCCGGAAGCTGACCGTCGCGTCGCCCTGGATCTCGGCGGCGATGACGCCGAAATCGGGATCGCTCGCCCCGATCAGCTTGAGCAGGTTGAAGCGCGCGATCTGGCCCGACGAGACGCGGCGCAGGCGGACGATCTCGGGCTCCTTGCTGAACGCGCCCTGGAACAGGCGGAAGCCGAGCTCGCGGCAGGCGACGACGCTCCCGGAATCGGGGACGTCGGCGGCCAGGGGCAGGGCCCCGTAGCCGGCGATCCCCGCCAGCAGGCCGGTCAGCTCGGCCGCGGTCCGTCCGGTGACCGTGACGCCGATGATGTCCGCCTGACGGTAGAGCGGCTCGCAGTCCGGATTCGCCGTGTAGCCGGGCACCGCCACCGCGAAGCCGTCGCCCTTGAGCTGCTCGAGCCGTTCGGCGACGCCTTCGCTGGCGTACGTTTCCTCGCTGATGAGCACCGTCGTGCAGGCGGGCGGCAGAGCGTACACGCGGTCGTCCAGGACGCTCTTCTCCGACAGCTCGACCATCACCCGCAGCTGGCGCGCGATCAACTGCTGCAGGCCCACGCCCGTGCTGGCGGCGACCGAGACCGGCACGTCGCCGGCCAGGGGGATGCCCGTCGGGGATTCGTCGGTGTTGCCCACGCAGAACAGCTCGTACCCCCACAGGTGGCGCTGGTGGTCGAAGATGGCCTTGCGGGCGACGGCGACGGCCGCCTGGCCGGTGGCGCTGGTCTCGTGCGAACTCATGCTGACACTCCCCGTCTGATTGCCCTGCCCGTCGCCGGCGGCGACGCGGTTCAGCGAACCAGCGGCTCGACGTGCCAGATCCGCCTGGCATACTCGAGCACCGAACGGTCGCTGGAGAACTTGCCCATGCGGGCGGTGTTCAGGATGGACATGCGCGTCCAGCGGTCCGGATCGGCGAACGCGTGCGCCACCCGGTCCTGCGTTGCCACGTAGTCGGCGTAGTCGGCCAGGAGCAGGTAGTGGTCGCCGCCCTCGAGCAGCGAGGCCAGGATCGGCGCGAACAGCCCGGGGTTCTCCGGCGAGAAATGTCCGCCGCCGATCAGCTCCAGCGCGCGGCGCAGTTCGTCGTTCCCGTCGCGCCGGGCGCGCGGGTCGTACCCCTCGGCGCGCGTCCGCGTCACCTCGGCCGCGGTCAGGCCGAAGATGAAGATGTTCTCGCGCCCGACCTCCTCCATGATCTCGATGTTGGCGCCGTCGAGCGTGCCGATGGTCAGCGCCCCGTTCAGCGACATCTTCATGTTGCCGGTGCCGGAGGCCTCGAGGCCGGCGGTCGAGATCTGTTCGGACAGGTCGGCCGCGGTCACGATCTTCTCGGCCTGGGACACGCAGTAGTTGGGCAGGAAGACGACGCGCAGCCGCCGGCTGGCGGACGGGTCGGCGGCGATCGTGGCGGCGACGGAGTTGATCAGCTTGATGATCAGCTTCGCCTGGTGGTAGGCCGGGGCCGCCTTGCCGGCGAAGATCACCGTGCGCGGCGCGGCGTCGCCGCTCTCGCCACGCCGCAGCCTGTCGTAGAGCGTCACGACGTGCAGGACGTTCAGCAGCTGTCGCTTGTATTCGTGGATGCGCTTGACCTGCACGTCGAACAGCGTGTTCGGGTCCACGCCGAGCCGGGTGCGGCTGAGGATGTACCGCGCCAGGCGTCGCTTGTTGGCCAGCTTGACCTCGCGCCACCGCTGGCGGAACTCGGCGTCGTCGGCCAGGGGCGCCAGGCCCGCCAGCTCGTCGAGGTGCCGGGTCCAGCCGTCGCCGATGCGGTCGGTGATGAGCCGCGCCAGCAGCGGGTTGGCCTGGAGGAGCCAGCGCCGCGGCGTGATGCCGTTGGTCACGTTCTGCAGCCGGCCGGGGAAGACGTGTTCGAAGTCGGCGAACAGCTCGTCGCGCAGGATACGGCTGTGCAGTTCGGCCACGCCGTTCACGGTGTGGCTGCCGGCGATCGCCAGGTTGGCCATCCGCACGCGCTGCACCGCTCCCTCCTGGAACAGCGACAGGCGCGCCGGCAGGCCCGGGTCGTCGGGGTGGTCGCGGCACACGTCGTCCAGGAAGCGCCGGTTGATCTCGCGGATGATCTGCAGGTGCCGCGGCAGCATCCGGGCGATCAGGTCGACGGGCCAGGTCTCCAGCGCCTCGGGCAGCACGGTGTGGTTCGTGTAGGCGAACGTGCGCGTGCAGATGGACCAGGCCTCGTCCCAGCCCAGCCCCTCGTCGTCCATCAGGACGCGCATCAGCTCGGGCACGGCGATGGTCGGGTGCGTGTCGTTCAGCTGGATCGCCACGTAGTCCGCCAGGTCGGCGATGCGGCCGCCCTGCCGCCGGAACCGTTGCATGATGTCGGCGATCGTCGCCGCCACCAGGAAGTACTGCTGGCGCAGGCGCAGCTCGCGGCCCTGCTCGTTGTCGTCGGCCGGGTAGAGGACCTTCGAGATGTTCTCGCTGTGGACCTTGGCCTGGACGGCGCCCGCGTAGTCGCCGCGGTTGAACACCTGCAGGTCGAACTCCCGGCTCGAGCGGGCGACCCACAGTCGCATGTTGCTGACGAACTGCGTGCCGTAGCCCGGGATGAGGATGTCGTTGGCCATGGCCATGACGATCTCGCCGTCGACCCAGCGCCACCGCTGCCGGCCGCGCGCGTCGACGTACGTCTCGGTGCGCCCGAAGTAGCGCACGGGGAACATGTGCCGCGCGCGGCACACGTCCCAGGGACTGCCGGACTGGGCCCAGTTGTCGCACTGCTCGCGCTGGTACCCGTTCTCCAGCGTCTGCTGGAAAATGCCATAGTCGTAGCGGATGCCGTAGCCGTAGCCGGGGATGCCCTGGCAGGCCATCGAGTCGAGGTAGCACGAGGCCAGCCGGCCCAGGCCGCCGTTGCCGAGGCCGGGGTCGGCTTCCTGCTCCTCGAGATCCGCCAGGTCGAAGCCCATCGCCGCCACCGCCTGCGCCGCGGTGTCCTCGAGGTCGAGGCTGATCAGGTAGTTGCGCAGGAAGCGGCCGGGGAGGAACTCCAGCGACAGGAAGTACACGCGCTTGGCCGAGTTGTCGGCCAGCGTCCGCTGCGACTCGGTCCAGCGGGCGAGCAGACGCTCGCGCACGCACTGCGCCAGCCCCAGGTAGCACGAGTAGCGGTCGGGCGCGTGCGCGTCGTTGCCCAGGGTCACGCGTATGTGGCGCAGGATGTCGTCCCGCAGCTGCTCCGTCGCGGCTTCGGGCCCGCCCGGGGTCTCGACACGTTCGTCTGTCGCCAATCGCATCGCTCCACCTCGTCTGTCCGTGGCCGAAACAGCGCACCCGTGCCGAAGCGGCTCCCGGTCGGCGGCCGGGAGCCTCGGCGGGATGGTTATCGGTCGGCGAACGGTCGATCCGTAGCGATAGTTCGGTGATTTCGCGTAATGGGCCGGTCATGTAAGCGGACAAATGCGGTTACGAATACGTCCCGAAGGCGGTCGCGGGGGGCACCCCGGGTGGTTGCCGCTCACCGGGGATTCGCCGGCGCCGCGTCCGGTGTGCACGACCAGGTGTCCGCCACGCGCGGGGGGCCGTCGTCCGCGTGCGCCGCCAGGAGAATGCCCGCCGCCACGCCGACGAACAGGCCGATCCCGAGTCCGGCGACGCCGTTGTCAAGCCGTTCCCAGCCCTCGTTGTCGCCCAGGGATACGCCGATGCGGGCGCCGAGCAGTCCGCCCAGAAGACCCAGGCCGACGGCGGCGCCGGCGGCACTGTGGTGGGGTCTCGCCCAGCGCTCGAGGCGAGCGATCCGGCCGCCATCGACGGTGACGGTGGACGGCGGCTCCAGGTCAATTCCCGGCACCAGCAGGCCGACCCTGCCGCCGAGCGTGTCGATGCCCTGCAGGCGGCCCCTCAACGAGGAGCCGTCGCGCAGCAGGAGGCCGATCTCCTCGCCCGGTCGCAACTCGCGCGCGGCGTCCGCGAGGCAACGGCAGACCCCGCCCGGCACGGACTCCTGGGCCGGTGCCGGACCTGGAGCCAGCCACGCGAGCCAGCACGAAGCGACCACGAGGAAGGGCAGTTTGGCCACGCGCGCTCCCTTCGGGGACCGTCGGTTCCCGGACCTGCCACAGATACCGGACCTTCACAGAGTACCGCATCCTGGTCTGACTGAACAGTGAGGGAACGCAGGGCGCCGCGGAACGAATGACGGCAACCAGACCGCGCCACAACACAGCGGCGGCGGAGCCGGATCGTCACCGCGACCGCATCGGCTCCGCCGCCAGCCGGACCCGCGCCCGGTTCAGCGCGTGACGATGACCTTCGCCGTGCCGCGCGTCCCTGCCGTGCGGACGTCCACGAAGTACGTCCCGCTCGCGACCGCGCGTCCCGCGTCATCGCGGCCGTCCCAGCCCAGCCGCTGAGGGCCTGCCGGCAGCGACCCCCGGTAGATGGTCGCGAGGCGCCGCCCGGCGAGGTCATAGACGCAAGCCGTGACGTGTCCGGCGCGGGGGACCTCGAATGACACGTCGCCCGCCGCCGGGAGCGGATTGGGCTGGAACTTCAGGATCAGGCGACCCGCTTCGACATCGGCCACGCGCGGATCGACCGCGGTGACCACGTCGGGAGCCGTGATGATCGCCAGCCCTTCCCACCCGCCGCCACCCGGAAGTTCAGCGCGCACGGTCGCCTGTCCGGTGGCCGGGTCGATGTTGTAGAGCCGCGTGCCGCCGTCGTGGCCCACCAGTCTCTGGATCAGCGGGTCGTAGTCGATTCCACTGACAGCGGCCGTGGGCCCCACAGCCAGGGCTGGTGTTCAGGATCGTGGTGCCCAGCGTCGCGGGATTGAGCACGTGCAGCCGCTGCGGGAACTCCTGGTAGACGTAGATGACGTCGCGCTGTTCACCTGCTCATTTCTGGCGAGTTCGTCGCTAATGACCAACTATTCGGGGTGCCGTCGTTGCAAATGACAGCAGTACAACGAGTAACGAATGGTGCGCTAATTGTATCTCTCCTTGGTGGAAGCTCACAGTGACCGCTTGGTGCACCGCGCGGTCCTTAACAGATCTTCTCAATCGAGGAAAACGGTGGATCGCTGCGATTGGACCAAGACGGCGGCCGGATCGGGCGTCCGTGGGAAGTGGAGAGCGCGAACCCTATGCTGCACATGGCGCGAAGTGATCGTCGTGGTCATCTTGAACGCGCCGTTCGTTTCTGCGCTCTTGGCAGTCGACTTCTACGGGGCGAATGTCACCGGCCCAGTACTGGGATATGTAACGACCACTATTATCGGCTACTACCAGCTTCCCGTAGTTGTGCTTGCGTCACTGATGGCGGTCCTGCTGGCGGCGTTTCCGAGGCTGCTGCGACTGAGCCTAGGCACGGCATACGCCGGCTTCCTGAGCATCCTGTTCATTGATGGATTGGTCTATAGAACCTGCAAGTTCCACCTTGACGCCTTCTGGATTCGATTCGTGCTGTCCGACTATCGCGCACTCGGTCTGACGACGACGACGCTTGGAGCCGGACTAGCGGCATTTGCGGTCATCGTTTTCGTCGAGTTCGGCATCATGACCCTCGCGCAGCGGTTGAGGCGCTTGCACCGTGCGGCAGCAATCTACATCCCCGTGGTCCTTCTGGCCATGGGCCTGAGCCAGGCAGTCCACGTTGTCGCCTACAAGCGCAACGACGAGCGGTTCACGGCTTTGACACCTCGATTCCCCTTCTATCTTCCCCTCACCTCTCACCGCAATGCCGAGCGCATCAGCCGTCTGCTGCCGTTCGGCCAAGAGGAACGAGAAGGCGAACCGGCTAGCTGCGAAAACGTATCGCTTCAGTACCCCCTCGCGAAGGTGCGGCTCTGCGATTCCCCCGTGATGCCGTTACCCAACGTGGTCATCATTATGCTCGAAAGCTGGCGCTACGACATGATGAACCGGGATGTGACGCCCCACATCTGGTCGCTGGCGGAAGATTCGATTGTGTTCAGGCGCCACTACAGCACCGGCAACTCTACGACGTGTGGTGTCTTCGGGTTCTTCTTCGGACTTGACCCGACCTACTGGACCGCCGTCAAAGCCAACAGCGAACTTGTCGACAGTCCCGTCCTGATCGACGTTCTCGCCGACAGGGGGTACACATTTGGTGTCTACGCGGACTCGAACTTCGAGCGCCACAAGCTCAAAGACACGATCTTCAGAACCATAGACGTTCACGAGTCCTTTGCCGGCAGCTCAGACGATCAGCGCGATGCCGACATGGCCGCCCAGGCCAGAAGGTTCCTGGAAGATGCGTCGACGACAGGCAGGCCGTTTCTACTCTATGCGTTCTTCAAGGCAAGCCACAACAGCTATAGCTATCCGAAGTCCAGCGCGGTGTTTCAGCCGGCTAAGCAACTGAACTACGCACTGGCGCGCGGGGCCGACTGCGAATCGTACAAGAACGACTATCGGAATGCCCTTCACTATGACGATGGACTCGTCGGCGATATTCTGGCCACACTGGGGCGTCTTGAGTTGATGAAGAACACCGTTGTCATCATCACTACCGATCATGGCGAGTCGTTCAATGACAATCGTAGCAATGAATGGGGCCACGGCAGCAATTTCACCCGGTATCAGGTACAGGTGCCGCTTGTCATATTCGCGCCGGACCAGGAACCGCGGTCGGTCGAGCATGCGACATCTCATGTCGACATTGCGCCGACCCTGTTACAGCGCTATTTGGGATGCTCCAACGACCCAACCGACTATAGCACCGGTCGCGACTTGTTCGACGGCGACAATTCCCCGAGGCCGTTCGTTGTCGGCGGCTATGTCGATCACGCCTACATATTTGGCGAAGACGTCTATGTCGGGGGGCTGGGTGCCAGGCGATACAAGTTCGCGGATGTCAACATCGATGCGGATACGCCGAGTTCGGAGATGGTCCGGCATCTCGCCGAACAGACCAAGAGATTCTACGTCGTTCATCCATGACTTGCGGCCTGTATGGCTCCAACCTGGGCAAGGCGTTGTCATCTCGCTCGATGCATACCGCTTGTCACGGTCTATTAGGCCCACACCATCCGTCGAATTGTCCCCGCCCCGTTGGCCGGTTGGCGGGTACCAGATTGGGAAAACTGCCGAGTCCCGGTGGCACTTCCCATTCCCTGAGGACGCTGGTCTACTGCGATGGGTACGGTCGGAATACCTCCCTCTGCTGTGGACTCCGTTTGCGGCGAATCCACCGAAAGCGGCGACATCGAGAGGCGCCGACCAATATTAACCTGTTGCAGCGCAGTACTATAACAGCGGCCCGTTCCTTGAGATAGCCCGACAGGGGCATCATTGCTCGTGCCGCTTCACGGGAGGAACGAGATGAAGCCAGGAAACATGATCCGTCTGGCCACGGCGACGGCACTGCTCGGGTTGTTCGTCGCGACTGCAGTTGCCGCGCAGGGAGTCGGCGCCTCCGGTCCCAGGACGGACATTGCCCTGTCCTCGGGAATACAGATGGTGAACGAGACGGCGCCGGCGTTTCGCGAGCTGATGGCCAACATCCCGCTGTGCGTAACGGCAACCTACCACCTCTCGCCGAGATGGGCCGTCGAGGGCGAGTTCACCTGGGTCATCGCCATGGAGCAGGCGATCAGCATTGACCTTGGTCCCGAGGTGGACCGAAAGACGCCGGACATGCTGGCCTGCCAGATCAGCGCCGTTGCGTGCCTCGCCCCGAGCGCCGACGCCTGGATGCCGTATGTGGCAGCCGGAGTCGGCACGATGTCCTTCATCTCCAATGACGATCCCGATCGCCAGCCTGCGTTGAGCGAATCCCAGACGTCACTGGCGGTGAACTTCGGCCTCGGCACCTCTTACCAGTTGACGCCTGCCTGGGCAATTCGGGTCGATTTCCGCGAATTTGTCGCTTTCCCCACCGACGATGCCTGGCTGAGTGCCGGTATCGCCGAATCGGATCCCGTGTGGATGGAGCGGGGTAGCTTGGGCATCGTGCGCCGGTTCTGACCTATCTGTTCGGCGCGTCGCAGGTCATGTCCGACCAGGAGGAACACGCCATGTTGCTCATCACGTTCAAGGCCATCATCGGCACCCAGATTGTGTACGCGCTGGCTGGCGACGTCCGCGCCATCCACTTGGCGCGGCTCGATCAACTCCTCAATCAGGCGATCGCGCGCGACATGACCGTCTGTTTTGACATGGCCGCCGTATTGTCGCTCGATGCCGGCGCTTTCCGCTTCTTCACGGAGGGGCCCGGACGTGTGGCCGCGGTCGAAGCGCCTCCGCAAGCTTTGGACAGCGGTCGCACCGATGTTGCCTCGCGCGAACGCGACGGATGCTGAAGGCTTGTCGCGACCAGATGCTTGCTGCAGCGGCACGGCCCATTCTGCCACTAACATCTTGAGTGCGACGGAGGGCGCAACATGTTGGAGTTCGCCATCAAGGAGCAAAGCGACAAACACGTCGTCTGCGCACTCAAGGGCACGATTGCGAGCCGGCACCTGGAGCAACTCAGCCAGATGCTGATCTCGTCCTTTGTCCGCGGCGTGAAGCTCAAGTTCGACATGGCGGAAGTCGCGTCCATGGATCCAGAGGCGATGAGGTTCTTCACCGAGGGACTGGGTCGTGCAGCAACGACGAGGCCGCCAGAACCAGGGCGGACATCCGCCGCGGAGAACTGAGCCGCCACCGACCGACCAGTCTTGCATCCCGGCGCGAATGCGCTATGCTCTGCGCTGGCGAGCACTACAATCGTGGACCGGGGATGTGACGATGGCAAAGGGCAGCGCACAGAGGGGTCAGGACAGCTACTACCGGCGTCTGCTTCAAGTGACCGAGGCCGCCAACGCGCATTTGGACCTGACGCAGATGCTGGAGTCGCTGACTGGGGCCCTCGAGTCGGTTGTGCCGGTCGACGGTGTCGGGGTGGTGGCCGTTGGCGCCGACGGGATGATCACGCCGCTGTCGATCCACATCGTGGATACACCCAGGCAGCCCGGCGAGACGGTCGCGCAAACAATCGAGCGGGTGTTTGGGGTCTCGCTGCTCGAAGGGGATTCCCAGCCGCCGCCGCGCCCGATTGCGGGCACGACCATCGAGCACGTCCGCGACACTCGGGCTCCCCTATTGTGCCATGATACGAGCGCACCGACGACATTCACCGACATGCAGTCGATCGTGGATGTGGGTACGCGCTCGTTCGTTTGTGTGCCTCTGTTCGTTCGAGACTGGTTTCTGGGCGCCGTGTATTTCGTGAGGCGAAAGCCTCCTGCGCTCAATGAACGGGACGCACGCAACTTGGCTGAAGTTACCCCGCCGGTTGCCGCTGCGGTTGGTAACTCGCTGGCGTTCGGTGAGATCATGCGCCTGCGAGACCGCCTGGCGCAGGAAGTGGTGATTCTGCGCGAGGCTGTGGATACGCAGGGCATGTTCGAAGAGATCGTCGGAAGCTCGCCGCCCCTGCGCGAGGTGCTGGCAAACGTGCAGATGGTTGCCGCCACCGATACGACGGTCCTGGTGCTGGGCGAGACCGGTACCGGGAAGGAGTTGATCGCACGTGCGATCCACAAGCGGTCTTCGCGGGCGACCGGGCCACTGATCACGGTCAACTGCGCGGCGCTGCCAGGGACGCTGATTGCGTCCGAGCTCTTCGGCCACGAACGCGGCGCGTTCACGGGAGCGCTGCAGCGGCGCCTTGGTCGATTTGAGATGGCGGCCGACGGGACGATATTCCTGGATGAGATTGGCGACCTTCCCGCCGATGTCCAGATCGCCCTGCTGCGCGTGCTGCAGGAGCGCCAATTCGAGCGCGTGGGTGGAACCCAGATCCTCCGCACCAATGCACGCATTGTCGCTGCCACGCACCGCGACCTGCACGCGGCTGTCGCGGCGGGCACCTTCCGTTCTGACCTCTACTTCCGACTGAACGTGTTTCCCATCGAGATGCCGCCATTGCGCGACAGGCGGGAGGACATCCCGCTGTTGGTGGAGTACTTCGCGCAGCGCCACGGGCAACGCGCCGGACGACATTATCGCAGCGTTGACGCGGCGAGTATGCGAAAGCTGGTAGCCTACCGGTGGCCCGGAAATGTGCGGGAGCTCGAGAACGTCATCGAGCGCGCGGTCATCCTCTCGACCGGAGACCGATTGGCCATCGATGAACATGCGCTGAAGGGCCCCCGTGTGCCTGGCGGCAGCGCCAGCCAGGGCGGCGGCACGAGCCTGCGCGCCAGCATGCGAGAGGCCGAAAGGGAACTTATTGAGGCCTCTCTGTCCGTCAGCGCGGGCCGTGTGTCGGGCCCCGCCGGTGCCGCCCACCGGTTGGGCCTCCCGCCGAGCACGCTCGAACGCAAGATCCGTTTCCATCAGATCGACAAATACCGCTTTCGCCGCGGCTGACCCGCCTCCGTGGTGCCGCGTTCGCGAGCTCCAATAATGGCGTTTTCGCCGTTTCTGGCGAGTTGCGACTAGGCGCACATGCGGTGACCTGTTGTCATATATGAAGTTAACGATGGCATGTCCCTTGTATTCATCCACAGACATACGGTTGGCGCCCTCGATTCAGGTCGGCTGGCCGCCGGTTCCCCCATTGCTGTCCGTGCCGCAACTCTTTGGAGGTCTTGCATGCCTCACCGCCGGAAGTCTCAAACGACGCGCGCCCTCGCTCGCCCGACACCGGCGGCGCTCCTGCTGGCCGCTTTGCTTCTGGCTGGCTGCAGCCGTCAGGCACCGCAGGCGCCGACGGCGGCGCCGGAAGTTGCGGTCGTGGTCGTCGCCCCACAGGCGCTCGTCGTAACCACCGACCTACCCGGCCGCATCACAGCCTTCCGTACCGCGGAGATTCGTCCGCAGGTGAGCGGGGTCCTCCTGAAACGCCTGCACACCGAGGGCGCCAAGGTGCGCGCTGGCCAGACGCTGTACCAGATCGACCCGGCCTCGTACCGCGCAGCGCTGGACAATGCACAGGCCACGTTGGCCCGGGTGGAAGCGCAGTTGCCGCCTCTACGGATGCGGGCCGAACGCGTGCAGTCGCTCCTGAACGATCGTGCCGTCAGCCGGCAGGATGTGGACGACAGCGCGGCCGCACTGCTGCAAGCCGAGGCGGAAGTGAATTCGTGGAAAGCGGCGGTTGCTGCGGCACGGATCGACCTAGCCCACTGCCAGATTACCGCCCCTGTGTCGGGACGCATCGGGCGCTCGGCCGTGACAGAGGGCGCTCTCGTTACCGCATACCAGCCAGTGCCGCTATCCACGATCCAGCAAATCGATTCCGTCTACGTCGACATCACGCAATCGGCAGCCGAGGTGCTGCAGTTGCGGCGTCGACTGGAGTCTGGCCAGCTGCGTCAGGCCAGCGCCGACGTCAGCCTGATTCTGGAGGACGCTTCGCACTACGCACACGCGGGCACTTTGCGCTTCCGAGAGATCACGACCGATCCGACTACCGGCTCGGTCGCCCTACGCGCTGCCTTCCCGAATCCGGAATCCCTCCTGTTGCCAGGCATGTTCGTGCGCGCCCTGATCCAGGAGGGCCAGAGCGAGCAGGCCATCCTCATCCCACAACAGGGCGTCTCGCGTACACCCAAGGGCGAGCCGACGGCGCTGGTAGTGGACAAGGACGGCGTCGTCCAGTTGCGCATGCTGACGTTGGACCGGGCGGTGGGCAACAGGTGGCTCGTCACGTCGGGATTGCAAGCGGGGGAATTGGTCATTGTCGAGGGCTCCCAGCGTGCACGACCAGGCACGACCGTGAAGACCGTACCTTTCGCGGAAGACCAGGCCACACCGGCCGGCACGAATGCCACCAACGTGCAGCCGGCGACGGCCAACTGACGGAGGCCCAAGATGGTGTCGAGGTTCTTTCTGGAGCGACCCGTGTTTGCCTGGGTGATTGCGATCGCCATCATGGCCGCCGGTGTGTTGGCCATCGTCCAGTTACCCATCTCCCAGTATCCGCCGATAGCGCCGCCCTCGATCGCGGTCGAGGCGTTCTACCCGGGCGCCTCCGCATCGACTGTGGAAAACAGTGTCACCCAGATCATCGAGCAGAAGATGACCGGGTTCGACAAGCTGCTGTACCTGTCGGCGACAAGTGACGCTTCGGGGTCGTCGCGCATCGAGCTGACATTCGCGCCCGGAACCGATCCCGACCAGGCCTGGGCCGAGGTGCAGAACAAGCTCCAGTTGGCCATGGCCAGCCTGCCGGAAGCCGTGCAGCGCCAGGGCGTCAAGGTCAGCAAATCCACGCGCAACTACCTGCTGATCATCGGACTGATTTCCGAGGACGGCAGCATGGACGGCACCGACCTGCGCGACTTCGCTGGATCGAACCTCGAAAAGGACCTCGCGCGGGTACCCGGCGTCGGTGAGGTGACGAACTTCGGTTCGCTCTATGCCATGCGCGTGTGGATGGATCCGGACAAGATGGCAGGCTTGAACGTCACTGTCGAGGACGTCATCGCCGCGCTGAGAAGCTACAACGTCGAAATCTCAGGCGGTCAGTTCGGCACACTGCCGGCAGTGCCGGGACAGCGACTGAATGCGTCGATCCTCGTTCAGAGCTTCCTGAAGACCCCCGAGGAGTTCGCGGCGATCCCTGTCCGGATCAACCCCGACGGCTCGGCAGTCCTGATCAAGCATGTGGCACGCACAGAGCTTGGGGCCGAGTACTACGACGTACAGACGTTCTACAACGGCCAGCCGGCCGCTGGACTGGCGATCCGCCAGGCAGCCGGCGCCAACGCGCTGGACACGGCCAATGCGGTGCGCACCAAGCTTGACGAAATGAGCAAGTTCTTCCCGCCCGGCGTCAAGGCCATCGTGCCCTATGACACGACACCGTTCGTGAAGGTCGCCATCGACGAGGTGATCAAGACGCTTTTCGAGGCCATCCTGCTCGTGTTCCTGGTCATGTACCTCTTCCTGGGGAACATTCGCGCGACGATCATCCCTACGATCGCTGTCCCGGTCGTCATCCTTGGCACATTCGCGTCCCTGGCGCTGTTCGGATACTCGATCAACATGTTGACGATGTTCGCCATGGTGCTGGCTATCGGACTGTTGGTCGATGATGCCATCGTGGTCGTCGAGAACGTTGAGCGCATCATGAGCGAAGAAGGCGTGTCGCCCCGCGAAGCCACATTGAAGTCCATGAACCAGATCACCAGCGCGCTCGTCGGCATCGGTCTGGTGCTGTCGGCCGTATTCGGCCCGATGGCTTTCTTTGCCGGCTCGACCGGTGTCATCTATCGGCAATTCTCGGTGACGATCATCACGGCAATGCTGCTGTCGGTGGTCGTCGCTCTGGTCCTGACGCCGGTGCTCGCCGCGTCCTTGCTCAAGCCGGTGGCGGCGGGCAATGTGCGTTCGGAGTCCGGATTGCGCCCGCTCCGGCCGTTCTTCGGCTGGTTCGACCGCGCGTACGACGGCGCGGCAAGCCGATACCTCGGGATCGTCGGCGGCGCGATGTCGCGTCGCGTGCGCTACGTCGCGGCGTTCTTGGTCATCGTTGTCGGCCTGGGAGTGCTCTACGTACGCATGCCGACGGCCTATCTGCCGGACGAGGACCAGGGCATCATGCTGGTGCAGGCCTCGCTGCCGGCGAACTCGTCCTCAGAACAGACGGCGGAAGTCACGCACACCATCCACGACCACTTCCGGGACAACGAGAAGGAAGCGGTCGCCTCGTGCATGACCATAGAGGGTATGAGCTTCGCCGGCCGCGGCCAGAATCAGGGGTTGGCCTTCGTCAAGTTGCGAGATTGGGACGAGCGTCACGGAAAGAACCTCAAGGTAAGCGCTGTTTCCGGGCGGGCGATGCGCGCATTCGCCGGGCTCCGCAATGCCATGGTGTTTGCATTCGCACCGCCGGCGGTCCCGGAACTGGGCAACGCGAAGGGCTTCGATTTCCAACTACTGGACCGCGGCGGCCTCGGCCACGAGGCGCTGGTGACGGCCCGCAATCAACTGCTGGGGATGGCCGCACAGGATTCCCGCCTGCGCGCGGTGCGGCCCAACGGCCTGGAGGATGTGCCGCAGTACCGCGTCGATGTCGACTGGGACCGTGCCGGCGCGCTCGGCGTCCCGATCAATTCGATCCATACGGCGATCGCGGCCGAGTTCGGCAGCGCCTACGTCAATGATTTCGTCCAGGGCGGACGAGCCAAGCGCGTGTTTCTGCAGGCGGACGCGCCGCACCGAATGGCGCCAGAAGACCTGGACAAGCTGTATGTGCGCAACATCTCAGGGAAGATGGTGCCGCTTTCGGCGGTCGCCAGCGGGCACTGGGAGTACGGCCCGTCGCGGCTCGAGAGGTTCAACGGCTTCCCGGCGATGAATATCGTGGGTGAGCCTGCGCCGGGAGTCAATTCCGGCGACGCCATGCAGGCGATGGAGGAGATCGCCGCCAAATTGCCGGTCGGGATCGGTTTCGACTGGACCGGCCTGTCGTACCAAGAACGCATGTCCAGCTCCCAGGCATTGCCGCTGTACATGGTGTCGGTCTTCGTGATCTTCCTCGTGCTGGCCGCGCTGTACAATAGCTGGTCGGTTCCCCTGGCTGTGCTGCTCGTGTTGCCGCTGGGGGCCATCGGCGGTGTGATCTCCTCCACGCTTCTGCACAAGGCCAACGACGTCTATTTCCAGATCGGCCTGTTGACCACCCTCGGGCTCACCACCAAGAACGCCATTCTGATCATCCAGTTCGCCATGGACCGCATCCGGCAGGGAGTCGCGCCCGTGGAGGCAAGCCTGGAGGCGGCCAAACTGCGGCTGCGCCCCATCATCATGACATCGATGGCATTCGGATTCGGTGTGTTGCCCATGGCCCTGACCAGTGGTGCCGGTGCCGGGGCCCAGAATGCAATCAGCATCGGCGTGCTTGGGGGCATGGTCGCCTCGACGGTGCTAGCACCGGTCTTTGCGCCCCTCTTCTATGTGATGATCCACACAGCGCTCACGAGAAGACAAACACCCGCGGTGCCTCAATCGGCGTCGAACCCCGGGGAGCATTGACATGAAGAGGCAACTCTCCATCCTGCTGGCGGGACTGGTGCCGGTCTTGGTGACGGGCTGCACGCTGGCTCCGAAGTACATTCGGCCCGACGCACCCGTGCCCGCACGCTGGCCCGAGTACACAGTTGACGGACAGAGTATGGCGGGATCCACGACAAACAGCTCAGCGATAGCCGATGCCGACAGCATAGGTGCTGAACCCGAAACCGGGCTACCGCCGCTGACAGAGTTCCTGCCGGACGTGCGCATGCAGGAACTGATCGAGCTTGCCCTGGCGAACAATCGGGACCTGCGGATCGCCGCGCTCAACGTGGAGCGGGCGCGCGAGATGTTCCACATCCAGCGCAATGAGCTGTTGCCATCCATTCAAGGTGCCGGCTACGTGTCCCGGCAGCACGATCCGGCAACGGTCTCAGGTACCGGTGCGGAACTGACCAGTGAGTATCACACGGTGGAATTGGGCATCGCCTCGTGGGAGATTGACTTCTTTGGCCGCGTGCGGAGCCTGAAGAACGCTGCGCTCGAACAATTTCTGGCGACGGCCGAGGCCCGGCGCGCCGCGCAGCTATCGCTGCAATCGCAGGTCGCCGCCGCCTGGCTGGTGCTGGCGTCGGACCGGGACTTCCAGGCCTTGGCTGACTCGACGCTGGCCAGTCAGGAGGCCGGATACACAATGATGGCACGGCGTGTCGAGGTCGGGATGGGCTCAGAGATCGACCTGAGGCGTGCACAGACTGGCGTCGAAGCCGCCCGCGACGCTGTCTCTCGCGCTCGGCTGGCCGTAGCGCAGGATCGCAACGCCCTGGACCTGCTGGCGGGTGCCCCGGTCCCGGCACGGCTGCTGCCGCAGGGCTGGGCCTCGATCCAGATGCCGCGCGACATTGCGTTCGGGTTGTCGTCTACGGTGCTGCTGGCGCGTCCGGACGTCATGGCCGCCGAGCACCAGCTGATGGCGGCCACCGCGAACATGGGTGCTGCGCGCGCGGCGTTCTTCCCGCGCATCTCACTGACGTCGCTGCTGGGGACCGCCAGCAACGCGCTGTCGGGGCTGTTCGAGTCGGACTCTGGCAGCTGGACATTTTCCGGTGCGGCCGCCATGCCGATCTTCGATGCGCGTACCTTCGCCGCCGCAAAGGCTACTACAGCCAACCGCAATCTGATCCTGGCGCAGTATGAACGCGCGATCCAGACGGCCTTCCGTGAGGTGTGCGACGCTCTGGCTGTTCAGGCCACGATCGACGGGCAAATGGCAGCGCGGCAGTCTTGGGCTGAGGCCTCCGGCGAGACATACCGGCTGGCGCTGGAACGTTACGACGCCGGCCTTGACAGTTACCTGAGCGTGCTCGACGCGCAGCGCACGTACTTCGCCGTCCAACAGAGTGTCATTGCGACCCGGCTCGCCAAGTACGCGAACCTGGTGAATCTGTACGCGATCCTCGGAGGTGGCGGTGCCTGACTGTGGGCCGCTGCCGGAACGAGCGGTCACTGGTGGACGCCACTTCCGCCGGAGGGACGAGATGCACGGCAAGCGAGCCACGAGGTGGTCTGCCATCGCCATGGCGCTGGGGCTCGTGGTCTACATGGCGCTCCGTCACCTGTCGTAGTCTTGGTCGGTCGAAGAGATCACCAACAAGCCAGTCGCCATGCGGCGTGAAGGTCTACGTCGATAGTTCGCCGGCAAGATCTTTGGACGCGGGGGCCTTCAAGTTCTTCACAGGCGGAGCGCGACAGCGACACCGCGCCGCCAGGTCACCCGCAATGATCGAGGAACTGCGGCGTCACAGGGGTCAAGCCGAACTTCGGGCGTGGCACAGACGCCGATGACCCCGGACAGCTTCTATTGACATCATCCCTTGGATCCGACGCGGGTCGTGGGGGGATTGAGAATGAACTGACTTGCGACTTCGAGGAGGCAGTCGATGTCGGACTTGGTACAGCGCTGGTCAAGACGAGCATCACCTGCTCGCAGTGTGCGACTGACCTTTGCGGCCGACTGAAGCGAGGCCCGGCCTTGAGAAACTGCGCCCAACTGGCCACCGGAATTGAGATCCTGCCTGACGTACTGGAGTACTTTTCCCGGTGCATGGTTCCGCTGCATCAAGCAGTGCATTACGTGGCCGATACACCGCGACATGCCCTGAATCAGCGCGTCAATGAGCAGATGGCCCGGATCGAGCCCCAGATCTTGCGGTTGGCGACTGGCGGATCGGATTTCAACAAGCGCCCGGCCAACGCCGCGCGCCGAGGCGCGGAATGGGAGGCGCGGGTGTGGGCGCTTGCGGAGGTGCTGTCGTGGGAGATTCCGCATCAGCGCGTCCGCCTTCTGGACCCGCCGGCGGACGGGAAGCTCCCTCCGCCACTGGACGAGTTGGCGCTCCAGGAAATTGGCGCCACCGCAGACCATCTCGTACCGCTCCGGCGCATGCACTGGGATGGACTCCGCTTGCTCCGCATGGACTCCGCATTCCTGACGTTGGCGCAACTGGAGGCTCCACACGCGCAATATTGGATTCTTAGGGAGTTGATCGAACAGGGGCTGACTGCGCATACGTCCGTGAGACTGGATCCCCTTCTCCATGGTTCCCTTAGCCAGATTCTGCCGCTCACGCACAAGGACGGGTTTCGGGATTGCCGTCTGGACGGTGTGCAGATCCGCAACCTCAAGGCGGAAGTGTACCGGCATTGGCCGCGATCCACGACAGGGCCAGGCATCGTTCTGACTGATATGGCTTGGACCCCTCAGGGAAACGAGGTTCACTTCAGATGCGAGGAGGTGCCGAGTCAAGATCGATTGAGCATTCGAGGGACGAGGCATGTTCACGCGGTCTATGATCCAGTAGGCGACGAATTCGTGCGCTTTGTCGCATCCATCAGGATCATCACTTCGGCTGCATGGTACCAGCGCGTTAGTGGCCTACGGGTTAGTGCCGCACACGACTGGGGTAGGCGACACAAGGTGATTGAGATCAGGGCGCCGCTACCCCGAGCGGTGTTTGCGAAACTTTGCGCCCAGTTCTTCGTGTGGAACCGCGCCGTGGGTGCCTATTTCGGCGCTGATAGCCCGTCTTGACGCGATGCGGCGCCCGCAGGCGGATCCACCAAGGACTCACACAGAACGCGACGAGGAGTCTTTCCCTGACTTGCCGCGTGCTCATTGCCTGCGCGCGAATGAACGCAGTACAGGGGATCACTCCCAGTCGTCCGACTTCCGACCCGTAGCCTGGCCCTTCCCAGGCCCGTCGTCTGTCGAAGGCGTCTGGGCGAACCCGAATTCATGCTGTGGCGGCGGGCACGCCGGCGGCAATTCAGGCGGCTGCGTCGTCCTTCCGACGTGCGCGAGGATCCGCTCGACAGTTGGCCGATCCACCACGACCGCGATGATGCGCCTCGGCTCGCCGCACTGCGGACTCCTCAAAGGGAAGCACTCGTAAGCCCGCGCGAGCAGCATCGCCCGGCAGCGCGCCGCGCGCCGGTCCATTTCCACCGGCGATGGCGGTGCGGGCTCGGTAGGAGCGGCTGCCGGCAGCCCCGCGCTCGTGCGCGCCTGATCGAGGAACCGCGGCGTTGCCCCCGCCGGCAAGGCCGAAGCCGTCGCCACCTTGCGAAGCGCAGCATGGGGTGCCAACACGCCGCAGTGGCGGTGCTTGTGCAGCCAAGGAAAGGCCACCAGTTGCGCGAGCAGGCCCAGCGACTTGATGGGGGTCGGCAGCAGCTCGGTGCGGCCGTCCGCGTTAGGGCGGCGCAGGCTGTAGACCAGGGTACGTTCGTTGAGGCGCCCAGCCGCTCCTGGCTCAGCGGCGCCCTGGCGAAAAGGCGCACCGGCAGTTCGAGGCACTGCCGGCCGCAGCCCGGGATCTTCACCGAGGCGTCGACCGATCAGCCGCCGGCGTGGTCTGTGCTGTCCATGACATGAAGCGCGTCGTCGTCGAGGTGCCTCTTCCGGCGCAGCCAGCGCAGGCCGCGCTGGTCCAGGTGCACGACGAACGCGACGTCGGGCTTGTCGATGCCCGTGCCAAACGCAATCGTGACTCCGACGACCAGGCCGTCCTCGTTCGGGAAGCGCTCTTAGTGCAGGCACCGCGCGGCCCCGGCGAGCCCCGCGGGGTACGCCACCGCGGCGATGCCATGCTGCTCCAGGAAAGCGCCGATCGCCTCCGTCGTGTTCCTGGCCAGGCAGTAGACGATGCCGGCGTCACCGACGTGCTCCTCGCGGAGGAAGCGCAGCATCTTGCGCGCGGGTCGTCCTTGGTCACCACCCGGTATCTGGTTCTGGGATGGCCGAACCCGCCGATGAAGGTGACGCCGCGCTGCAGGCGCACTTTCTGGAGTATCTCCGCGCGCGTGTGCTCGCCCGCCATGGCGTTGTGATCCAGGCGGGGCGCGCCGGGGAAACGCTCGCGCTGGACTGTCAACTGCAGGTACTTGGGGCGGAAGTCGCGTCCCCATCTGGAGACGCCGTGCGCATCGTCGATTGTGAACAGCGCCGCCGCTAACCGGCAAGGAAGCTCCAGCGTTCCCGGCGGCAGCTGACGCTCGGGAGCCACGTAGAGCAGGTCAGGCTCGTCGCGGAGCAACCGCCGCTCGACCCGTGCGGCCTTCGCGGGCGCCAGCGTCGAGTTGAGGAACGGCGCCTGCAACTCCAGATGCGGCACGAAACCAACCTGGTCCTGCATCAATGCGATCAGCGGCGAGACGATGGCGCCCATTCCCTCCCCTGAGCAGCACCGGAATCTGATGTCAGAGCGACTTGCCCCAGCCGGTGGGCTTGCGAAGCAGGGCGTCGCCGCCCGCAGTCAGGTGGTCGATGACCGCGGCCTGCTGGCCGCGGAAGGCGGGG
>AMWB02029365.1_pt1 | contig 20389 bp, 31 predicted proteins | sample 200311 | NCBI WGS metagenome assembly AMWB02 (sample SAMN02737377, study PRJNA173069) | bioreactor metagenome | biome: anode biofilm in microbial fuel cells | place: USA: California | collected 2010-12-16 | reverse complement strand
GGGAGTGCAAATATTTCTTTTGTAGATTCCAACCCCGACACAATCACAATCTCCGGCGACACATGGGATTTTTACCCGGAACCGTATTACATCAAGGTTTCTGGTTCAGAACATAACGACGGAATTTATGAAATTGCAAGCTACAACACCAGCACAATTACCATTCTCGCGAGCGAGAGCTTGACGGCGGAAGCAAGCACCTCGGCGACATTATCAACCGTCGGCGAGCTTTATGGGAAAATTGTTAATGATAAAAATGGGGCTGTTCTTATTGACTTGACACCAAACGGGCATGAATCTGTCCCGCGCTCATCAACCCCTGCGCAGATATTGACCGACTTAAACACTCTATCAAAATTTTATTGGCGACGGTGGATTCTCCCTATGAACGATTGGCGGAACGACAGATTAAACGGCAAGAAACACTTGACTGTTATGCACCAAGATTTCGGGAAAGCGCCGGACGAGAAAGTTGCCCGTTGGTATGGATGGATGTCCGAAGATCATGCGACACACTATATTGACATGAACGCCTCTTATGGCAATATGCCTTTAATAGAAATGCTTTCCGGCGAGACATCAATGCCAATTTGGACAAATACGTTTTGGCATCTAGCTGTCATTGACACACCGAAAGGCGCGGAGGGAATAGTAGATGAGATACTTTATACTGTCCTTATTCGTGGCGTAACTGATGAGTCTGGAAACACAGGGAAACTTGCTATGGACTCTGACACAAGCGATACTGTTGTAGTTGATCGCGGGACAAGCTATGCGGCGTCAACTTTGGGGATTACGGATAATGCCTGCACAGCCGGTTCAGCTCGTTGGTGCGCGACGGTATTCTGTAATATGGACGCCGAGCCGGTTGTCTGTTCCGACGTGGCTTTTCATGGCGGGCGTGAGGGCGGGGTTTCAAGCGGCTCTTTGGTGACAAATAAGCTCTATCTTACTGATGAGGGAGTTACGGGCAATAGTATTAATTATGAACTTAGATCGTATAACAAGTTGCGTGACGCCGACGGGCAATTTGTGGACCCGTGGGAACATCAATATGATTATCGTAAGCTCTGGTACGTTGGTGGGCAGGAAAAATCTTTGACGTCGTACGACCGAGCTTCCGGTATAGATGGCGCGGCTATGTCCTGCCGCATTGGGTTAATACCCGACGGGACAACAGACACAATAACAATAAACAATTATTGTCAAGGTGGGGCTTATACATGCGCACAGACTGTCGGACAAACTTGTTATGGGATGCGCTGCACAAATCTTAACCATTGGCTCCCTCAAGGGACTCATTATGTGATCGGGACAAAGCTAGAGGCAAGTGGATGCCCGATTACACCAATAGGCAATTTATCTCAAGAGATACGAGGTCAACAATTCTATGATGCGTCACTTGCAAAATTCAACTATAAAAACTCTGCCGGTCATTATTATTTCTTAGGGCAGGATTGGTGGAGCTTCTGGGATTACGGGAGCGGTTACACAGAAAACGTAAATTTTGGCTGGGCGACATATTCGGACAACTTATATGACGGCGTTGAGAACACCGAGCTTGGCGCGGACGGGACGCCTGCCACGAGGGATGACGAGGCGGCCAATTACGGGAACTTTACGGGGACAGCCAAAACGCTCACGCAGAATCTTTATTCTTTGTTGTTCCCGTCGGAGCCGCCGGAAGAGGAAGAAGAATATAGCATTCTTTTTAATGGGAGGATTATCCTAAAGGGGACAATCCTAAAATAATCATACTCTTGGAGGACTAAGAAGAATGAAAAGGTTGAGTGTGCTTTTTGCGGCTCTTACGCTCCTTTTGATTACGACACCATGCTGGGCGTTAATAAGAAACATCCAAGACAACTACAGGTTGATATATCATATTATTGATGTTTCGGGGGCGCATGTTACGGCTGAAACTGTAACATTAAAAATCCAAAAACAGAGTAATGGATATTGGTTTGATTTTGACGACTCCACCTTTAAAGTGTCTGGGTGGACAACAAAAGCAACCCAGCTTTCAGAAGATTCGACAGAGGGATTTTATTATTATGTCTATAACCCTCCGGCGAGCGAGACCGCAGCAGAACAATATCTCTTTCTGATTAACAATTCAAGCTATGATTATGGCGACCATCAATCGCTTTTAGTCTCTTATCAGGATATTGGGACGAGCACTTTTGAATATTCTTCAGATCAAGTTATCGTTGCCACGAATAATGATAAAGAGGGATATTCAATCTCCGGGACAAAAACAACACTCGATGCGCTGAATGATATCGCCGCTGCGGATGTTTGGAGCGTTGAATCGAGAAGCATCACAGGGTTAACCGCTGCGGCGCTCGCTGATTTCTTCGATACAGACTCGACGACGACTTATGCCTCTGCGATATCTGGGTCGGTTGTCAAGGAAATTGCCGATAACGCTGCCGGCGGTGGATTGACTGTCGAGGACATTGTAGATGCCGTCTGGAATGAAGATCAAAGCGAACATATAACCGATGGGACATTCGGATATTATCTCGATGGGCAAGTGAGCGCCGCAGGGTCCTCGAGTTTAACAGCCGCGGATGTGTGGGATTATGAGACGAGGGAGATCACCGGCGGGACGATTGACACGAATAATGACAAGTCAGAGTATACTCTAAGCTCTGCTGGGATTGCGGCAATTTGGAATGAACTTCAAGCCGGGTATATCACGCCGGGCACATTTGGCTATTTTCTCGACGGACAAGTTTCTTTAGCCGGGTCAGGCACGGGGATAACGGCGGCTGATGTTTGGGATTATGATATTTCTGAGTATTCTTCTGCTGGGATGGCCGGGACATATTTAAAAGGGGCTGCAATAGCCGGGGACCCGTGGATGATTGAACTCCCTGGCTCTTATATCGCCGGACAAGCTGGTTATGATCTCCCAGCGCTGATTAAACAATCTCGAGGAAGATAACGGAGGGCGGTTGAATGAATAATATAACGCTGAATGAAAAGGTTGATCTTCTTATCCCGATTCCAGAATCTACTGCAACGGACGACGTTACTTATGTTATTTTTGATACATCCGGCGACGTTGTCCAGCTCGGGGACATGGTTTTTGTTTATGACGAAATTTGGAAAGTCCCGGATTTTATTCCTGTTGAGTTTGGCACATTAACCCTCAAGGCGACCGATGCGACAATTAACAGTAAGCGTGAGGATTTTTACCGCGTCGTCGGAGAAAGCATCGCCCCGTCCGGGGACGATTGGGGGGAAGGGCTTGAGGTCGGGGTTAATACTTGGGTAACTGCCGAAGAAGCAGAGATATACTTTGCGACAAGGTTCGGTGCAAGCGATATATGGGACGGGACAACGGACAGGGATAAAAAAGCGTTGATAATCACGGCGTATAAACAGCTCACGGGCTCGCCGAGATTCAGTTTCCCGACGGAAGCATCCACCGCCATGAAAGAGGCACAGTGCGAGATGGCTTTATATTTGGCGATTCATGGTCAAGATTCTCTTAGGCGGCTGGGCCTGCAAGCGCAAGGCGTTCTCTCGGCGGGGATATCAAAAGAAACTTACGACTCTTCAATCAGGGGAAAACTCCCGGTCCCGCCTGAGGTGCTTTTATTGTTAGACGCATACGACCAGGGCGGCGGGTTTTATATCGGAGAAATAACCCGTGATGATACGGAGGACGTTACCTAATGCCGTTTAATGAGTTGCGCGGATTCGCGCGTGAGATATTCCTCGAGAAAAAGATTGAGGAGCTTGTTTCCATCTATCGGGCGTCAAAGAAACGGCTCCTTAGGCAGATGAGTTTAATGGACTTGACAGATTATCAAAAAGCCAGGACGGAATATTTATTAGCGCAAATCAACGCCGAGATAGTATCTTTAAATCAGGTTGTCAGAGATTGGGCGAAGAAAGCCGGGACCCATGCTTATTACGCCGGGCTTGATATCTCACAAGACAGGATTCGGGCGCTTAATGTTTCCAGATATGTCAATTATGGCGCTGTTATTCATAAGAGCGCGATAAATGTTCTCGTTGATTCAATGACGATTGATTTTCTTACTGCAAATCAATCAATAAAACGGAACATCACAAATATTATTAAAATGACACAGCAGAAATTAATCGAGGACAAACAGATTTCTAAAATGCTCGCCGAGGGGATGATCGAAGGGCAAACGCGGCGGCAGATATCGGGCCGGTTGGCAGAAGAATTTAAAAAAAGGATTGACGACGAGCGACTCATCACAGTCAACGGGAAGAATTATCTCCCGGAGTCATATAGCCGGATGGTCACGCGGTCGAGGTTTATGGAGGCGTCGAATACTGCGAGCGTAAATTCAGCGTTGCAATATGGGCTTGATCTCGTACAAGTTTCGGTCCATTCCGGGTCTTGTGATGTTTGCGACCCATTCCAGGGCAAGATTTTTTCAATTTCTGGAACAAACCCGGATTTCCCGGTGTTAGAAGATCGTCCGCCGTATCATCCAAACTGCCGGCACGTTCTTCTTCCTGTGACAAAAGAATATTTGATGGCAAAAGGGCTTTATAGAAATTCTTCAAGGTTTAGTTTCTCGTCAAAGAGCGTCGACACTTTTAAGGATTTTGAAAGCGAGCTTAAATATGTTTAATGCGTATATGAATAAATCAGTTACTCTCCGCCGGAGTTATGGGAATAATACCTGGGGAGAACGGCTGTATACTGACACAATAGTCAAAGCGAGAGTTGAGTTTAAAAATAAAATGATAAGAGATTATCGCGGGGAGATGGTTGTTTCTTCTGCGAGTGTCATTTTACCCGACCTGTCCATTGACGTTTCAGACAAGATAATTATTGACGGGGTTATTCATCCGATTCTTATGCTCACAAAACAGGCGGCATTTATTAATAATTCAATGCAGGAGGCGTTTCTTGGCTAAAATTCTTTTTAAAGTTAGCACGGACAAAGTCAGGGCTCGACTCCGTGAATTTAATGAGATTGCTATGTCCGGCGCGGAAGAAGGACTCGGGGCGGCGTTGTTGCAATTAAAGCATGATTCGATTATGGAACGTCCGACCGCCCCGATTGATGAAGGTTTCCTGCGCGGATCCGCGTCAATCTTTGTCCAGAATAAAGAAGTCAAACAGCCATATATCCCAGGCGAGAAAACAGATTTTAGACTACGAACATTTTCAATGTCTCTTGAGGACTCAAAAATTATCGGAGTTCTCGGGTTCAATGTCCCTTATGCGGCGAGGTGGCATGAGGTCCCGGCAAATTTTAAAGAGCCATCGGCTGGGAATAAATATGTCGAAACGAAGATGGTTTTAAACAGGAAAATTTATAAAGAGATCGTCATTAACAGAATCAAAAAATCCTTGGGGATAACATGATTAAATCAATCGCGACATATATTGAAAACAACAACGCAGAATTTGTTATTGACACAAATCTTTTCGCTGGGTTCAGGCCGGCAAACTCGCAAGACAGGTGTGTTGCAATCCTCGAGAATGGCGGGGGGCAAACTGACCAATATCTCCCGGACAAAGTAGCGAAGGGAATCCAAGTACTATCAAGGGCAATAAGTTATTGGGACGCCCGCGAGGATATTTTTAAGATTTATGATTTTCTTAAATCCAAAGCACAGATTACGCTTCCTGTCGTCGGAGAAGAAGCATATATAGCCGAGTTCATTGAGGCACAAAACCCGCCGCAATCGTTAAGGCAGGATGAAGCCGGGCGATGGGAGTTCAGCGTAAACTTTATTTTTAGAATAAGAGAACCCTAAAAGGAGGGAGACAAATGAGCGCAGTTTTAAAAGACCTCGGCCCTTGCCAAGTAACTTTTGACGGGGTAGATATCGGGAAAACACATGGGGGGGTTACTTTCCGGGATAGCCTTGTCCAGACGGAAGTTAAGGAAGATCAGGCCGGGGCGACCCCTGTAGATCACATCATCAATGGCCGGTCAATTCAGGTCGAAGTCCCAATGACGAGAAGCACGTTAGCGCAGTTGATGATTGTGCTTCCTGGCGCATCGAGTTTCGGCTCGTATATCCGAGTATGTAATTACGTCGGGATTCAGCGGGCCGCCTATGCAAAACAGCTTATTATAACCCCGCTTGTTGATGGCGTGCCACAATATGATTCTTTAACAATATTTAAGGCATCGCCAATCCCGGACATAGAATTGATGTTTGATGCTGAGAGCCAAAGAATCTACAAGGTGGTTTTCAACGCATATCCGGATTCAACCAGGAATAATGGGTTATATCAGCTTGGTGGGACAGTAGTATAAAATTCCGTCGGTATTCCGACGATGGAGGGCTTTAATATGGCAAAGTTCAACATGGACGAACAAGATCAACTCGCAGGCCCGATTGAGCTTCAGCTCGGCGATAAAGTGTTTTCAATCCAGAAACTTACGGGCGAATTAGTTGAGAGATCGGACGCCGCCGGGAAAGAAAAAACTCTCGACGCGGTATATTCGCAATTAAGCGTTCTGACCGGGGCGCCGATTGATGACCTTAAAAAGTATGATGTCCGCACGACAATGAAAGCGTTGCGGTTTATTACTCAAGAGATCGAGGCGGGCGTTTCTTCAAAAAACTAATGCCGGGGAGACTTGATGCGATTGTCGCGATCGTTTCAGCTTTCCCCGGGCAGTTCACATATAGAGAAATTTTAAATCTCGATATTCGGGATTTATGTTTCTGGGCGAAACACGCTAAGAAAAAATCTCTATATGACCAGATGAAAATGCTTGTCACGATGAGGGCCGCGGTTGACCCTGGTACGGACAACTTTAAGGCGATGGAGAATGAGATTAAATCAAAGATCAGGGAGCTTGACGTCGGGCGAGATACGATTATCCGTGAGAATTGGGCCGCATTAAAAAAAACATCTTTGGGGAGGTGATATAAATGGCTTTTGATCTTGGCGCTGTCGTCGGGAAAATGGTGCTTGACAGAAAAGATTGGGATGCCTCTGTCAATAAAGGGCTCGACGATATGGACAGCATGGAGAAGAAGACCGCCCGGATGGGGGAGAATTTTAAGCAGACTGGCCGGCAAATATCATCTCTTGGGACAAGAATTGCTATGCTTGGAACATTGGCGATGACCCCCTTCGCCTTGTCTATCAGGACTGCGGCCCAAGAAAATTATTCCTTCCAGATGCGTTTAAATACTATGGGTGATGAAATAAAAAGAATACAAGCGAATTTCGCTAACGCTTTCTTACCTGTTCTTGATAAATTTAATAATACATTGAAAGGATTAAATTTAAGCATTGATAATTTCAACCCATCACTAAAAGAATCAATCTTTAGATTCGCCGGGCTTTCTACTGTCGGGCTTGTGGTTGTTGGCGTGTTATTAAAGGTTGCCGGGGCTTTGACGCAGATCACCCCACTCGTTTCTGTCGTCGGAGCGGCTTTCTCTGGGTGGAAGATCGGCGAAAAAATTTCAGAAATGTCTGGGTTGAATGAGGCGTTGAGCGGGGAAGATGGGCTATTCACGAAAATGTGGATGTGGCTCGAGGAGAAAAAGTTGCTTGAGAAATGGGAAAGTTTTATAGGAATATTTAAAAAGAAAAATATATCTGGAAATATGCCGACGATGGACCTCGGGCAGATTGTTGTTGGGGGTGGCGGTGGTGGGACGAATAAACTCGCCCTTGATGAAGGCATAAAAACGTTTGCTTGGGTAGATACATTTAACAAAAAAATGACGGAGTTCTCAGCGGGGTTTCAGAAGAGTTTAAAAGACGCCATTGTTGAGCTGTCAAATTTCGGGAAGCTCGGCGAGGATATTGCAAAAAGAATGGCTACGGGTATGTCGGATTCAATAAGCTCACTTTTTTTTAATGTTTTCTCGGGGCAATTAAGCGAGTTAAAACAGGTCTTTGCTGACTGGGGAAATTCTCTCCTCAAAATGTTGTCGGATATCTTCGCAAAGATTTTTATGTATTATGCCGTCATAACCCCGTTGACAACATCTTTCCCAGGGTTAAAGTCGGTCTTTGGCCTCGCCGAGGGGACGAATTATGTCCCATATACGGGCGTCTATAAATTACACGCCGGGGAAGAAGTCAAACCGGCGAAATATTCAAAAGATAACAGCGAAACAAAGCCGATTATGATTTATAACATGATAACCCCGGAGGCTATTGCGGCGGCGATGTCCGGGGAAGAGGGGACGGGCGTTATCATAAATGCTGTCACATTAAGCTCTATCAATAATGGCCCAATCAGAAAAGAGGTAAAGTTAAGATGAGCGATTTCGCGCTTGCCATTGAAGAGACCGAGGAGGTCGTCCAGACAGCAGTAGAAATTTCACAAATGGAAAACGGCGTTGAGGAGCGGCGGCTTCTGCATGAAAAAATAATAAGAGGGTTTCAGCTCCGGTCCCCGAAACTTACAAAAGCACAGGCGCAGGCGTACGTTGATTTTTACACAGCGCACTATGGGGAATATTCCGAGTTTACATTTACGAGCTTTCTTGACGACACCGAATATACTGTCAGGTTCGCAAGCCAAATGGTAAGAAAATATTCTAACGGAAACTTTTGGTGCGAGTGGGAGTTTGAAATATGCTAGAAGCAACAACCGATTTCATTCAAGAGCTTAATAAGAAATATAAGGCCCCGATATATCTCTACACCATCATAAACTATAACGGCCTTGATGATGATGTTAATTTCGCGGCTTGGAACGAAGATGTTGTTTTCGACGGGGTGACTTATGAAGCGTTCCCGATCTCGCACGATCTTATTGGCGAAAACTCTGACCTTGAGATTGACATTGTGAAAGTCACGATCTCAAACGTCTCGAGACTAATCCAAAGTTATCTTGAAGATTACGACTGGCGGAGTAAAGATTTAAGGATACGGATGGTCTTTAAAGATTTACTCGATTCTCCCGATGATAAAATAGATTTCACATACACAATAGACAGCTATTCAGCAGATCAAAGATCAGCCTCTATTGTCCTTCTCCCGAAAGTTAATGTGATGAACGTAACAATCCCGGCGAGGATATATTCAAGAAATTCTTGCCAATGGGATTTTGGCTCTGATGAGTGTGGGTATTCTGGTGAGGGCGGCCCATGCAATAAAACAAAAGCAAGCTGTAAAGCATTAAATAATTATCAGAGATTCGGGGGGTTTCCGTCTATCCCGACACAAAAAATTTATGTCGTCTGAAAGAGACAAATTATTTGGTTATGTCGGCATCCCATTCGTCAAAGATGGGCGGGACAGGAATGGCGTTGATTGCCTCGGCCTTGTTATCATGGCGTATCGTGAGATTTGGGAGATAAAACTGTTTGATCTTAAAGGGGCGTACGTCCCTGGGGCCCGATCAAAAGGGAAAGATGTTTTCCGTGAGCATTATCATCATAACTGGAAAAAGCTCCGTCGAGATAACAAGCGCCCATTCGATTTAGTATTCTTCCGGGATTGTGACGGGGCGACAAGGCATGTCGGGATTATTGTTAATCGGTGGGAGTTCATTCATTGTTTAAAAACCTCCGGCGTCGTTATCAGCAGAATTAATGACGACGAGTGGAAAGAAAAAATTGAAGGATTTTACAGGTATAAATATGCCGGTTACACTGAAATATTATCCAATAAGATTTGACCGAGAGCATCAGACAAAAACGTTTGAATACTCGCGGGGAAAGACTGTCGGCGAGTATATAAAAGACTCAAAGTTCCATGACAAAAATATTGACATTGTCCTCGACGGAGGCGTTGTTAATAACCTCGATGCGTTGGCCAGCGAGAAATCTGAAATAATCATCACCCCAAGAATTGAAGAAGCTATCGGCGCTGTCATTTGGAAAGGGATAATGCTCCTGGCGAAAGCCGCAACAGCGGCCGCGAAGTTCGCAAAACTCCATCCAATCATGACAGCCGGTATGGCGCTCTCTTCCGGGTACTCGATCTATCAAGCGATCTCAATGGCAAGGACAAAGAATTATGGCCTTGATGGACTTGGCCTCGATGAGAGTTCCCCGACGTATGGATGGGACCAAATTCAAACTGTTCAAGAGGTCGGGATTCCAGTTAAAAAAGTATATGGGCGGCATAGAACCGGCGGGAATATTCTTAATCAGTTCGTGTCTGCGGATGGATTAAATCAGTATCTAAACATTCTTATCGGAGTGTGCGAGGGGCCAATTAAGTCAATCTCGGATATCCTGATTGATGGGAATCCAATAGAGAATTATACAGATATCACCGTCGAAACCAGACTCGGCACAAATGACCAAGAGCTTATAAGCGGATTTGAAGAATTACACGACCCGCATAATATTAACGTCGAGCTCCCTATGGACGACCCGTATTCCTACACAACAGAAGGGCTTGAGGTTGACGGATTCTCAATTTATGTTACGCTTCCAAATGGGCTATATCGCATTGACCAAAATACAGGGGCAAGTCTCGCGTGGTGGGCCTCATATGTCGTCGAATATAAACTCCACTCAGAAGAAGAATGGACGACTGTTACCCCAGACGTAAAAGTAACGACCCTATCGAGGAGTGCGGTGAGGCATGTATATAACAAGCGTGGCCTCACGCCGGGACAATACGATATCCGGGTAACAAAAAATTCAATAGACAGTTCTGATTATTATGTTTGCGACATGTTTCTTGCGACGATTGACGAGGTCGTAAGTGAAGATTTGATCTACCCGAACACCGCACTTTTCGCCATAAAGCTATTGGCGACAAACCAGATCAGCGACGCGACCCCAAATATAACGTTTGTCGTCGATGACGATTCTGTCTCAATGCCGGATGTGCTGGATGAAGAAGCCGGGGACCCCGTTGATTGGGAAGACTATTATTATGACCCGGATGCCGAGGTGTTCCGTTTGTTTGAAGACGATTCGGCTCTTTATTGGGACGGAGAAACTTATCGGACGGGATTCTGTGCAAATCCTATCTGGTGTCAACTGGACGCGATGAAAAATAAAAGATATGGGATGGGAAATTTCCTTCCAGAAGACAGAATCAATGAGTCACAGATGTTACAGTGTGCGCTTTATTGTGAGGAGAAAGTCAACGACGGGGAAGGGAATTTCGAAAAGCGGTTCCGCTGTGATGTTGTTATTGACAGCACAACAAAAGCGTGCGACTTTATGACTCAAATTTCAGCGATTTATCAGGGCTTTGTGTTTTATTCTTCCAATGGTTTCTCTGTCAGCATTGATAGGCCAGGGGCCGCAGTTCAGACTTTCGGGATGGGGAATATTGTTAAAGACAGCTTTTCTCAAACGTGGAAATCGCGGGCAGAGATTTATAATGTTATTGAAATAGAATACCTGGACAAGGACTTAGATTATGCGAATGAGACAGTGACAATCGAGGACGGGGAATCCCTGGCTGTTGGCGACCCGAGGAATATTAAACGGCTACGGATTTTTGTCACAAAAAAATCTTACGCACTACGCCAGGGTAGGTATGCGCTTTGGCTTAGTAAATACATTAACCGGGGTTCAAGCTTCAAGACTGCGCTTGCCGGAATCCGCTGTCAGCCGGGCGATTTAATCAACGTTTCCCACGATGTCCCGCAATGGGGATATTCCGGGAAGGTGCTCACCGGCTCGACGAGTTCGGCAGTTTTATTAGACAGGAATGTTTTGCTTGAGCCAGCGACGCAATATTCTCTTCTTATCCAACATGTCGACGGGACAAGCGAAGAGCGGACGGTTATTAGTTCCGACGGGCTTAGAAATTTGATTGAAGTCAGGCCAGCGTTCTCTTCTACCCCGGCAGAATATGAGGATTATGTTTTCGGGAAAGTTAATATTGTGACAAAACCCTTCCGGCTCCTCGGGATTAAACGTGAAAAGTGCGGGGAAGTGAGTTTGAATTGCCTCGAGTATAATGCGACAGTTTATGACGACACAGCGGTCGCTCTCCCGACGCCAAACTATTCCCATTTATCGCGTGTTGTCCCGAACGTTGAAGACTTAGCTGTCACGGAACGGCTTGTTAAAATGAAAGATGGCTCTATCGAGGCGGGGCTTGATGTGTGGTTTACTAAGCCGTTGCCTCAACCTGGAATTAATGTTATAAGCGCATACGGGAAAGCAAAAATATATCTTAGTGACGACGATGGGGAAAGCTGGCAATACCAGGGCGAGACATCAAACGACCATTTCCAGATTGTCGGCGGGATAATCGATCTTCACCCTTATAAAATTTGTGTTGTTTCCGTCTCGACAAATGGCGCAGAAAATCAGATCAGCACTTCCCCTCAGGCGGCAATAACACCCTTTGGGAAATCAGCGCCACCGTCGGACGTTACGACATTTATCGTCAATCAAGATTTAATCCTTTTAAGGTTCGGATGGATTCACGTTGATGATCTCGACCTCTGGGGATATGAGATTAGGACTGGGCTATCATTCAACAACGGCGATCATGTTGCTTTTGTCCAGGGCAATACTTATATGAGCTCTGATCTCCGGCTCGGCGAAGAACAGCGATTTTGGATAAAAGCTATTGACACATCCGGGAATTATTCTCTTAATGCGAAGATGGCAGTTGTCACTGTTGATAATATCCCATTCAGAAATCTGATCGCCGAATACGCAGAAGAGCCGGACTGGACTGGGGATAAGGACGACACAGAAGTGAATGTCAATGATTATCTTATAATCTCCGAAGGAGAATTAAGTGGGACATACGAAACCCCTATTCGAGACTTAGGGTTCCTCGCGAGCTTTTCTTTCTTGGCGCATATTTATATTGTGATCGTCGGGGACATAGCTTTTGATTCTGACCCGGCTAGAAGGTTTAACAGCAGTACGACGCTCCGATTTCTCGGCGAGGAAGAAACAGCCGGGAATTATGGCCTTGAAATATCCACGTCGGAAGATGATATCACTTGGACGGATTATTCCCCATATCAGAAGGGGGATTATTATTGCCGGTATTTTAAGTTCAGAGTCACGTTGACGCGGAGCGGTGTGGATATGGCTTTGGCGTGTACGAAGTTTAATTATTGGGCTGATCTCCCGGACATAAACGACCGGGGGGATGATGAGGTTACTGTCGCGAATGACGGGGTTGAGGTATTGTTCAACGCGAATTTCCATCAGGAGCCGAATGTCCATATTGAGATATTAACTGGCGACGGGATATATTTTAGATTTGAGGATAAAGACACGACAGGGTTCACTGTAAAACTTTATGATGCCGACGGGGTCGCGGTGGTTGGGACCTTTGAATGGCACGCTTACGGGGTATAAAAAATGGCAAAAGAAATCAGGCCGCAGAAGATCATAATTAATCTCGACGGAGAAGGGCAGTTTAGGAACGGGGTGCTTATTTATGTTGAGGTCCTTGACGGGAAAACCACCGCAGGGAAGAAGAGTATAGGGATAAAAGATATGGACTTTTCTAAAATAAATATGACCGGGATAATTGACACAATAATTGACACAACAAGAAGCGTCGAGGGGGTGTCTGAAAGGGTGAAAAAACAATGAAAGAAAAACTCGTATGCGCCTATTGTGGGAAAAAGATCAATGTCCTTGCTTATGTACGGGTGTCCGGCTCGATTATCCTCCGGGACCATTATGACCCTACCCCGCCGGTATTCACATGTAAAGAACAGGCGGCGAATTACGCGCAATCTTTTGCCGCGTGTCCGCCGTGTTGGATAGCAGAATTAAAAAAGCGTGGGGCGAAAATCATCTCAATAGAAGAGATGAAAAAAATTTACAGTAAAAAAAGAAAAGGCGGTGATAAAAATGGCATGGGACAAAAGCATCCCCGCAGATGATGAGTTGTTAATTAATTTTCCTGGTCTTTGTCGCGCTAATTGGGCCGCGATTGAAGAGCTTACGACGGCACTTTTGCAGATCACAAACGCGAAGGTCGCGTCGTCGGCGGCGATTGCTGACACAAAATTGGCGCAGATAACAACCGCCGGGAAAGTCAGCGGTGCGGCGCTTACGGCTTTATCGAGTATTCCTTCGGGGGCCGGAGCCGTCCCGACAGCAAATTTAACGAACGCTGTGACAGTTATAAACACGCTCACGGAAAAAGAGACACCGCATGTAGATGATCTTTTTATCATTGAAGATTCTCAGGCCGGGAATGCAAGGAGAAAATTAAAATATTCCAGCATCGGGAATATCCCAGACGAGAGCGTGACGACCGCAAAGTTAAAGACAACTACAGGTGAAGTATCAAGAAGTGGTCCGGAGATTGATATTGTCTTACCAGGAGGTAGTTACGGATTCTATCCTCAAATTAAAGCCGGAGACGGTGGGACTGAAATCGTTGCGTCCATATCCGGGATTGCAACGAGCAGTTCTTATATTACAAATATTTATCTTGGCCGGAAATCTGGTTCAGCTACGGTTTACGCACAACAACGATATGTCACCGCATCAGGGAAAGACTTGTGGGTTTTTCTTCTCGTTGATAAAAGCACAGGGGAGATTGAAGCCGCTTATGCCGCATCCGACCATCCGGCCTATGGCAACGGAGGGGACATTGACGCACTCCCGCACCCGTTTATTGGTAATAATTTTGGAGACAAGGAGGTTGTTGTCCTCGGAGAAGACGAAGCCGAAGAGTTAAAAAGCTCGACGATAAAAAAAGGCAGTATTCTCACAACGCTTCATAAAAGATTCGCCCGGGTTGATCTCTCAAGAGAGGGGAAATTCTCTCCTCTTCATACTGGGTTATTCTCAGGGAAAAAACCCGTGATGGTTGAGAAACTTCCCGCCGGGATTCATATCCGCGCGTTGATTGATAGATAAACACTAACAAGCAAAGAGGAGATCAGGACAATGGACAAAATCATAGAATTTTTAAAAGGGAAAAAGACGTATATCATTGCCGCAGGGATTGGGATTGCCTCGTGTTTATCGGCACTTGGCATTGTTATCCCTGAATGGGTTTGGCTAGCCCTTAACGCTTTCGGGCTCGGCGCTATTCGCGACGCGATCAGCTCCGCGACGAAATCCCAATGAAAGAAATCCTTGCCATAATCGGGGCGCTTCTTCTTGTGATGCTCGGCGTCTTTAAATATCACGACAAGAAAAACGCTTATCGTCGGGAACAGGCAGAGAAAGCAAAAGAGGACTTAGATAATGCTAAAAAAACAGGTGACACTTCTGATTTTATTGACGCTTTTGACCGGGTGCGCTAGCAACACGAGAACGACGACATACGTCCTCGATCAAAAAGAAATTGTCAGGACAAAAAAAGGCGAAACTATCACGACGGAGTTTGACGGATTTTTATTGAGTGACCGGGCTGTTGATAGGATTCTCAACGCTAAAATAAAAGGGGTTAACCTACAATGAAGATCACAGAATTTGCTGTTAGAGTTTCAGAAAAAGAAGGCAAGAAAAAACAAGTCAATATCGCCCAGATCAAAGAAATTCTGAAAATCATAAATGATCTTGTCGGCGGGACTCTTTATGAAATCATCAGGGCGCTTTAACGGATGTCGCTTAAACAAGAATATTTGACTATATGGCAATGCGGGGCCGCAGGGATTGGGCTTGTTTTATCTTCCGTCCTTTATGCTGTCGGCGGGCGTGAGTGGAAAGCATGGCGAAGGTTTTTTGGTTCCTTTGTGCTTGCGTTTACGCTCTGCGGGACAGCATATTGGCGCGGACTTTTCTCTTGGCCTCTCATTGCCACGTGGCCTTTAATATCTATCGGGTTCCACTTCGGATATGGCGGGGATGTTTTTTTCAGCAAGGTCATCAATAGGTCGGTGTATGTTTTTGTTAATCTTTCCGCCGGGATATTTCTCTGTTTTCTCCTCGGGGGGTGGAAGGTGTTCCCTGTGCATCTTGGGGTGGCAATCTGGACAGTTTATCTTGGCGTAATAAACCCGCTTGAATCTCCCGCCGAAGAGTTTTTTATTTCAATCCTCCTCAACGTCGGGGTGATTATGTATTTATTCCTTTAATTAAAAAGATTTTCATTAGTATTATTAACTCTTTGTGTCGCAAGATTAAAATATTCTTCGTCAATTTCTATCCCAATAGCGTCGCGGCCAAGCTCTTTTGCCGCGATAATAGTACTCCCCCCGCCCATAAAAGGGTCTAAAATTGTGTCGCCGGGTAAAGAATGTATTTGAATTAATCTTTCCATGAGACGAATTGGTTTCTGCGTCGGGTGGTCTTGGAGTTTTCCTTCCCCTCTAGCCGTCGGAATATCTTGATTGATTCCTTCGATTACATTCGAGCATTTTTTGCTAACGTCATAAAAAAAATAATTATCTTTGTCCTTGCTTAGAATAACGATATTTTCATATGAAGGTCTATATTTCCACCCTAACCCGATAGTCTTTTTCCAGACAAGCGTCTGGATAAGGTTAAAATACTTTATGGCTTCAATCGTAAAAATTGCTGTTACTGGCGTTTTTCCACCACCACAACAACAACAACAACAACCAGCCGGTTTTAAAACTCGCTTAAATTCGCATAACATTTTTGGTAATAAACAAAGCCAATCTTCAAATCCATCATTCTCTATTTTTCTCTGATAAGTCTGCCTGGGAGACTTAAAATTTATTCCATACGGGGGATCGGTTAAAATCATGTCGATTGACTCTGCGGGAATTTTCTTCATCTCATCTAAACAATCGCCATGAATCAGTTTTATATTACTAGGCATTTTTCCCCCCTTGTCTAATCTCAAAAATCAGATCAACAAGCCGCTGTGTTTCTTCTGTAACTAAAGCGTCGTCGTATATGGTTTTGACTTTTGCAAACCGCTCATAATTCTCATCCCGGGGCCGTTGTCCAGTATGGACGGAATAGTGGTCAATCAAAACGTCCGTTATTGAGACAAGCCGTTTCATCCGTCGGAAAACATCAGCCAAAAACCAGTCGAGGCCCCAGAAGTTAAAATGCTCATGGTAAATATAATTCCCTTTCGCGAGGAGCATCTCACGCCCCAAAACCGGCCAACAAGAAAAGCGTGGGAATAGCGGGTCCTCACCCGTCCTGTTTATCCCGTCGTTAATCAGTCCGAGGTGGATGTCGTCCCCATCCCTTAAAAAAGCGTCGTCCATCTTTTGATATAAAATCCTGTCCCATCCGGCTGTTTTAAAAACAGCGTCGTCACTCGACGCTAAAAGAAACCGCCCCCGGCATATTCTAGCCGCCGGGTTGATATACGTTTTTATCATGTGCTCGCCCCGGTCACACAGTAAAAATCTTAAATCAAAAGGCAGATTGTTCTCGACGAGTGGCCCGATCTGGTTAATAACAGCTGTGTCGTCTTTATCAATGGCGATCACAAGCTCAACTCTCTCCGGGTTCGTGGTTGTCTTTTTGAGCGAGTCCATTAACTTAGCGAAGAAATTTAACCGCTCACGAAACGGCAAAAAAATCGAAATATCAATCATACCCAAATCCCCCTATTCCCTTGTGACTTTGTTAAAATTGATTCATTATCCGAATACGGCTCAAAATCAACATCTTTCTTTATTTTCCCACCGGGCCATAAACTTTCCAGAACATTCCTGTCCTCTATGTATGCCGACCTGAATTTGCTGCCGAGATTCCCGAGGTGTTTCTCATGGTGGTCTATCGTGATAACGGCCCCGGAATAAACTGCAACTGTCCCTCCTGCGGCATATGAGCGCATAACGACATCATTCTCCCATTGCCCGGAAACAAACCGCCTATCAAACCCACCGAGAGAATCAAGATATTCCCGGCGTAAAACCCCGAGCGGAGCCATTAATGGGGAAGATTGGTCTTTATAAAAAAATCTATGGTCGTCCATCTTAAAGAAATACCGGCTCTCGATTGTCTGGATTGAAAGAATCAGGTCTTGCGATACACACCCCCGGCTGATAAACATATCATAAAATTTGCAAATATTGTCAAGGGCCTTTGGTGAATATTCGCAGTCGTCCGCAGTCCAATGTATCAGCCGACCAACGGCGGCCCGGCGAGCAATCTCATAACATTGCGCCGGTTTAATATGCCCCGTGCGGATGATATTAAAAATTTGCGTGTCTTTCATCCGCGCAGATATCGCGTTATGAACTTCAACCGCTTTCTCTTCAAAATCCCCGACGAAGATAACCTCAAATGGCACATCATTATCAATCAGAGAATTTATAAATGGCTCCCATAGCCAAAACCTGATCGATGATGCGATCAAGCTGATATCAATGGCTTTGTCATTTTTTTGGTTATTTATTATCCGCATCATTTGACCCTCTTTTTAGTAAACAATTCCATTACTTCTGGTATTTTCATGATAGCAATTTTCCACAAGATAATACTTATCGGAATTAGAATAAAAATAGTGAATAAAAATTCAAATAGGTCCATATTCCTCTCTCTTTCTTAATGCTCCTCTTCCTTGCAAATCAGTTTAAGAATACACCATACGCTTCCGTCGGAGTTGTGGATTATGATTTCTGCCCCGACTTCGCAGGCACGGATGGCTTCTAATATGGCTTCTGGTTTATCCATTTTAAGATGTTACTCCCGCATTTCCTCTAGGGTTTGCTTGATAAATTCAACTTCTTTTTCTCTTTGTGGCTTACCACAAAAATATTGTCCTTCACAATCACATTCATCATTTTGAAGCCAATTTTCCATCCATCTAAGCCCAATTTTACATGCCTCCTTTTTATATTGCATTAGATTCGACAACCTCAATTTTCTTCTTTCTACCGCCTCTTGCACCATAGTATCTGGCTGAATAACAGGTCAAAATCTTCATGATGTCCTCTGCCAGTTCTTCTTCGTATTTTTTCTCCCTGTTCTCCATGATCTCAACCTTAATCCCAAGATTGCGGAAGATTGACCAGAGATATTCATACCCAAAGCGGGCAATTCGGTCTTTGTATTCAATCAGCACACGCTCAATTTTCCCTTGAAAAGCCATGTTCAATAACTTGTGTAAGCCTTTGCGTTTCTCATTTATCCCGCTGGCTATCTCATCAATCACAATGTATTTATAACCCTGTGATTCAGCGTGTTTCATAAGCCTGTCTTTCTGGCGTTCAAGGTTTTCTTTCTGCTTTGCGGTAGAACATCTGGCATAAACAACAGTAACTTTATCTTGCTTCTCTGTAATTTTTCCAGTGAAGTGGTCTAAGTCCTCTTGCATAAAACGCCTGTGACCGCCAGTAGTCTTGAACGATTTTATTCGCTCATTATTGGAAAGCGTTTTAAGCGTGTTGATTGATACGCCAATGTACTTACTTGCTTCTTTTGTTTTCAGTATCATGTTCAAAAAGTCCTAATGTTGCTATTCTTCTCCAAAGTTTTCCCCAAGACTTGTTGTATCTTTCCTTCCCCGCTTCATAACCAATTTCAACTGCAAAATCCGTTATGTAATACTGCAACTTCTCAATCTTTTTTGACATAAATTTCATCCCCTTCCATTTGTTTTCCCCATTGTTCAGCCATCGCTTTTGCGATACCGACGAATGTTTTACTCCGAGCTTTCCCTCCCATAACCATATCGCTGCTCTTAATCCCTTTTCTACAAGCACTACCAGAAGAAACAAACTGAGTATAATTTGTGAGTATGTTTGTTGGACGCAACACAGGCAGATTTTTTAACCACAAACAAGTTTTTTTGCTAAATGGATGACCAAACTGGAAAGGTTGAATAATCTGTGTGTATTTTGGGATTTGAAAAACTTTGCTTTGTATGGGATTCTCAATGGCTATTTTTTTAATATCTGCATTGAGCAAAGACATAAAAAAATCTTTTGCCTTTAACCCAAGTTCAAACCTTTGTTTATCCAAAATTTTATTAGGATATAGCCATGTAGCCCCCGCGTTAGATAAATAAGTACAGGGCGGATGTGCGATCATCATGTCCCATCCATCATTTATATGTAATAAAACATCATCTTTTATGTGCCATTCTGGATGACCGCCACTGCAATCTTGGACATCACAAGAAAACGCATCATGCCCCATATTTCTAAATTCACAGCAAACAGCTTGGCTTTCTTCACAGGCTACAAGAACTCTCATTTTTTTACTCATTAACATCACCTTTCTCAGATAAAATTTTCATTAAATTAGAAACAGCTTCTTTAATTGCAGAAGAATTTTTATCATCTTCAAAAAATTCAAATTTAATGTTTATCTTTATCTTGTTCTTCATTTTTGCAAATCACGGAGGGCTCCGTGATTTTCTCTTTCTTTAACTTCTGTATCTCCCCAAGCAAAAACTTTTCGTTCTCATCCATCAATTCCTGCAATTCTGTTATGGTCATTTCCTCATCCAAAGGCTCGAAAAAGTAAACTCTTTCGCCTTCGGTTTCAAAATACGCTTTCGTAACTTTAGTGATTTTCATGGCGTTTTTACCTCAAAATACCCATTGTTTTTAATCGGATTTAATGCTTTTTGTTGATTATTCATCAGCAGTTATAACCT
>AMWB02033590.1_pt1 | contig 20395 bp, 4 predicted proteins | sample 200311 | NCBI WGS metagenome assembly AMWB02 (sample SAMN02737377, study PRJNA173069) | bioreactor metagenome | biome: anode biofilm in microbial fuel cells | place: USA: California | collected 2010-12-16 | reverse complement strand
TCCCTCCCATCCATTAGGAATACCACCTCTTTAAGAAACGGACTTTTTTTCAAATACAGATCTTTGTGATATCTGCTTGTCTCATCCAAACCCCAGATGACAGTTATCTTGTCGCCTTTGCTGATCTTAAAAGAACCAGAATAGCTTTTATGAGCACCTGGAGAAAGATAACCATGACCAAAACTACGATCATTGCATTCAATTTCGACTCCATAAAGCATCTGACTCCCTACATTTAATACCTTGTGATGATGATATCCTATACAACCAAATAGACACAAAAATGAAAACAAAATTATTATATATCTCATTATATCCCTTCTACTAAAAACGTCTGGCAAATGATTACAGATTATTCCGCGGCGTCCGAAATTGAGATAATAATCATTGAGGGTATGTGTACAGTACAACCTTGAAGAAAATGATAGAATAGAATGAATCTTACGTTTTTTATTCTACAATTATATCGGATTTAATGAGATAAACTGGATTATTAGTAAGAATATCGTAAGTAGTATTATTAGTTATAATCTCTTTAAATATTTTTGACACAAGATATAAGTCAACTATTTCTCCTTTCCATTCTCCATCCATAATAATTCCTACAGGATGAATGGAATCACCATTTTCTATATGATGCTTGAAAATAATTTTCATAATTTTAATCCGCTCTCCTTTTTTCATTATTCCTTTATATCCTACTGGGCGCTTTCCTTGTGAGAACCACAAAATTACGGAATCTCTATCTTTTAAGGCGCCATAATTTGTTATAGCTAATTCTTTTTGTGTAATGAAAATATCCCCTTTAGTATAGCCGCCTCTCAATATAGTGTCATGAGAAATATCGTATGTTGCACAACTACCTACAATTAAACTTATAAAAATCAATAAAAAATTTAATAGCATAAATATATTTTTCCATTTTGGAGATGACTTCAGTTTCGTAAGCGATAAAACTGATTATAACGGATTTTGGGGGAGACCTGTAGTTTTTTAATTTTCAATCAGAACTCCGTTTTACCATTCCAAGATAAAACTTTTTGAATTTATTAAATATATTAATATATAGCCACATTTGGTACAACGTATGCGGCCATAAAATTCAGAAAAAATAGCTTTATAAGGATCATGTGATTTCAAAGGGTTAAAGCTGGTCCCCAACATCCGTTATAATCAGCGATAAAAATTAGAAGGTAAACCTTTCCTACGAAGATAACGCAAATAGTTTTTCCTTCCATGACCAGGCACATCATTTTTATCTACTTCGATTTTGTTGCTACCAATGTTCCTGGGTGATAATTCGGGTACAAAATCTCCTTCACTATCAATACCTCCTACATAACCGAATTGATGATTATCATCTCTTACAAATTGTTCAGCACCCAGTGTTAAAATCCGCATTTTATTTCTTACTTCTGGTGAAATTAGAGATATTGCCTGATTTAAAACAGCTGCTCCTTGACTGTGCGCTATCACGTAAATATCAATACTTTCACAGCATTCATTTGTTGCTACCTCGTATGCTTCACTGATATATTGAGCTGTTGTTAGGGACGGAATACCGATTGCCCCTGCTTCAAGAGATGGGATCTGAATTAAGATGTCAGTAATCCATGTTGTTGCGTTGTGGACATATCCAGTATTTTGTATTCGTCCTAAGGTTTTCGGCAGATAATATTGAACTTCATCTGGAAAACTCATAGAATTAGGTAATGTATTAAAGATTCCGTTAATTGTAAGCAGAAATTGACAATGGTCTTCAGCATTGTAATTTACAGGAGACCTTCCTATATTTCTAAATATATCAAGATCAAGTATACTTCCGATCATACCAAAAACGACTCTGAATCCGGAAATAAAGTCTTGTACTCCTGAAAGTGGTATTAAATTCGACGGATTTGCCTGCTCTCTGTAGAACAAACTATCGCTTTCGAAACCAATCGAATCAAATTGCGTTAAAGGTTCATTCTCAAGAAATCTATATAAGTGTTGATAATCCAGCTTGTGAGGAAATAACGCAATCGGATCTCTACTCATCCACCTTCCCATCTCAGGATCATAATATCTACCTCCATAGTAATAAAAATGATTCTCTTCATTGAAGTATTTAGTACTGAACCGATATGGATTATTATGAGCTTCAGCGCCAAGTATAACAATTTCGTTTCCAAATGGATCGTACTCATAATGGGCAATAATCGATCTATCAATCATGCTGAGCATTTGACACACATTGCCATTGGCATCATATAGATAATAATAAGCCTTTTCAATATCCGCTGCACTTAGCAAACCACCGATGCCTCCCGCTCCCTGTAAACTCTGACTTAAGTCCAGTCCCCAGACATAATACTTGTCCAAGGTCTTATCGCCGATAGTCTTGATCTCTTTGACCATGTTCCAGCCGTCGTAGACGAACAGCTTTTCTTCGAATGGAATCCATGAATCCGAATCGTAGGCGTACACCTTTTTCTGCACCCGGCGGCCCATGTAATCGTATAGAAAAACGGTTTTTCGATCTCCGGGTGCGGGAATCTGAGGCTCCACCGCGGCAAGCCGGTTTTCGGCATTCCAGGTGTATTTTTTGTCCGCGTATTCGACCATATTGCCGTCGTCGTCATACACCGGCGATGCAATCGCGGCGGCGCCCTCTTTTATGGCCGTATACTGATTCAAAACGTTGGTTTCATATATCCGGGCCTGCTGCACACCTGCGACGGATTCCTTGCGGTTTCCAATGGGATCGTATTCGTACACCCGATTTTCTTCCGTCACCGCACCGGAAAGATCACTCGGGGATATGCCGTTGTACCGTTGGGATGACGTGAGCTCGCTCCGGTCGTTATACTCGTACACATTGAATGCATCCCGAGCGAACGCGGTGCCGGAGTTGACCACGGAGGTTCGGCGGCCCAGGGGATCGTATTGGTAGGCATATTTTGAGATCAGCGTCTGGCCGGAAAAATTCTCGACCGATGTTTTGAGGTTTCGGTGGGGTTCGTAGGCGTAGGTGGTGCTCAATCCGGTGGGGGTGGAAATTTCCGCCGGCAGATCGGAATTCTCTATGTAGGCGTAGTTGACCTCTCCGTTCTTTCCGGCGGTGTTCCAGGCAACGGCGTCCAGCCGACCGACGGCGTCATAGCCATACGCAACCGCGTATTCCGGCGCGTCGGCCGCTCCCAGCGTGAACCCTGCGGGCCGCCCGATGAACCCTTCGGTCTCGTAATTCCGGGTGATGGTCTGATCGTACAACCCCGTGATCGTTTCGGCTGCCGGCTGCAGACTGTCGGTGTAGGCGAACGTACGGGTGCCCGCAGCATCGGTGACGGTTTTTCGTCTGCCGATGCGGTCGTATGTGAACGTGATGTCCGGGGTATCGTCGCTATAATCGATTTCGGTCAGCTCGGCGGTATCGGGATCGTAATGGTAATCGGTCGTCAGTGGACGGCCGTCTTTGGTCCGGGCCCAGGTGCGGGTACCGAGCGTGCCGCCGGTTTTGTAGGTATAGGAGACTTTTTTGCCGTCGGCGTATTTCTTGGCGGTCAGGAGCCCGGTGGCGGCGTCGTAGATCCAGCGGGTGATGTCCGCGGATCCTGCGCCGCCCAAGGGCCATGTTTCGCTGTTCCAGCCGGCGCCGGAGCGAAAGGTGTGCAGTTCGGTCAGGCCGCCGGTGTCGTTGTAAACGTATGTCGCCGGATAGGCGGCGTCGCCCCAGGTATGGATGATCTGGCCGCGGTCGTTGTATGCTTGGCGGATGTATTTGCCCGCCGCGTTCTTCTGCGCGATCCTGCGGCCGGTCGCATTGTCGTAGAAAAACGCCGTCCGAGCGCCGGCGGCATCCTCCACGTACGCCACCCTCCCCTTTTCATCATACTGAACCAGGGCGGCGCCGGTCCGCGGATCATTGGTGCGGATTCTTCGCCCGAGAGCGTCGTAGCCGTAGGTGACGGTGATGCCGGTCGTGGTGGTCGACGAGACCGGCAGCCCTTTTTGGGACACGAAGACCGCGTTCGTTTCCGAATCCGGGGAATCGACGATCCGGGTTTCGGTTTTGCCGGCCCGGTCGATGTACGATTGCTCCGCCGTCTCGTTGCCGTGAATATCCGAAACGATGACCTCGGCCGTGAGAATGCCGTCCGCGCCGTCTATTCCCAGTCCGCTGATGCGGGACCTGCGAATGCCGGTTGTCACGGCGTGATCGTCATTTCCGGGATATACCTTCCGAAGCGATTCCCGCCACCACGTTCGCTCGATCTGTCGATAGGCGGTTTCGGCGGCCGTGATCCGGTCTGTCGAGGCCGGTTCGAGACTGCCGCTGCCGTCTACGTCCAGCCCCGTTTGGATCGTTTCGCCCAACTCGTCATACACGTAGAGGGTGTCGGCCTGCCCAGGAATCTCACGGCGGACGAGACGCCCCTGGTGATCGTAAACATTTACGTCAGCCTCGACGCCCGAAAAACCGGGTTTTTCCGTCCGGACGGTGCGGCCGGCCATGTCCGTCACCGTCATTTCCCACCGGCGTGCCGCCAGGCCCGCATCTCCGGTATGCACCCGCGTCCACCGGGTGCCGTCCGGGTTGGCGCCATATGCGTAATGGCGCGCCACCACGCCGGTGCCGGTCACCCGCCGGGTGCGGCCGTCCAGGTAGCGTTCGGTGATCTCGGTGATGCCGCCGGGATGGGTGACCGTGGTCGTGCGGCCGTCGTTTTGGTAGGTATACCGGGTGACGAGGCCGGCGGCGTCCGTGCTTTGCGCCGTCCGGCCCGCACGGTCGTAAAGGGTTTCCGCGGCCAGGCGCAGCGCTCCGGCACTGACGGTGCGGATCTCGGTGCGGCCCGTATCCGTCACCTGATATCGGGTCTCGGTAACGATGTCGCCGTTCAGGCTCTCGCGGGTCTCGGTTATAAGCCGGTCCAGGCCGTCATAGGCAAACGCCGTCACCAGCCCCCGGGCGTCGGCGCTCTGCGCGATCCGGCAGCAGCCCCAGGTATTTTCAATCGTCGTACCGTCCGAGCGGTATTCCGCCGTCAACCGGCCCTGGTCGTCCAGGATCCGCACCGTCCACTGCATCCGCTCGTATCCCATGCCCGTGTAGACATCGGTTTCGGTCATGAGCGTCCGCCCGGTCGCATCCGTTACGGTCGCTTCCCGGGTGGTTTTATAGGCGACACCCGCGGGATGCGTCTGGGTGCCGTGCACCACCGACTGCCGCACGTCGGTGCCCGCGCCCGGAAAAAAGCGGCCCGGAAGCCCGGGATTTCCGCTGTCCGAATAGACGCCGGTTTCATAGAAATGGGTGTCAGTCCGCCCGTCGGGATGGACGACGGATTTCAGGCGGCCGGCATCGAAGTTTCGGCCCCATGCGTGATAGATCCGGGTCGTCCGCAGATTGGACGGATCTCCCCAGCCGGCATCCGGAACGGTGCATCGCTCGGTGATTTCCGTGCGTTCGCCGCCGGCGGCGTCGTAGGCATACATGAAATAGGTTTTCGAGGTAACGATGCCGTGAACCGTTTCGGTCCGTATGCGCGGCCGGGTGTCGTCTTCCGCTCGTCCGGCATCCCCCGGAAGGGGGGTGTAATCATAGGCGATCATCCGGCCGCCGGCGGCGTCGCACCAGGGACGCGATTCAGTCGCCAGGCGGTCTTCGGCGTCATACATATACGTCGTGGCGGCACCGTCGGGGCCGGTGAGCCGCTTCAGCCGACCGTATCCCGCGGCGCCTTTGTCCGACTGATATTCGTAGGTTGTCGTCAGCGCCGCGCCGCCTGGATCAACGGTCGACTCGACCACCGCCATGCCCCACGGAAACGTCCGGTATTCGGACCGGATCTCGGCGGCGGGACGTCCGTCTTCGACCATGGTGCGGAGATGGATTTCGGAATCGCCTTCCCGCCGCTTTTCCAGAACCTCCTCGCGCAGCGGCGTCCCGACGTCGTCCGACCGGATCATGCGGATCGCCCCGCCGGGGTCGGTGTCGTACGTCGTTTTCCGAACCAAGGATCCGTTCCGGATCTCGGAGACGGCAAACCGCCGGTCGTCTTCCGCGCCCGCCATCTCAAACCGCCAGACGACAAACGGGGAACCGCCGCCCCCGGCGGTGAACCTGACCTCAAATCCATCGGCAACCGAAACCACATTCACGGTATTCTGGCCCGTGGCAATGCTGCGGATCACGCCGGCCGCGCCGCGGACCACCGCCACGTCCCGGCCGAGAACCGAGTGCTCTATGATCGTCGGGTTCGCCAGCGCTTCGCCGATGCCTTCCGCGTGAATCAGCAGCTCGCCGGCCGGACGTCCGCCGGTGCCGGCGCCCAGGTTGATCCGGATATCGACGCTGTTCAGCGCAAACTCCCCTTTGCCGACGCAGGTGCCGCATCCGCAGCCGACCCGGATCCATGTCTCGATATCACAGCCCCGGATATCCTCGTTGACGGCACGTACCCGCACCCTTCCGGACGGCGCACCGGCTTCCACGGACAGGCTGCCGGTGGCGGGGTCGAGCCGGACGCTCTTCGGGTTGAAGGTGTCCGGAAAGACGCCTGCGATCTCCCAGCGCACGTCCATATCCGGTTCTGTCTTGAGGGTGACACGGCCGCCGGGAGGCACGGGATACTCGCCGCTTTCGATATAGATCCGCCGGTCCGGGCAGCCCAGCAGCAGCGAGTGTATCCGGCCCTGGTCCGGAGCGGCCGCATAGCCGATCCCCCTCCCGTCGACGGCCAGGGCCGATATTTCACCTCCCTGCGCGCTCAATCCGTCGACCGTGCCCAGAATCCTGCTCCAATCCGGCCCGAGGAGATCGTCGGCATCCACCACATACACCGTGCCCAGGCTGCTCGCGTAGACCAGTCGTCTTTCGGCGTCGGCCCGGATGCACCGGATGAAATCGCCCGTCTGGATCCGCTGCAGAATCTTCGGATGCCTTGGATCGTTGACATCGATAATATGGATCCGGCCGCCGCTGTCCCCCACAAAGGCGAGATCGGCGAAGGCAGGCAGGCCTTCCTCGTCCACGCCCACGGGAAACCCGTTCACGCCGTGAATATACCTGGCCGAAATATCGAGCGTTGCATACGTTTCGGTCAGATCCGGCGACAGCAGCACCAGTTCACGCAGGTCTCCGGCCAGGACGGCGCCGCCCGCCGTGTCGACGGTCGCGGCCGAATACATGACCCGTTTGCCCGGCGGATGATTGACGTCCCTGCCCTGGTGCTGCCGGATGGCTTCCGATAGGTTGACGCCCAGAACGCCGATGCCGATGACCGGCATATAGGCGTTGTCGTCGCCGTAGAGAGTTACGCCCCGGGGAATGCCGGACTGGGGCGGCACACCGGGCCTTGTGAACCCTTCGAAAAGATAGGCCTCCGGAATGGAAAGCAGCTTGAAGCCCGCGTAGTCCAACCGGTCAAGCCGCTCTCCTCCGATATTGTAGATCCGCATCGATCCGAACACGTCCGCGCCGCCGCTGACGGCCAGCACCGCGGGGCCCGCGAGCAGCCCGTCCGGGACGGCGGCGTCGCGTATGGCAAAAACGCCCAGGGTGTTTCCGGCGATCGGAGCCTCCGACAACACCGCGGGCCGGCTCGGATCCGCGACATCGATCAGCATCACGCCGTGGTCGTCTTTTCGGTCGCCGGCAAGCGCGCCGTTGGCGACAACAAGGCGTTTTAAGGCGCCGCCGACATCCAGGAGATCGAGATCATGCGGATGGGCAACGGCCACCGATCCGATGACCCGGGGCCGGAAGGTCCGGAAGGAGCGCACCACGCCGCCGGTCATGAGGTTTCCGGCAAAATCCTTCAGATTTCTGACGGCCAGCCGGTATTCCGTGTCGTATTTCAGACGAACATCGGGCGCAAAGACGGCCCCCTGAAGGACCTTTTTTCCGTTCACATCCCCGTATTTCGGCGTCACCGCACCGCGCACCACGACAGCGGTGCCGTCCGCGTTCACCCGTTCCAGCACCAGCTTCTCATCATCCACGCCGGTAACCTGTTTGGTGAAGATCACCGCCGTGTCGGCATCCACGGCAACTCCCGTCGGCACATCCCCCTCGACCAGCTCTTGAACGTCTTCGCCGCTGCCGATCCTCACCTCCGATACGGACAGATCTCCCGCCAGGTCTTCGGCGGCCGGGATCAGGAGTTCGGCAAAAGGCTCGGCCGGCGGATCGAAAGGTTGGGCGGCGATTTCACCGCCCGAATCGTCATAGGCATGGACCGTGAACGGATGACCGGCGGGCACGGCGATGATGGTCTTGTATCCCGGCAGCTTCGGATGGTCCACCAGCCGGAAGCCGGCTCTGGTCATGGTGCGGACGCTGCCCAGCCACGCCGACGGCACGACAGAACCGCACACCAGCGGCTTCATGCCCGGCTTCGGGGTGGCAAACGCGTAAAACCCGCTCATCAGCAGGCCGCAAAACGGCGGCGATGTCGTTTCGATGCGCGGCCCCTCCGCCGTCTCTTTGTATTTGGCGACATTGACGAGCGTAAATTCCCGGGCGCCGAAAAAATCGACCGCCTGCAGCACCAGGATCTGGGAATCCGGCGTCAGGGATATTCCCTCGGGCGCCGGCATCGACGCCTTGATTTCGGCCCCCGCGATCACGTCCCCCATCTCCAGCCGGAGAACGCCCAGACCGTCGAGGATTTCCGGTAGGGCAATGCCCATCCCGGCTTCGTCGGCCGCGGAGACCCGGATGACCGTGCCGTCCGGCAGAGCGTCCGGCGGCGCGATGATTTCCGTGCCGTCCCAATCTTTCGTTCCCGGGGTTAACCCCCGGGCCTTTCCACCCGCCGCGCCGATGACCGTGGTGCCGTCCGGACTCATGAACGGGCCGGGATCGTAGACGGCCGCGTTGCCTGCCGGGTCGTGAAGGGTCAGTTCAATTTTGTGGGCCGGATCCGCGTCGACGGCGAGCGAGAAACTGCCATCGTCTTCCGCCGTGACCGTCGCCGTGGCCCGGGTGTTCAGATTCACGGCGGTGACGACGGTGCCCGGCGCGAAGGTGCCCCGGGAGCCGGTCAGGGTTGTCGCGCCGTCGACCGGCACGGGCATGGCGATCTCACCGGGACCTGGCAGCGGCGGCGGGGTGTTGTCCCGGGTCGTAAACGAAATCTTGAAAATCCCGTCGGGGGTGCCGGTTTGCAGCGCATTGCCGTAGACGTCGCGGACGGCATCGGTCAAAACGACGGTATACGCGGTATGGTCCGACAGCGGGGAGGCGGGGCTGAACACCGCCTTGGCGCCATCGGCCGACAGGCTCACCCGGCCGTCCACGGCGCCGCCGCCGGCAACCGACAGCCTGAACGCATCCGAATGCAAGGACTGCCTTGCCATCTTCCGTGAAAAGAGGACGGAGACCGTACTGCCGATCTCCACGTCGTCACTGTCGTTTGCCGGCAAAACCGACAGCACGACCGGACGGACCGTCTCGAGGGATAAGTCCAGGACTGTGGACGATGCGGAGGCGATGGTGATCGTGGATGCAGCGGCGGCGCCGGAAAACATATCCCGGCCGGAGACCGTGACGCGTCCGGCGGGAACAACCAGAACATAATCCGGATCGGCCGCGTCCGTCAGGCTGACAAAGGGATGCCGGTCGGTTTCCACAAGGCCCGCGGCCGCCGGCAGGAGGTCCACCGAGATCTTTCCGGTCAGCACAGCGGACGGCCCGCGCATCCGAAGCATATAATACCGGCCGCTCTCCCGGATGCCCGGCACGGCCAGACCGGCGCCGTCGAAAATGACCCCGCCCGGTTCGGGCGTACCGACCGAGACAATCTCGTATCGGCTTGCACCCCCGGCGATCACCGCACGCACCAGGAGGAACCGATCGTCATCGGCGGAAGCTGCGGACAGGGGAACGAAAAGCGTCGCGGCATCGGAAAGGGCGGCGCCGGCCAGGTCCACCGATACCCCGGTGAAAGCCGCGGAAGGCGCGATCTCACCGATCCCTGCGGGCAGATCCACATCCGGCGGCAAACCGGAGAGAAGGTCGAGGGAGATCGGAATATCGACGAACGTCGCGCCGGCGGGGATGATCAGCGACATACCGCCGCCGGCGTCGACAGCACCCCCCGCCCGGCCGACAACGGAGGACTTGCCGCGCACCTCCGGCCGGTGCGCTTCCAGGCGGATCAGGCCTTTTTCGAGTCCGGCGGCATCAAGGTCGATGGACGGGCTTGCGACAAACCGGCCGGACAACCCGCCGGCCGCCGGATAGAGGCAAATATCCTGCGCCATGGGATCAGGGCTGAGAACGGTTCCGTCCGTCTGATGATAGCTTTCGGTGAATGTCACGGTCAATCGGGTGCCGCTGGGCAGGGGAATGGCGCTGTCGACAACGGCCCGTACGTCCGATACCGTGCCGGCATTCAAAAACAGAATCTCCGGCTTCGGCAGGATATCCACCACCAAGGCATCGGGCAGCGGCACCGGCGTGACGCCGGTCAGGGCTTCTCCGATCCCGGGAACGTTCGGCGCTTCCGGCGACACGTCCGGACGCACCAGAACGACACCGCCCGGCATGTCCAACGCAATGCGGCGTTCGTTTCCGGTGAGGGCGCACGCCACGCGCGTCCATGCAGCGGTCTTTTCATCCCACCGGGCGGCAATCACCGCAGGCGACGTTTCCGCGCTATTCAGCCGCAGGATCATCGGCACATTAGGAATTGCAGCGCCAACCCCTACATAATACGCGGCGGCGGGAGACCATCCCAAAGGAAGCACCCCCGGAAGGCTTTGGCCCGAAAGCCGCGTGAAACTCAGGTTCACATCTTCTGCAAACGCCCCGGCCGGCACCGCCACCTTGGCACCCAGGGATTCAAAAGCGACGGACCCGCCGCCCAGTCGACTGACCGGCGTGCCGGCATCGATCGCGGTGATACGCGCATCCCGCACCTGGAAGACAGCATCCGAACGCACAACAGCCGTCCGACAGACGGGAACATAACCCTCTTTTGCAATCCTCAGAACCGCACGGCCTCGAGATAACCCGAGCCGGTATCTGCCGCGATCGTCCGTAGCGGTGTACGCCGGATCGGCCGGTGCCGTTCCGTTCAGCCGGACCAGCGTGACGCCGATGCCCCCGGCCGGGAGCCCGGTGGCGTCGTTGTACACCCGGCCGCCGATAAACCCGGTAGACGGGGCCTCGGGCGGCGACGGGGGAACGGGATCGGTCGGCGTCCCGGTATCATCTTCCCCGGCATCCGTCGGCACGGCGTCGGTTGCGTTGTCATCGGCATCGCCGGTTTCGGGTGTTGCGGCATGGTCCGGAGGCGCCGGCGCGGTCGGCGGCGGTCCAGGGTCCGCGGCCGGATCGGCCGGGATTGGCTGTGGGCGGGATTCTCTGTCCGGAGGGATCTGCCCGGTCCCGGATGCCCCGGGGGTGGTGACGGTCGGGTCGGTATCACCTTCCGCAGGGGTCCGTTCATTTCCGGCGGACTCTCCGTTTTCAGGTGCCGGAGGCGTGTCGGCGATCGGATCGGCATCTCCTCCGAAAACCGGATCGGTCCCGCCGTCCGCCGCATTCCGGTTTTCTTCGGGAAGAGCTTCATCCGGCGATACGCGAAAGGATGAACGACCGGCCCGGTTCTCGTCAGGAGTTCCGGCATCGGCAGCATGTATGTCTCTCTTGGCGACAATGATACCTTGCGTCGCCGGCCCGCCGGCGGGATAATTTTTCAGCATGTCGGGCGCGGTGAATGCCGGAGATGTGTCGGACGGATCGTGGATCAGCTCTTCATTATCAGGTTCGTCGCGCACGGCATCGATGTAGGACACCTTGGATATGCCGTGCACCGCCTCATCCTGAACCGCTTTTTCCTCCGGCGGGGTCTCGGCAGGTTCGTCCGGCACCCCGGACGTGGAAACAGGATCCGGATGGGGGATAGTTTCCTGGAGACCCGCATTCCCGCCGTGAATGGCTGCATCGTATTCAAACACGAATTCCTTCGGGTCGATATCCGAGAAGAAGATGATGACGGCCGCCTCGAACAACAAAAAGGCCAACACGCTGAAAAGGGCGACACGACGCCACGTTTTTCCGGATACGACGCTCACTTTGCACACTCCTGAAAACAGGGAAACGGGAGCCCCGGACTCGATGCGATCGCGTATTGTACAGACGTCCGGTTTCCCTTCGCATCATAGGCGTCCATGGAGAGCGTATGTTCGCCGTAGGAGATGCCGGCGGTATCGATTCCCGCGGAATAATCGTCTGTTCCATCGTCGTCCGCGTGAATCAGAATCCCGTCCAGAAAAAATTCCACCCGGTCGATGCCTGAACGGTCGTCGGCTTTTAACGTGACGGTTTGATCCGTGAAAAGCGTCAATCCGTTCCTGAGCGACATTCCTCCCATCATGAGATCGGAAAGATCGGGCCCCCGGATGTCTTCCACGGGCACGGTCCGGACCGCCATTACCCTGTGTTGCTCACCGCCGGACAGATTGACGGCGGTGACGGCAAAATAATAGGTCTTGCCGTTAGCGAGGCCGCCGATAGTTCGAGACGTGCCGCCGGTCCATGAAACAGGACGCATACCGCTGACATCGACAAAATCTTCGGAATTCTGGTACACGGCGTAATAGTCCACAAATCCGGACGGCTCCGTTATATCCCAGCGCAGCGTGATAGAACCGTCGAACGGCTCTGCGGTTACATGGTGGGGATTGTCGAGCAAGGTGATGCCCGTACGTGAATTCCCCGTACTTTCATTGCCCGTAAGATCAACGGCCGTGATTCTGAAATCATAGGCCGCAGCCGGGGAAAGGTTCAGCCGTTCGATAGCGTGCGTATCCGAAGATACAAATTCCCCGGAAGTATCGCCGTCGAAATAGATTTTATAGCCCGCCAGATCTCCCCACGTATTTGGAGAAGAACCCCATGAAAAAACGAGGCGGTCTTCGAAACTTTTCACGGTAAGATGAACAACCTCTTCCGGCGGGATGTTGTCCGGGTCGTCATCGATGATCGTGACCAGCGCGTGGGTCTGTACCCCCGGGACCGCATTGACGATACGGTTCAATGTCGCGACAAGGGTTTCATCCGCTTCAAAAACATTGTCGTCCGTGATTGGAACAACGATTGTACCGACGGTTTCACCCGGAGCGAACACGAGGGTTCCGCCAACATCGGCATAATCATCGTTTATTTCGGCCGTACCCGCGAAAAGGGCATAATCGACGATGACGGTTCCGGCGCTTTCACCGGAAAGGCGCACCGTTATTTCAGCCGTTCCCTCGTTTTCAACAACGGCATAAACGTCGGATGAAAAAGCGATCTGCGTCTCGAAGAGGTCGGCATCCCGGCAGCGGCTTTCGCTGAAATCACTCTCGATAAAATCGGCCGGAGTCCCGGATCCATCGGAAAGGCCAATCAATCCGGATCGGATATCGATTTTCAGCCAGGTGATCCGGATCACGCCGTCAAAGAACATCTCGATCTGAAAACTGTTGCTGTTGGATGTGCGGAATTGAGGGATGTTATGATAGGTCACCACCGCCCGGTCGGCCAGCTGGATCCATGTGATGGTACCGCCTCGGGGCGGCCACAGATCCGCGAACAGAGCGGAAATACGGGGCCTGTTGTAGTGATCCCGAAGGCTCGGGGTATAATCACTGTCTCCCTTTCCGAAGGTGATATAGCCGTTGCTTCCGATATAAAATACCGAATAGGCGATCCCAAAAAAAGGAATGGCTGCGCCGTTGGATAATGAGACTTTGGCATGCGCGTCATCGCTTAGTTTGAGCTGCACGCCGCCTGCTGGATCCGTTGGAAATGCGTCCGCATCCTGAATGCATGCCGAATATAAACCGCTCGAACCAGCGGGGGTGAATGTCAGCGTTTTGTTTGCCAGATCGTTGTCGTTGCCGGAAAAATTCTCGGCCAGGTTGCGGCCCCCATTGTCCCAGATGCCGATCGTCTCGCTGCCGGACATCCATCCCGCCGCGGCGGCGGTGATGATCGCCTCCCGATTTCCACCTAAAATAAAATCGTCGGTAACGGTCAGGTCGAACCCGGCCGACGTTTTGCCTTTTTGGATCGTTGTCGTTGAAGGGACCGCTACGACGTCAGGACGGTTTGAAGACAGGTTGACCACCAGATCCGCGGCCGGCGCGAATGGCAGAAATACGGTCCCTGCCCCGGTTAAGATGCCGTCCCCTTCGGTGACGCTGAACGGAAGGGCGATGTTCAGCTTCGGCAGCACCGTCGTTACGGCGGAAACCGCCGCCACAACAGGTGTAATCGGATTGCCCGCGACCTCTACCGGGACGACGGCGAAATAATAGCGGATGCCCGGCGTCAGTTCGGTGACTTCATAGGCGGAAACGGCGGCATCGACGATGCCGATCGGCGTCAGATCCGAAACGTCCGCAAAATAAGCCTCTTCAGCGTAGATATGGAAGGCGGCGGCGCCATGGGCCAAGGCGTCATCGCCGGACCAGTCGAGAACGGCCGTCGTGCCGTCTCCATCGGCATTGACCGTCACGGCGTTCACGGCATCCGCGGGCAGCGGCGGAGCGTAACGGACCAGATCGTCCAGACCCGCATGGTAGGCGGCCCTGATCCATGCCGCGGAGCGCGGCGCTGCGGAGATCCGCACCTCGTCGATCATGCCGTCGAAGGGATGGGTGCCGTCGGACCGGTTGCCGATCATCAGATCGGATGTCAGAGCGGAGGGATGCCGCCCGGCCTGATCTCTCACGGCGATCGGCGTGCCGTTTTCGTAAATTCGCTGTAAGGACCCGTCGAAGGTATAGGCCAGATGCGTCCATTCCCCGATGGGAAGAACGCCGCCCCCGATCGTGTCGGTGAAATTGTTCAATGGATTTTCATCGAATGCCGCGTAGGCCTTCCATCCGAAATCCCCGAACACACCGGCGGCCATGCCGATCCCGTCGAGGCCTATACCCGCGGTACCGATGATGGACCGGTCGCCCGTGTCGGAAGCGCGGTTGATGAAGGCTTCGATGGTATGGCTGGAAAGATCGAAGCTTGCGTCCATGTTGATATCGACGCGTTCGCCGGCCGTTGCTGAAAATGCCAGGGCGGCGCCGATCATCCCGTCGACGAGATTGTCGCATGTCGTGATTCCGGCCGGCATGCCGTCGCGTGCGTTGGTCGTGGCGTCCGGAATGCAGGTGTTTTCCCCATAACTTTCGAATAACGGGTCGCGGCCCATATGCCAGACGCCGACAAACCGATGATCCCACACGCCGCGGGCGGCCGCCTCGCCGGTATTGCCGATATCCTGGGTATTGGCCCCTTTTGCCGCGTCATAATAGAGGGTCAGTTCGGTATCCCGGTCGGCGCGGATATCGGGCACCCGCACCCAGATCCAGGCCTCCCGGCCGCCGGCGTCCCACCGTTCGATCTCGGCCTGGCAGCGGGCGCCGTTCTCGGTATAGAAGGCGATCTTTTTCCGGTCGGCGCCGGAAGGCAGCGCGTCAAAAACGGCGGACGCGTCGAAACCGTCGATGCCGCAGCGTTCGGCGAGATGGATCAACACGGGAAAGTCCGCCAGGTCTTCGTCGATTCGGGTATGGTCGATCGCCACCCGGAAATGCCTGACGCCCTCGACGTTGTTCCAGTCGCCGTAAGACGGCTGCGGCAGCACCATAAACAAAACCAGCATCAAAACCGTTATGCACCATCGGCCTGCATGCAGGCGTTTCATCGCTTCTCCTCCGTCGCTGATGTGAACCGGCGCGATTTTTTTCTCCCTTGTCATATGCATGTGGATATCATCCACCATCGGCCTCGACCGACACCTGAATCTTCGGCAGAGCGATGCGGGCTTCTCTTTCGAATATCTCGACCTCGGCCAGGCCCAGGAAATCATCTCCCAGGTGGACGATGCGGACATGCCGGCCGATCCACCGTCCCTCTAAAACCACCGGGCCCGTATCGGGCGCGTCGCCCGTCCGGTAGATCTCCATGGCGCCGTTGGCATATTGTTCCGGGAGTTCGGCGCCGGTGAGATCGGTTTCCGCGAACGGTTCTGCGGCGATCAGCACGGCAAACCGGTTGTTCTGTCGGCAGCACTCGGTGTTGAGATGGACGATGATCCGGTCGAGGCCCGCGATCCGCCCCAGGTCCGCCGACCACCAGGCGCGGGGATCCCCCAGAATGGCGGCCATGCTGCCGCCGGCGAAGGTGGTGTCCGTATTTCCGTCCGCGGCTCTTTCCGGGGCGAACGCGTGCGCTTCGGTTCCTGGAGACGCGCTCAACACCGTCCGGGAGGTCGCCAGGGCCAGGTTTGTTCCGCCGATGATCGCTTCTGCGCCTGCGATCCGGATCGTCTCCGTTTCGATCGCTGCGGCCGATTCCCTGACGGTAAAAGCGGCGGCATGTGGAACGAGTCCGTTTCCGGCCGCATCGGTGATGGCGGAGCTCAGGTCCACCGCATAGGTTTGCCCGAACTGAAATCCATGATCCGAAACCCAGACGAGCGTCCGGTCGTCATCGATCAGCACCCACCTTCCCGGGACTGATTGGTTGTGCAAGATGACGCGAAACGATTCGATCGTCACCGTCGCCGGATCGATCGGTTCGCTGAAGGAAACCCTCACATTCGCGGCGGCGGAAACCGGCGGGGTGCCGTCCGGGTCGACCGCTTCCACCCGCGGCGGGACGATATCCGCCACGGTGATCGACAGGGTCGCAGCGCTGCCGGTGTTCCCGGCGGCGTCCGTGGCGGCGGCGTGAATCACGATCGGAGCGTTGGTGGAGGCGTCTTCCGGGATGTGGAACACGAACCGGGCCGCTGCCGGCGTGGTTGCATCATAGGCTCTGCGATCGGCATGACCGACCGCGCCCTCGGTATCGATCGTAATATCGGTGATACCGCTGACGTCCTCGGCCCGGACAACCACCGCCGCCGCGCTGCCGGGCATGAACCCGGCATTGCTGCCGGGACTCTCGATCGTGACGGCGGGAGCGGTCTGGTCCCTCACGGTGAGCGTCAGGGGGATCGATGACGATACATGGCCCGCGCTGTCCTCGGCAAAGGCCAAGAGGTGAACGGGCGCGCCCTCCGGAAGATCGGCGGGCACCATCAACGTAAACTCGGCCGTGTGTGCACGCCCGCCTGCAACCGCCGTCTCTTTGCTGAATACCGATCCGTCGTTTGCCGTCAGGGCGATGCGGGTCAGCGCCGCGTCGTCCGATGCCCTCACCTCAACCGTCACGGCAGCACCCTGGTTCACCCGAATCGCGGCCGGCGGTATGACGGCAACGGCCGGCGGCCGGTCGCTCTTGACGGAAAGACGGAGAACAAAAGGATCGCTTTGGTTGCCTGAAGCATCCACGGCCACGGCCGTCACCTCGACCGTGTCCCCGAGTGCCGAATCAAGGAAAATCGAACAGGCATACGGCGGATCCGAGTCCGTCGCCACCGGCTTCCCCTCGAGATAGAATTCAATGCGGTCGATATCCTCCGCGTCTTCCGGCACGGCGGTGAGCGTGATGCTCCTGCCGCGGATCAGAAGGGTGTCATCGGGATGTTCCAGGGCGGTGATGACCGGTGCGCGCGTATCGACGGTGGCGAACACCGCGTGAATCTCCGACAGCTCCATGGCGTTGCCGGCCAGATCCCTGAACGGTCCGGTAACGGAAACGGTATAGACCCCATTGGGATGGAACGGTGTTTCAGGCGTGAATACCAGCACCCGGCCGCCAAAAAAGGACGGAGCGTTCACGGCGCCGGATATCGGGCCGGAGCCGTCTTTCACCGTAAAACCGGTCATGGACGACCGGTCGACCGGTTCGGAAAATTCGATCCGGATCACGCTGTCGACCGTAACATTCGCGGCGCCGTCGGCGGGGCCGAGATCGATCAGCTCCGGCGGCCGGGTGTCGGCCGTGGTAAAGGTGCAGATCATGTCCGCCGCCATGGCGTGCCCCGCGGCATCCCGAACGCCTTTTTCGAGGATTTCCCCGTCGAACCCGATCCTGTCTCCCTTCACCGCCACCCGTATCCGCCGCAGGTCCGGAAGCGGGTTGGCCGGAGTAAAGGTGGCTTTTGTCGCCGCAGCGTCGGCCACCACGGTCTCTTCAAACCGAAGGGCACCCGGGATCGTGGTTCCATCGACCGTTATGTGAAAGGTTTCAGCGGTCAATGACGCCGCGTCCATGACCTCGCTGAAGATGACGACGATCGGTGACGCCGGATCGACGTTGACCGCGTCCGGGTCGGGGGAGACGGAGACGACCGACGGCGATTCGCTGTCCAGAACGATCACGCCCAGATCCGCCGCGCGTCCACCGATGTCGAGATCCGCTCGTCTTGCAGCGGTGCCGTTCGTGTCGGGATCGAGAACCGAGAGGCGCCAGCGTCCGAGCGGCAGGCCTGAAAAGACGAAACGGCCGTCATCTCCCGTCAGATGGACGATCCTAACCTCTCCTTTGATGATGTCGACGATCGCACCGCCGGCCGGGGTCAATCCGTCGGCGTCAACGACCCTGCCCGACACCTCTCCCGCATCCTCGAGGCACACGGCGTTGAGCGCTGTGTCGTCGTCTCCGTTCTCAAAAACGAGAACCTCTCCGTCGTGTGCGATGATCCCGGCGGCGGCGGCGCCGAGGTCGACTTCCCCTGTTTTTTCGACAGCGATGGAGAATTCGCCTGCGGGAACGTCGTCAAAGATGAAGTTGCCGTCCGAATCCGTAAACCGGGTCACGGCGCCCGAACCAAAAGGGCTCAGGCTGCGCAGCGTCACCCGCGCCGTGTCCACCGGCGCGCCGCATCCGGAAGCAAGCACCTGTCCAAGAACCGTTCCGGTCCCGTTCAATGCCAGGGCCTTGTAGATCACCTGTCCTTCATCGACCAGAAGAACCTTGCATGATGCACCGTCCGTTCCGGTTCTTGCCGTCAGGCGATAGACGCCCACGGGGAGATCGCCGCCGGAGGCAAACGTTCCATCGCTTTCGGTCTGGACCGTCTGCGTCAGACGGTCTCCTTCGATCGTCACCGTCGCGCCGGCAATCGTCGGGGCATCTGAGACAGGATTTCCGTTGTCGTCGATTGGATTGTCTTGCCCATCGAGGCGGACGCCGGCCGCGTAGACGACGCCGGTGACGGCGCCGGCGGCCTCCAGGCAGACATCGGCGGTCTGGGTGTCGCCGTCGTTTTCCATGAACCCCTGTGCCGTTCCGGCAAGTCCGCTGTCGTGATCGACGACCTTGACGGTGTATTGACCCTGGGGTACGCCGGGAAGGAGGTAGCCGCCCCGGACGTCGGTGCGGCTGACCAGCGGATCCGTGAAACGGCCGGCGGGATAGAGCGTGACGTCCGCGAATTCGATTACCTCGGTGCAGTCGGCCCTGAAGACCTGCCCGATGACCGTGCCCAGGCCGGAGAGCGTCACCGGCACCGTCACGGCCTGGCCGTCCGTTTCGATGCGGCCCGCAGCCGCACCCCGGCGGGAGGTGTTGGGCTCGAACGCCTCCACCTGCAGCGGTCCGCCCGGAACGGTTTCCACCCGATATTCGCCGCCGGCGCCGCTGGTGGTCAGCAGGCTCGCACCCGACGCATTCACCCGCACCTGAGCCGGGTTTTCCAGGGGCGTGCCGTCGGCCTTGTAGACCGTTCCTGCGACGGTGCCGAAGATATCGGCCCGAATCACCGCGCCGGAAGCCGACGTCACCGCGCCCAGCGTCACCGTTACCGGGACCACCAGACCGTTGGCCGGATCGACCGGTACCTCGCCCGCCGCCCGACCCCTGGCGGCACTGCCGGAGAGGCTCGCGGAAACCGAGAAGCGGCCTTCGATGACCGGGAAAAAGGCGATCACGCCGTCTTCGTCGGCGATCTGTTTTCCGGTGCTGTCGGTGTCATGATCGTCCAGAATCGATTCGGTCTTGAGCGACACCTCGGCATACGGCACCGGCGATCCGTCATCCGCCACCACCCGCACCCGGACGCCCGCGGCATCCTTCAGACGGATGTCCGCAGTCAGCAGCTCACCTGTGGGCACCACCCCGTTGGTCCGGCCGTAGAGCCGAATGTTCAGGAGCCGGGCATCCCAGAGGCATTGTTCATACGCATCGTCACCGGGGTCGCAGCCGGCCCGCCGCGCTTCATCATAGAACCGCTCCGTCTCCATCGCCGCGGGCGTTCGGGCGGCAGCCGACGGATCGGGATTACCCGTATCGGCGCTCAGGATAAATCGTCCCCGCAGCACCAGCGGAAAATAAAACCGGCCGTTCGCGTCGGTCCGCACGTCATATGCCGGCAGCACCGGCTGGGCGGCCGAACCGCCAAAGCTTTCGGGCAGGTTGACGCCGCCCGCGTTTTCAAGGGATCGGATCGTCACCGCAACACCGCCGCCCGCCGGTGTGATCCCGTCCGGAAGATAGACCGTGCCCGCCACCGCGCCGGTCGTG
>AMWB02006710.1_pt1 | contig 20398 bp, 19 predicted proteins | sample 200311 | NCBI WGS metagenome assembly AMWB02 (sample SAMN02737377, study PRJNA173069) | bioreactor metagenome | biome: anode biofilm in microbial fuel cells | place: USA: California | collected 2010-12-16 | reverse complement strand
AATTGACAATTGACAATTGACAATTGACAATTGAAATGGTGTGGGATTGATTTAGATTTGGCATCAGAAGTCAAGGCTGAGGGAAAGATAGAACACCGGTTCGTTGACTTTGCGGTCCTCAACACCCCATGCAACATCAGCCCGCAAAAAGTACCCCAGTAGCCTTGTCCGTGCACCAAAGCCGAAACCTCCGATCAGCGGCTCTTTTTGTTCCCTCACCTTGATCCATAGTGATCCATCCTGGATATAACGGATATAAAAGGAATTGTTCTCCGAATATGGATCTTCGCCGGCCCAGGCAAGCCCTGCATCACCAAACGTGACGAGTTGGAAATTGTTGAGAAAATCCGATTTGAGCGGGCGGTTATATAAATAGCGGAACACCGGGAATCTCAATTCCGAATTCAATACAACGAAACTGTTGCCATTCCTTGCATTCTGGTAAAAGCCCCTGAGGTTGGTCGCTGTTGCCTGGTAAGCATAATTCATCGACATATCGATCGGGGTTGAAACAAGGAATTTCGGCGATAGCCAGTTATCCACCCCGCCCATGTAATAAATCAGTTTGTTTTTACCAAATGAAGTGCTGGCAGCTAACCGGTTAGCCCAAATGAACGAACGGTGAATTTTAGTGTAATTCCGGATATCCATGCCCACAACAAACATGCTTTTGTCGCTTTCACCGATCACCTGGGTGTACTCGCCAAAGATCTTGAATCGCGTTCCCGACATCAGGTTCAGCCCGATTTCTTTCGTATCATCATAAATCACTTCTCCTTTTACTCCTCCCCAGTATTCATTCAGGTCAGGCTCTTTCAGGGCAAATTCGTTGGTCGATAAAAAGGTGGATTTCTGATAACGGAAATTGGCCGTTCCTTTGACTGCAAATACGGGAGAAAATGGGTATTTTAAGATATAATAGAGCTGATAAGATCTGAACCGCTCGATAAAAGTATAATAGCCGATATAAAATTCATTCTCAGTGGCCTGCCTGACCGCCAGTATCTCCTGGTCGACCCTTTTACTCAGGTTGGCATAGCTGAACAGGTACTCAATATTGTTAAAATTAAGTGGTATCCTGAATCCACCAATAATCCGGTGGTTTTCAAGTAAATCGGTCATACCGACCTGGAAAAAACCGTTCAGGCCCAGGTTATTGATTCCATAATCCCCTCCGCCGCCAAAAGGCTGGTAGAAAAAATTCAACGAGGTGAAGTCGAGCTGTGCAGCCATTTGATTGACCGAGTATTCCACCCGGTAATTCAGCTTTTTAGGTATCGTGAACACATTTTTATCCACTGTTATTTTGGGGCTGGTTTGCTGTGCCTGAGCCGTTGTATCCGCGTCCATTGAAGTAACTACCAGGCCGGGGGGCTGGTCGAAAACATAATTATTGATGTCGATCTCCGTCGATTGCTGCTGAGCCTCTTCCATCCGCCTTTCATCTTCTTCAAAAACATTTTTAAACCGCCGGGTGTACTCACCAAAAGCCGCTTTTATGTCCTGTTCGATGGCTTCTTCCTTGACTACTTTGTCTTCTTCGACCAACACTGTTCTGAATGATGTCTGCTCCAGGCTGATGGTTTGCTTCTCCCTGAAGAGGTCAAGCGGTTCGGATTGGAGCAAATATTTTCCTTTTGAATAGATGACCTGCGACAGCCATAGCGATTGCGGGTCGACATATTGCATAAGTATACTCCGTGAGTAATTCGTAGCCGGGTACGTTTCTGAAAAGTAACGGTAATGCACGGTGGTGTCAACATAGCTGATCGTGCTGTCAAACCGGCCGTAATAGCGGTTATAGATGCCGTTTTCATCACTCAGGAAAGCAAAGCGGCCAGGCTCAATCATCACAGGTTGCTGCTCATTGCCCAGCGGAGTGTTGGTAACCCTTCTTAACGAATTCTCCTTATCTCCCGAAATGAACAGGAACAAATCCGTCTTTTTCGGCATTCCGACCGGAGCATCCTCAATTTCTTCCCAGCGCAGTTTTTCATCCGGCCGGTTCGATGAGAAAAGAATGGTTTTAGTCCCCTCACCGGAAAAAACTGGAGTCAGGTCATCATAGCGGTCGTGCGTAAGCTGCTGGTGTGAAGCGGCGGCGATATTATAAAGATAAAGGTCCGACTGGCCTTTCTGGACGGCAGAAAAAACAAGATATCGTCCATCAGCCGAATAATCAAACCCCACGATCTTTTCATAATCATATAGAATGACCAGGTTCTTCTTTCTTTCTTCCAGATTATAGAAATACAGATAAACTTCGCCTTTCTTTTCAACAATGGAAGTCAGGATTTTGCCGTTCGGGCTCCAATTGACCAGCGGATAGGTATAATCGATTTTTTCTTCAAGCCTGAATCCTCCCCGCAGTACGCTAAATTTCCGTCCTGTCGCCAGGTTTTGCATCATAACTTTGTACCGGCCGTCATCATTTACAACATACGTTGCATATTTCTTCCCCGGACTGAACTTGAACTGGCTGTAAACGACATTCTTTTTGACCTTTTTCAGGAAAACTTCGGACGGAATGCTACGACCTTCTTCTTCTTTCTGATACAATGCTGTAAAATAATTCAGGCAATCGGTCACAAGGGTTTTATAGGAAATGCCGACCACATAAAGGAATCCGTTATCGACACTCCGGCTGATTTGAGTCATGCTGACTATATCGGTCAGGGCCTGCTGGCCAAACTTATCGGCCACGTATTTCCAGAGCATATGCCCTGCGTATAGTGCATCTTCGCCGGTGAGGTTGTTCAGCTTTTTGTACCGGCCCGATATGATGCCATCTTTAACCCTGTTATCGATTTCCGTGTTCCAATCTTCCGACAGGTAGGAGATCAATCCGTTCCGGTACCACTCGGGCAGGGTGAACAGGGTGGTATTCTTGATCTGCGAGCCAACGCTTGTACCATAAAACGCCTGGTTGACCAGTACCTCGGCGATGCCGGCACGGATCTGCTTTTCAAAATTCCGGCTATCACCATCGAAATAAAGAAAAACCTTACTTCCGATGATATGTGTGATTCCACCAGTATTATACCTTTCATCGGACACCAGTCCGATATTGCTTTGCTTCAGGTCAGTCAGGTTGTTATATACAAGAAACTGGATCTTTTGTTCGAGTCCGGTCTGAAGCTGACGTTCCATCAGCGGGATCTGTTCTTTGGCATATTTAGCCGTGGAGACGGCCAGTTCCATCCCATTCAGGTAAAAATAAACGTCGAAATCATCAAATTTGTAATAAGTCCAGAGAAACTCCTTATACTGGATGCGGTTTTTCCCGAAGCTCATCTGGCTTCCATTGTAGAACTGTGACCTCGCAGGAAAAGCAAACAATATAATCCCCCCCAGCAACAACGCTGACAGAATCAACTGCATCTTACTCTTTGTCAGGCTTTTATTCATACTCAGCCATTTCCCTGAAATGAGGCACTAAATTAAACTAAAAAAAGAAAGAAATGTTGTTGGTGGCCGGAGAATAGTCACTAGTGACTAATGACCAGTAACCAACCTCAAAATTTCGAATATCTTTGCCGGACTGATTTTGAAATAATAACTATGCTAAATATTCATCGCTTCTCTTTCAATCCTTTCCAGGTCAACACGTTTATTCTCTGGGATGAAACCAAAGAATGTGCCATAATTGATGCCGGGTGCTACGGGCAAGCCGAGCAGAAGGAAATAACAAGCTTCATCCATGATAATGCGCTTACACCTGTAAAGTTGGTCAATACCCACTGCCATATCGATCATATTGCCGGGGTTGCCTTTATGAGTAAAACATACGGCCTGGACTTTGAAGCCCACCAGGCAGGAGTAAAACTCATCCTCCATGCTGAAAAAGCAGGATTTATTTATGGATTTGAAAAACTGGAGACTATCGATCCGAGAGTGCTGTTAAAAGAGGGCGATCGGGTAAAATTCGGTCATGCCGAGCTGGAAGTCATTGAAACACCGGGCCACGCCGATGGCAGTATCTGCCTGGTCAATCACAAGGACAAGTTTGTCATTACCGGAGATGTATTGTTTCATCAAAGCATTGGCCGGAGCGACCTTCCAACCGGCAACTACGATGTGTTGATGAAATCCATCCGTGAAAAACTGCTCACTTTACCGGCTGAGTACAAAGTATACCCTGGCCACGGACCTGAGACTACGATCGGATTTGAGGCTTATACCAATCCATTCCTGTAACCATCGACTCATCAATCTCTTCCATGCATTTAAAATGTCCTTTCGGACATTTATCATAACCCAGTTTGCTGCAAGGCCTGCATTTGAGTCCGTTCACTTCAACAATTCTGGACTTTTCTTCATCGCCGGGCATATAGGGATACATCCCGATTTTCGGGACCGTATTGCCCCAGATGCTGATGATCTCCTTTCGGAATGCCGCAGCGATATGCATCAACCCGGTGTCGTGCGTGATAATGAGCTTTGCCTGCCGGACCAGTGAGGCACTCTGGTTCAGATTAATTTTTCCGCACATGGAAAGCACATGCGGGCCGGCTGCCGTTACGATCTTTCCGGCAGTTTCCGCATCCTCAGGCCCCCCCAGCAGGATGACCGGATTCTGAAGCCCAAGGCAGATCGAAATAATCTTGTGCACCGGCAGTCGTTTGGTCGCATGTTTTGCACCAATCACAAAACCGGTAAAACCCTGGATGAAGGGCTCAGGAAGCAGTTTCAGGTCATACTCATCTTCCAGAGGAATAAAATAATCCAGTCCCTTGCCATCATTGACAATACCCAATTTTTTTGCCGCTTTAAAATACCGGTCGACAATATGAATATCGGGCATCAGGTCGATTTTAAGTTTGGTCAGCATCCACTTTCGGACATTCAGCTTTGGAAATCCAAGGGATGGAGTCCGCCAGCTGGCGGACAAGCGTATTCTCCATGACCGCAAATTCTGATGCAGGTCGACGATATAATCAAACTTTTCAGCCCGAAGCCGTTTGGCAAATTCTGCCAGGTCACCTTCCAACACGTGGATCTTATCGATATAAGGATTAGCCGCCACAACCGGTAAAAAAGCTTTCTTCACGGCAAAATGAACCTCTGCTTCATTTAGTTGCTGTTTGACACAACGGATTACCGGCGTAGTCAACACGATATCTCCAATCGAACTGAACCTGATGATGAGAACCTTTTTCAATGCCGGTTTTTTTACAAATGTAAGACATCATTTTAATTTCATCTAATTTTGTCGCCATGATCCTGACCGACACCCACGCACACCTTTATCTCGACGCATTTGACGACGACCGCCATGCCATGATACACCGTTCCAGAAACAGCGGCGTGAAATACATGCTGTTGCCTAACATTGACAAGGACAGTATCGGGCCAATGATGGAACTGGTGCACGATTTCCCGGAAAATTGTTTCCCGATGATGGGACTCCATCCCACTTCGGTGGCTGAGGATTACATGGAACAACTTGATGTCGTGGAATCCTGGCTGAAAAAAGAAAAATTCTGCGCGGTCGGCGAAATGGGTATCGATCTGTACTGGGATAAAACTTATTTTTCACAGCAGCAGGAAGCATTTCGCATCCAGGCCGGATTCGCCCTGGAATATAAGCTTCCGCTTGTTATTCATGCCCGAAATTCGTTTGACGAGATCTTTGCGTTGCTTCATGAAGTGAACAAACCCGGACTGCATGGTGTCTTTCATTGCTTTACCGGTGACCTTGCCCAGGCGGAGCATATCATTTCGATGGGATTCAAACTCGGTATCGGCGGAGTATTAACGTACAAAAACTCAGGATTAACGGATGTTTTAAAGCACATTTCGCCGGAACACATCCTTCTGGAAACCGATGCACCGTTCCTGAGCCCCGTCCCCCACCGCGGAAAGCGCAATGAAAGTGCTTTTATCCCTGTTATTGCAAAACATCTGGCCGAAATTTACACCATAACACCGGAAGAAATCGCCCAAGTGACTACCCAAAACGCCATAAAACTATTCAACCTTCCCATGACCAATGACCAGTGACCAATGACTAGTGACTAACAACCAATCCCCAACCCTATGCCTTACGACAACCCATCCATTCTCATCATTTACACCGGCGGTACTATCGGCATGGTGTCAGACAAACAAACCGGCGCCCTGCACCCGGTCACGGGCATTGAGTTGCATGAGCACATCCCCATGCTGAACAAGCTGGACTACGGGATTGATTTCTATTCCTTTGACCCTTTACTGGATTCTTCCGATATGAATCCGAATCATTGGGTGGAACTGGTCACGGTGATCGAAAAAAACTATGAGAAATACGATGGTTTTGTGGTGTTGCACGGGAGCGATACCATGGCGTATACAGCTTCAGCACTCAGTTTCATGCTGGAAAACCTGAACAAACCGGTGATCCTGACCGGTTCACAATTGCCCCTGGGCATGATCCGCAGTGATGGCAGGGAGAATCTGCTGACGGCCATCGAGATTGCAGCGGCCCGTGAAGATGAAACACCGGTCGTTCCTGAAGTGGCCATATATTTTGAGAACAAATTATTGAGGGGAAACCGGACGTTCAAATACAATGCCGAGCATTTTGAAGCATTCAGATCGGGCAACTACCCTCCGCTGGCAGAAGTGGGTATTCATATTAAATTCAACCACAATGCCATCCTCAAACCTAATTTCAAAGCCTTAAAAGCCCACACTTCCCTCGACAACAATATCTCCATACTTAAACTTTTCCCCGGCATCTCAAAAGAAGCGGTGAAAGCTCAACTGGATATACCGGGCCTGAAAGCCGTCATCCTTGAAACTTATGGCTCCGGCAACGCCATGACCGATAAATGGTTTCTTGCGTTGATCAGTGAAGCGATTAATAAAGGTATTATCCTACTAAACGTCACCCAGTGTAAAGCAGGATCGGTTGAAATCGGCAAATATCAGACCAGTCGTGAACTGGGAAGGATCGGCGTTTTGAGCGGCTACGACATCACTACTGAATCTGCGTTGGCTAAACTGATGTACCTGCTGGGATGTGGTTTTGACCAAAACGAAGTCCGAAAAATACTAGGTTTGTCTATACGCGGAGAAATGACGACCGCTTAAGTCTCCTTAACATCCGGATATGATACGGCTGAGATTGAATAGACTGCATATAAATATTGTATACATAAAATATTATTTAGATTTTTTAATTACTTTAGCGCACGATTTCGGAGAGTGAACCGTACCGAATGAAATAAGGAGAGATGGCCGAGCGGTCGAAGGCGCACGCCTGGAAAGTGTGTAACCGTCACAAGCGGTTCATGGGTTCGAATCCCATTCTCTCCGCATAATTTTAAAACCAAAACAAAGATTCAATAATCAATAATTTAAACTATGAAACGCTTAATCACATTTTTAACGCTTGCAGCCCTGCTTACGACAGGGATATTCAACCAGGTGTATGCACAGGGACAGGGAAGTGATAACCAAACTGTACAGACACAAACCACCCAGGTGACCGCTGAATCCAGGGGATTCCACCAGGCTTTAAAGGATTATTTCATCCAGGGGGGTGCAGGATTTATGGCTTCCATTCTTATGTGTCTTATTTTTGGTCTTGCCCTTGCTATTGAAAGGACTTTGTACCTTAATCTTTCCGCAACCAACACTAAAAAGTTGCTGAACCAGATTGAGACGGCACTTGAGTCGAAAGGGATAAACGAAGCCAAAGAAATTTGTGCAAATACGCGTGGACCTGTTGCCAGTATCTTCTTCCAGGGATTGACCCGCTACAACGAAGGTCTTGATATGGTGGAGAAATCAATCGTTTCTTATGGCGGCGTTCTCATGGGAAGACTTGAGAACGGTCTTACCTGGATTTCACTCTTTATTGCTACAGCACCTATGCTCGGGTTCCTCGGAACGGTTATCGGGATGGTTCAGGCGTTCGACGCCATCGAAGCTGCCGGTGATATCAGCCCAACCATCGTTGCTGGCGGGATCAAAGTCGCTCTTTTGACCACCGTATTCGGTTTGATCACGGCTATTATCCTCCAGATTTTCTACAACTACCTGGTCAATAAAATTGACAGCATTGTTAATGATATGGAAGACAGTTCGATTTCATTTATCGACCTCCTTTCTAAATACAAAAAATAAAGAGCTATGAGTGATAAATATTTCAAATATGTGCAGTGGCTGCTGTATTTGCTCATGGGTCTTTCAGCATTATTCGTAATACTGTTTTATATCAGCCCATCAAATCCAGACTTGCTGCTTTACTGGATGTATGCCCTGCTCATTTTCTCAGGAGTGGTCATACTCGGCGTATCCTTATACGGAATGATCAAAAATCCAAAAGGATCCTACAAAGCGTTGACCTACATTGCAGGATTATTAGTCCTGGGTATTCTGACCTATGTTTTTGCCAAGAATAATTACAGCCCTGCTATGCTGGAAAAATATAAAATCACGGCAAATACCGTCAAATTAGTCGGCGCTGGTTTGACCATGACCTATTTTATCCTGGCGATTTCAGTAGGTGTTCTGATTTATACCTCTGTTTCCAAATTCATAAAAAAATAATACAGTCCATGGGAAAACAAAGAGAAACACCGGAGATTAACGCGAGCTCAATGGCCGATATCGCTTTCCTTCTCCTGATCTTCTTCCTGGTAACTGTAACAATGGATGTTGACACAGGTATTACAAGGAAACTTCCTCCACCGGTTGAAGATGATACAGAAGTCAACTTCAACCAGAGGAATATCTTTGAAGTCCTTGTGAATAGCGCCAACATGCTCCTTGTTGAAGGAAAGGAAGGCAACCTGGCTACGCTGAAGGAAGACACCAAAAATTTCTTCCTTAACCCGAGAAATGAAGCCACCTTGCCGGAGAAGAAACTGGAAAGAATAGACCTGATCGGTGATGTTTACATTTCGAAAGGTGTCGTGTCACTGAAAAATGACCGCGGAACCTCTTACGAAATGTATATCAAGGTTCAAAATGAGCTCACCCGGGCATTCCAGGAAATGCGTGATGAACTGGCCGTCGAAAAATTCGGCACTAAATACGATAACCTGACTGACCCGGCCAAACAGGAAGCGATCCAGGCTGTTATCCCGATCGCTATCTCAGAAGCTGAACCGGAAGATATCGGTAAAACCCAATAAATTTAAGGATTATGGGACGATTTAAAGAAAAACAATCTTCAGGCATACCCAAGATCAGCACAGCATCATTACCCGACATTGTCTTTATCTTGCTCTGCTTCTTCATGGTATCTACTACCATGCGTGAAACTACGCTGATCGTCAAGGTCCGGTTACCTGAAGCAACTGAAGTACAAAAACTCGAAAAGAAAGCACTCGTCAGCTTCATTTATGTTGGACAACCCATCCGAAGCACATTCGGAACTGAATCCAGGATACAATTGAATGACCAGTTTGCTACAATCGATGATATCCAGGATTTTATTCTCACCGAGCGTGAAGCACGCGATGAGCCTGACCGTAAGTTTTTAACGACTTCCATTAAAGCCGACCGTGATACCCGCATGGGCGTCATTACGGATATTAAACAGGAATTGCGTAAAGCCGGGGCATTTAAAATAAATTATTCCAGCCGCAAAATCGCAAAAACTTATTGATACGAATAACGAAGGAAAAAATCTCAAGACCCTGGTTTTTCAAGAACCGGGGTCTTTTTTTTGCACCTCCCCTGCTCATGGTAATAGATAACCGCCATAAACAGGAGCATCAAAACGAAACTAAAAATGATGACAAATCCATTGCCCGATGATCCAAAGGTTTCCAGGTCGACATCGATCAAACCGCGATTGGTTAAAAAAGAGATGGTCACTGCCATGGCATTATTCAGAAAATGAACCACAATCGGTACCCAGAGAGAACCGGTCCAGACAAAAAGATAACCCAGCATGATCCCCAGGGCCATCCGGCCGAAAAAGCCATAAAACTGGAGATGTAACGCACTGAAAAGGAGAGCCGGAATGATGACGGCCAGGTGAATGCTATGGGTCCATTCCCTGAATAGCTTTACAAGTATTCCTCTGAATATCATTTCTTCTCCAACGGCAGCCAGGCCGGCAATCATGGTGATGTTCACGATAAAGCCACCAAACGATTTTGTGGCCAGAAAAGCATCGGTCAGTCGCTGGGCACTGGTTTCAGACTCACGCATCCAACGTTCCACCCCGGAAAGAAAGTCCGGCAAATGCAAATTATTATTGATGAAGACCAGCCAGTTGATCAATGGAAGTGAAACAACCAGCACAATAAAACCGAAAATAATGCCGAACGGTTTGATTCCCTTGTTTAATCCAAGATAGCCGCTGAAATGATCGTCGGTCAGGATGACAAAAAGGACGGCCGGTGCAATGAAAACACCGATCTGGTTGACGATCTGAAAATATTTGAGCGCAAATAAAGTTTTCGGATCAGTATAGGAAGAAACAGCGGCCACTTTATCCAGCATGCTAAGGCCGGAAAATGGAATTGAAAAAGCAACGCCAATGGCAAGTACAACAAGGAAAGTCAGGATCATCACCATGATCAGGGCAAGTATTTTCAACGAGGGGGGGAAAAAGCGGAATGGTGGATCCCTGAACATAAGCTGAATAAATTGGCTGCAAATTTATTAATTTTGTATATTAAATACATCAGAAGGGGTATGGTTAAAATAGGTCCGATAGAAATAAGTGATTTCCCTATCTTACTGGCCCCTATGGAGGATGTCAGCGATCCTCCTTTCCGTTATATATGCAAACTCTTTGGAGCGGATATTACGTATACGGAATTTATTTCCTCTGAAGGACTCATCCGCGAAGCGGCCAAAAGCATTAAAAAGCTTGAATTTACCGAATTCGAGCGCCCGATAGGCATACAGATCTTCGGACATGATATCGAATCTATGGTTCGGGCTGCCCGTTTTGCTGAAGAAGCTGATCCAGACATTATTGATATCAATTATGGCTGCCCGGTTAAGAAAGTAGCCGAAAAGGGCGCCGGATCAGGGATTCTGAATGATATCCCAAAAATGGTCCGGATGACTGAAGCCGTCGTAAAAGCCGTCTGTAAACCCGTCACGATAAAAACCAGGTTGGGTTACGACAACCACATGAAAGATATTGTTGAAATTGCTGAAAAGCTTCAGGATACAGGCATTCAGGCCATCACCATACATGGCAGGACGAGAGTCACACGCTCCAGTGAACCGGCCGACTGGACCCTGATCGGGGAAGTGAAAAAGAATCCCAGGATGCACATCCCGGTCTTTGGCAATGGTGATGTCTTCAGCCCGGAAGCTGCCAAGTACTTCAGGGATACCTACCACGTCGATGGATTGATGATTGCCCGCGGCAGTTATGGCAATCCATGGATTTTCAGGGACATTAAACATTACCTGGCCACAGGTGAGAAATTGCCAGTGCCTGATGTCCGTGAACGAGTTGAAATCTGCAGGATACACCTGGAAAAGTCTGTGGATTGGAAAGGGGAAAGAGTCGCCCTTAATGAAATCCGTAAACATTATTCCGACTATTTCAAGGGCTTGCCGGATTTCAAGCCGTTTAAGGTTGCGCTGATGGAAGCCAGGTCATCAGATGAGGTTGATCATATCCTTCAGGAAATTGAAAAGGTTTATTCAGATATTCAATAGTGCCTTATTTGAAAATGATAAGGATTAAAATATTTTGACATATGTATGATAATTTGATTATAACAGGGACAGGAAGTTATATTCCGACCGAAATCGTCACCAATGAAGATTTTTCCGGCAACGATTTTTATGATACCGAGGGAAAAGCATTTGAAACGGTCCATGAAGAAATTGCCGAGAAGTTCATGGCCATTACCGGGATAGCTGAAAGGCGTTACATTACCGATAACCTGGTATCATCAGATATCGGGACCATAGCGGCCAGTCGTGCCATCGAAGATGCCGCGATCGATAAGGAATCCATCGACCAGATCATTGTTGCTCATAACTTCGGAGATGTCAGGAAACACACGGTGCAGACCGATACCGTACCCAGCCTTGCTGCCCGGATCAAACACAACCTGGGCATTGAAAATCCTTTCTGCATAGCTTATGATATTCTTTTTGGCTGCCCGGGGTGGGTCCAGGGGATCATTCAGGCAGAAGCGTTCATCAGGACCGGAATGGCCAAAAAATGCCTGATCATAGGTACCGAAACCCTTTCACGGGTCGTCGACCTGCACGACCGTGATTCGATGATCTATGCCGACGGAGCAGGGGCCTGTGTTCTTGACATTGTAGAAGGTGAGACAAAAGAAGGGATTTTATCTTCTGTATCTGCTTCTTACACAAGGGATGAAGCATATTTTCTATTTCTCGGCCCCAGCAATAATGAAGAAACCGATCCAAGAGTCCGGTATTTAAAAATGTACGGTAAGAAAATCTATGAATTTGCGCTGACATACGTTCCGCATGCCATGAAGCTATGTTTGGAGAAAGCCGGAGCAGGAATCCATGAGGTGAAAAAGATCTTCATCCATCAGGCCAATGAGAAAATGGACTTTGAGATTATCAAGAGATTTTACCGTTTATTCAAGATCAAAGAAGTTCCCGAAGGGATCACACCGATGAACATCCAAAAACTTGGTAACAGCTCTGTAGCGACTATACCGACTTTATTTGACCAGGTAAGGAAAGGAGATGATAAAAGCGATCACCTGCTCAACAAAGGTGATCTTATCATGTTTGCTTCAGTGGGTGCCGGAATGAATATCAATGCCATTGCCTACAGGTATTGAATATATACTGTTAATCCGCTCCCTGATTTCAAAATAGATTTTGCAAATTAATTTGCTTATATTTGTTATTGTAATGCATCCCGATTAAGATTCTTGAAATCTGCCCCGGTTAATTGATTATATTGAGGTGCCGGGGAAAGAATGCACTTGCCATGAAAAAATTTGATCTGATTATTGTTGATGATCATACGCTTTTTCGGAAAGGATTATCAGCAGCATTGTCTTCGGCCAATATCGTCAACCGGATTTTTGAAGCCGGCAATGGCATTGAATTTATTCAGCTACTGGATGAACATAAAGCGGATGTGGTGCTGATGGATATCAGCATGCCCCTGATGGATGGTAAAGAAGCCACCATCGCGGCCATTAAAAAAGATCCCGGGCTTAAAATCATTGCCCTTTCCATGCATAGTGATATCGAACATTTCCAGGAAATGATCGATGCAGGTGTTATGGGATTTCTCTCCAAAGATTCCGCCCTGGATGATGTGATCGGAGCTATCATTTCTGTTGCAGAGGGTAATAAGGTTTTTTCACAGGATCTGATGTATAACCTGGTAAAACGCATGAATGTTTCCAGGCAAAAATCGGATATCCTTACCGAAAGGGAAAAAGAAGTACTCCTGTTGATCTCTGAAGGGATGTCGAACCAGGAAATCGCCGATGAACTGAATCTGAGCAAACGTACCGTTGATAAGCACCGTGAGAACATCCTGAGCAAAACGCAAACAAAAAACACCGCCGAACTGATCATGTTTGCGATCAAGAATAAGCTCCTGTAGGCCCCAAACACCCACCGCAATTCTAATTTCTAATTTTTAATTCTTAATTTTTAATTACATACGTATTTATACATATTTCCTTTTACGCAAATTTGCTATCGTATAATCCTCATAAGAAATTAGGTTTATTCGCTGTTGCACACTATTTTAAGCCATGATATTTTTGTCACGCATTCATATACCATCATAAGCATGACAGAAACCCTTGACAAAATGAGCAGCCAACTGGTCCTTGAATCATTGGTTAACAGCAATCGGGTAGTTATCAATAAAATATACCAGGAATGCTATCCCTCGGTCAGGTACATGGTTACGTCAAACTCCGGAAACATAGATGATGCCCAGGATATCTTTCATGATGCGATCGCGCTTGTCATTGAAAAAGCCCGGGAAAAAAGCCTGGAACTGACCAGTTCACTCAAAACCTACCTTTATTCGGTCAGCTTTAATTTATGGCAAAAACAGCTGAAAAGAAAATCAAAGGAAACCGCTTTGCCGGATCATCTTGATCTTTCCGAGGAATCGGACCATGAGCAAAAAGTTTTTAACGAACAGCTCTATGAAATTTTCCAGCATAATTTCGATCAGCTAAACCCTGAATATCAAAAGATTTTGAAAATGTACCTGTTAAAATACCCGATGAAGAAAATTACCCGGGAGATGGGCTATGCCAACGAAAAGTATGCAAAAGTGAAAAAATACATGTGCAAAGAACACCTTAAAAACAACATTCATAACGATCCCAAATTTAAAGAACTGACTCTATTAATACCTAATTAGATTAATGTTGATTATTTAATTGCTGCCAAAGGTTATTTCAATCGCCGCATTGAAATAACCTTTTCTTTTTTTTAGCATTAATCATTATAAATAACATTTTGCCGGGTCAATGTCAATGAATTTGATTTATAATTTAGCTAACCGGGTTAGAATTATGAGTAACGAAAGAATTGAACGCATTCTCGTGGTGGATGACAATTTACCGATGCGTAAAGCGCTGACGGAGACACTGAAGTACATGAAATATGAGACCCTGGAAGCAGGAAACGGACTAGAAGCGCTTGAACTGATCGAAAAATTGCGTGCCGGTGATCGGGATCATCATTCACCTGTACTTTCACTGATCATGAGTGATCTTTCCATGCCTGTGATGGATGGGCGCGAGCTTTTCAGTGAACTCATCAAACGGAAAATAGACCTGCCTTTTGTCATGCTGTCTGGCTATTTGGCTGCAAATGCACTTGATGACCTTAAAGGAATGGGATTATCCGGGTGGCTTCAAAAACCGGCCGATATCGAACAAATTTCCACACTTTTGGATAAAATCCTGAAATAAACTATCTTTGATATTCCGTTACTGAATTGACCCATAGCTAGTACCTCTCCTGGATCAACATGGACAATAAGGAACTTAACCTGAAGAACTTCGCCCATGATCTGAACAATATCATGGCTGTGATTAAATTATATGCGCAGCTTGGGATACGTGACGCCACTGCAGGGGAAGCCATGATTGAAAACCTCAAAATTATCCTGGACCAGGCCGGCAGTGCAATCAGCTATATTAACCGGTTAAATGAATCCCTGAAAGAATCGGCTGAAAAAAAAGCAGAAGGAGAGTCAATCGTGGTTCCTGCTGAAATGGAAGGCAATGAAGAAATCACTTTCAGCCGGGAAAGATTGAAAATATTGCTCAGCAATTTACCCGGACTTGCTTACCGGTGCAAAAACGCTCCTGGCTGGCCCATGGAATTCATCAGTGAAGGGTGTTACCAATTAACAGGTTATAAACCCGATGATTTTATTCAAAGCGAGGATTTCGAATTCGAAGACATTATTCATCCGGATGACCGGCAATACGTTCATGATACGATCCAGGCTGCGGTGGGTAAAGGATTACCCTTTACACTCGAGTACCGGATCCGCACAAAGTCAGGCATTGAAAAAAGAGTGTGGGAAAAAGGGCGCCAGATCAATGCTGTCCATGAAGATGACCGCCTCCTTGAAGGATTTATCATGGACATTTCTGAAAGGGTGCATGTTGAAGAAGCCTTAAAACTTAGCGAAGAAAAGTACTCCAAGGTATTTAAAACTTCACCGGTTGCGATTGTTATTACCCGGATGGAAGACGGGATGATCATTGATGTGAATCCGGGATTTGATCATATTTTTGGGTATTCCAGGAGAGAATCCATTGGCAACACCTCTCTCATGATGAAGCTTTGGGCCAATCCGCCTGACCGGGATGAGGTAGTTTCGGATTTACAGAAAAAGAAGAAAGTCTATAACCGGGAATATAAATTCAGGCATAAATCAGGTGAAATACGGATGGGTTTGTATAGTGCGGAATTATTTACGATCCATAATGTTCCCTGCCTTCTTTCCAGTGTAAGCGATATCACAATGCGCAAAAGGGCTGAAGAAGCGCTGAAAGCCAGCCAGGAAAAATTAATGGGCATTTTCCGCGTATCTCCTTCCGGCATAGGCGTGCTAAAAGACCGTGTTTTCCTGGAAGTAAATGATCGGGTGTGTGAAATGACCGGCTATTCAAGGGATGAACTGATTGGGCATAGTGCGATGATGTTATATGCTGATCATCACGAGTTCGATTACGTCGGCAATGAAAAATACCGTCAGATCGAGCAGAAAGGAATCAGTGTGGTTGAAACGCGCTGGAAAATAAAGGATGGGACAATCTGCAACATATTATTGGCCTCCACACCCATTATCAGCGGTGATAATTCACAGGGTGTTATATTCACTGCTCTTGATATTTCAAACCTGAAAAAAGTAGAGGCAGAACGGAGAAGAATTGAGGAACAACTTATCCAGGCGCAGAAAATGGAGATCATCGGAAAACTGGCCGGCGGTGTGGCGCATGAATTTAACAACACCTTACAGATTATAACCACACTAACCGAACTTTCCATGATGAAACTGGAACAGGAACACCCGGTTTCAGGACACCTTGAGCAAATTCGCAACACGGTCAGGCAATCATCCGGATTTGTCGGTCAATTGCTGGCCTTTGCCAGAAAACAACCGGTGAATCCGGAAATTGTTAATTTAAATAGTGTTGTCGATAGCGTGTTACAGGTCCTGCAACGTCTAATCGGGGAAAATATTGACCTGAGCTGGCAACCAGAAACGAATCTCTGGAAAGTCATGATTGATCCGATCCAGGTAAACCAGCTCTTGCTTAATCTCACCTTGAATGCCCGTGATGCGATGAACAACAAGGGTTTAATTTCGATAGCCACCAGCAATGAATTGGTTTTGGAACCGATGGCGGCCGAGAATCAGGAATTCAAACCCGGTGAATATGTCTTGCTTTCATTGGCAGACAACGGCTGTGGGATGGATGAAACCACCCTTTCAAGAATATTTGAACCATTCTTCACCACCAAGCCCAGGGGTAAAGGCACGGGTTTGGGCCTTTCGACAGTCTACGGGATTGTCAGCCAGAACAAAGGATTTATCCTGGCCGACAGTAAACCCGGAGAAGGGACAGTTTTCAGGATTTATTTTCCAAGATTGATCATAAGCTGAATCTAGCGCTTACTCCTTCATAAATTTTTGTGAAACAACTTTTGCCCCATTTCTCATCCGTAATGAATAAATTCCGGCAGGATGATCAGTCAGATCAAATTCATAATGACCACTACCGGAAATCTCCCTTGTCATGATCATATCGCCTAAAGCATTTAAAATCTCTAAACTCCCGCTTGCGGTCCTCTCCTCAATATCCGTTTTAACCAGGCCTGTTGTCGGATTTGGGTAAACAGCAAAGTTCTGTTCGGGGCAAAGAATACACCACCATCAATATTCGGGGCAGCAGCGTAAAGTGTAGCAGCGCCGTCAAAACCAGTGATATGATGAGTCACCGGATCGCGGACCAGGCCAACGGTATACATAGCCCCCAGGCCTTCATTGGGATACCCACCGATGTAAAGCGTGTTCGGCTGTTCCGGCCTTATGGTGAGGCCACCGTAACGCGAAGGCAACTAATCGACACTGCTCAGGTCGGTAAGCACATACCCGGCGTTGACAAATTCGGTGGTGAGGGATTGGGTCAGGGAGGACAAGGATGAGAATGTGAATAAATCCAGCTATTCAAATTTACGTCAAAATCAACGCTTTTTTTCAATTTATCAATTATTTAACAAATCATTATCACGATATCCGTTGACAACCAGGAATTGGCTTTCAGGTTTTTTTAACATTTATTTAAGAAATTTTTCACAATTTTTTAAGATTTAATTACTTGACAATGAGTCATTTGAATATTACCTTTACGAGTTTCGTTCTTTAAACTTACTCTTCAGTCTTCTGGAAGCTTACGGAACTTAGATATTCTGACACTAATCACTAAAATCCCGGTCAGTTATGAAAAAGTTTTACGCTTGTCTTTCGTTCGTCATTCTTCTTTTGATTCCACAGCTCATTATAAGCCAGTCTTCAAGAGATACCTATTATTCTGTAATCGATGTATATACTGACCCTGATATTGTTGAAGGAGAAGTTATCCAGGTAACCGGTTATTATACAACTTCAAGTGATCATTTCCTGATCCATTTTTACGGTGATTATATAAAAGACAGACCATTTGCTCCCCATACAGTCCTGACGCTCACCGGCACCACTCCACCGGACGAAGCCCTGGAAGGTGGCTACATTCTTGTTACAGGTACCGTAAGTTTTGTGGATGTAACCGATCCGTATAATCCTGCCGATGATCGGATGGCTTACCTGGATGCGACAGAAATAACCGTGATCATGCCTTCTCCGGTATTTTCTGGTGATCGTCAAAGCGGGCAAAAGTTAAAGAAAGCTGAAGAATCGGGCGAAAACCGGGAAATAACCAATGGCGGCTGCGATCCGTGCAAATTTGCATTTCTGCTGAGTGGCGGAGCTGATTCGGCCAATAACCATGCGAAATATTGGGAGAACCTTGTGGCATTATATAAATTCAAGGTTGATTCACTGGGTTATTGCGACAGTAATGTATTTGTCCATTATTTTAAAGGCGACCGCAGGGATGGAAGGATACCCTCAGGTCGGGTGCTTAAAGCCGACAGTGCTAAAATCGACAGTGTTTTCCAGGTTATCGCGAACCGGGTTGCCGCTTGCAATGATGCCGGCACTCCGGCTACATTCCAGAAAATGATATCCAACCATGGACAATCGGATGGGGGTATTTGCCTGCTCGGAGATGATGTAATTACCCCGGAACATTTGAAGGACCAGCAGCAAAAGATCATCGATTCGTGCTGCCGGACGGTGTATGACGAGTTCATCCAATGCTACGGAGGTATTGTGGTCGATGCAGTTTCGACACTTGATACGAAGAATAAAGCAACCGTTTACGCGAATTCCAATGCCAATGATGCGTGTGGTTATAGCCCCCACGATGCGGTACATCCATATCTTCAGGCCAAGATAAACGCACTTGACACGGGAAGTTCTTACCCCGATGCTGTGGTCAAAGCCAAGCTGGCCTATGATGATTACCTTGAATCATATCTTCAACAATGCCACAATGCCCTGGTCTGGTGGAGAAATCACCCTGAAGAACCAGACCAGGCTGAAAATATAGCCGCATGGACTGCCGACAGTATAGCCGTAGCAGCGGCTATATGCAAATCAAGAAATGTCACGATTGTTCCATTTACGACCTATTGCCAGTGGCAGAAATTTGTCGTTCCACCGGGTGGACAATTAGTGATCGATTTTTCAGGAAGCAGCAGTAGTTGCGGAAATGTCACCGTTTATCGTGTCGATCCTGTGACCGGAGCACTCATCAAAGTCACGGTCTGGAACTGGAACCATCCCGGATCTTCGGGCTATATTCCCGGCAATGAGCAACGGGCCATCACGGGAGATTTTACGAGCAGCACTACCTTTTGGGTCCATAATGACAACGCAATATCCCGGCTCAAAGTCCAGGCATTGGGTTCGCCTGTCCGGCCTGATTCACCGGCCAATGTTTTCTCCTTTCCCGGTTTCTCTTTTGGGGGTACGGATAACAGTTCATCCGAATTCGCACCGATACCTGTTCCGAATTATTTTATTCCATCCATCGAGATGTTGGGGATGTCACTGCAATCGTTGCCAGCCATCCTTGGACCAGCGCACGTCCAGAATTTCAGTTTTACTTTCAATATTGATCCGACGAATGGATTCTGGTCGGATATGGAAATGTTCCTGAGAGTCAGCCAGGTGATCAATCCCGGCATACTGATGATTCAGTCGCCTAGCGGAAGCATTCCATTGGCTTCACTAAATATTGAAGGCCCCGGTGATTATATTGTTCAACTGGGTGATTTCACATTGAACGGGCCGGAAGGATTCTGCAGCATGATCACAACGGAAGGGCTATGGATTGAATTGGATTCCTGGGGCTGGCGGAGCAGGATTAGTGAACTTCCACCTCAGTTGACTACCTGGACAGGACTGGTTTCCAGTAATTGGATGGATCCGGCCAATTGGTCCGATGGAGTCCCCGGGATTTTCCATCAAGTGCAGATCATGCCCGGGACATTTCAACCGGTAATTTTCACGAATGTTATCATCAAGAGCCTGACGATTTCAGAAGAAACTAATATTATCCTGGCCCCTGGCGGATACTTGCTTGTTACAGGAAATTAATATTGCCAGTAAGGATTAAGATGCTCACCACAAATTTCTAAGGGAAATACCAATAGTAATTTCAGACAAGAAAAGTTATATCACTTTTCGTTGGATTCATCATATTTTCAGTAATTTTGCACTCCGCTTCGAAAATCGTCAATCGACAATACCGAATCGACCATTTCGAAGTCCGGGCCTATAGCTCAGCCGGTTAGAGCAACTGACTCATAATCAGTAGGT
>AMWB02135498.1_pt1 | contig 20446 bp, 13 predicted proteins | sample 200311 | NCBI WGS metagenome assembly AMWB02 (sample SAMN02737377, study PRJNA173069) | bioreactor metagenome | biome: anode biofilm in microbial fuel cells | place: USA: California | collected 2010-12-16 | reverse complement strand
CAAATCGTCGGGCGACGGATAAATCCTGTACTTTCCCGGCGGTATATTGTCGAATATGTATTCGCCGTCGGAGAACGTAATTGTCTCGGTTTTTATTTTTCCGTTTTCGGATTCAAGAAGCATTTTCAATCCCGAAACGGGTTTCGCGTCCTGACCCGCATTTATTGTAACGCTGCCGCTTACAATTCCCGAAGCGAAAACGGGAACGGGAACGACCTTGAACCTGTTCGGGTCGATGAAAACGCCGTAAGTTCTGTACTTCGGCCTGTAGAGCGGGTTGTCGAAAGAGACGGGAGATATTTCCAGACGATAAGAATAGTAAGGGTCGAGGTCGGAGTATCTGCACTCATTTTCTGTTTTAAGAATTTTGCCCGCGTTGATTCTCGAATCGAATCCCGTATTAAGAATTTTTTCGTTATCGTCGGGATAATCGTTTCCGTTAGCGTCGAGAAAAGGAACGAGAGAAAGACCGCCGCGGGAAACCATATTTCTGTTGTCGAAAATAAAATTGTTCCTGAACTGGTCGTAACCAACGGAGCCGTACACTGACTGCTGAAGGTCCCATCCGTTTTCGTAAGACGAATACCCCGCGTTGTATCTGCCGAAGGATAAATCAAACCGAAGGGCGAGTCCGCCGGAGTAATTGTTGTTCACGTAATCTCTCGCCGCGTAAATTGTCATCCATCCCGCGCCGAAAAGCCCTTTGTCTATATAGAGAGCCGTGTTCGAAAATCTTCCCGACGTATGGTCGATTTCCGTCTGCTGTCTTATCATCAGGTCGCCGTAAACCCTGTACGAGAGGCTCGCGGAAGTTCTCGTTCCCGCGTCTTCGTAAGAATCCGACACCTTGCTTCGTGAAACGTTGGTTATGATGCCGCACTGAAGTCTTTTGTAATTCAGGAAAAGCCCCGAATTCAGGAAAAGAAGTTTGAAATTATCGGAGACGGTTCTTCTTCCGTTCACTCTGAAACTAACCGAGAGCCCCTTGAAGTAAAAGGGAACGAAAGCGGAAACGTTTTGCTCTTCGCTGAATTTAGAAGGATTGAAGAATTCATTCGCGCCGTATCTGATATAAGAAAATGTCGTGTAAATCTGCGACGGAAGCAGAAGGCTCAGGTTGGCGCTGCCTTTCAATGCGTGGTAATAGTCGGCGCTGAAAATCAGATTGTCGAGAATTCTGACGGAGGTGTTCGCGTAAGGATAAAACTTTTTCACGTCAGGCTCGTTGAGGTACAGCATTCCCGCGCCAGACGTGAGAATTTTATTTATTCCCCAGGACACGCTTGTTTCGGTGAAAAGGCTGTGATTTCCCGATTTGAGCGTGCCTCCGGTAATGTTGTATTCAACGGTTTTTTCAGGAAGAAAATTAAAAGGCACCTGAATCACGCGCTCTTCGGTGTGAATTTCACCCGCGGTGCCGTAATACTTGAGCGTGATGTAGTTCGAGCCGTAGAGCAGCGGCACGTTGAATTCGAAATATCCGTCGTTTCCCGACTTCGTGTAGCCGATAAGTTCATTGTTGATGTAAAGTTCGACGTCCCAGTTCGAGCCCGTCCTGTCGAAAATTTTATATTTGCCTATTGTCCTTCTTGAAACGGGCGGAGAGTTTGTAATCTGAATTCCCTGAGTGTTCGAGAGAAGACCAGACTGAAGCCGCATGTTGCCGACAACAGCCTGCTTGAACAATTTCCTGTCGTCAACGAATCTCCATCTGAATTCGGCGTTGTTGTTATCAAACAGGTCCTTGTCGTCTCCGTTTATATTCGCTATGAAATCACCGCCGAGAATTTCCGAGCCGTGCGCGAGGTTGTAATAATACCTGTCCCCGATTCGCGACGAGTGCGAGTGGTTGACGTTCCAATCCATAACGCCGAGACCGAGAATTTTTCTTTTTCTCGGAATGAAAATGTCGGCATTTTTTATGTCGGTAATCTTGGTTGAACTTATTTCTCTTAAAAGGTTTCTTTCAATTTCCGCGACGACAGGAAGTTTCGTTTCGGAAGAAACTTGAATGTTAAGTCGGCTGAGGTCGGCTTTAAGAACAAGACCGAAAAGTTTTTCAATCAATTCGGAACTCAGGCAGACGTCCGATTCCGAAAAATAAAAATCGTTTCTGTTAAAGGGAACGGATTTTTCCTTTATCACAGCGGAGTTTTTCAGGAAATCAATTTCATACGTTTTGCTTTCATCGATGTAGAAGCCTTTCACGAGCGTCATTTCACGCGAGAACCTGAAATCAATTTTCAGACGTGAGAAAAGTTCTCCGAGAGGCACGTAAACCGTTTTTCCCGAGACGAAGCAATTGAGGTCGAACTTTCCCGCCTTGTCGGCGTCAACCTGCAACGGCGCTTCATCGCAGGCAGGATTTGATTTTACGAGATTTGAGTCGATGAATGGATACGCGCCCGCCGGCGGGCAGCAACAGAGCAAAAAAAAAGATATATTCAGAAAAAGAAATTTCATTTTTCTATTGTAAGGGAAATCGTTCTTTCCGCGGTATTTCCTTTAAGAATATTTCCTCCTGTTTCTTCCCTGTCGGTATTAACCTGAACGGTAATAGTATATTTTCCCGGAGCGAGTTTTCCGGTTTCAATTTCGACGCGTTTGTTGAGTTCGTAGTAAACTGAAATTTCCTGACTGACGCTCTTTATTACTTCTGATTTTTCGTCCGTTAGCGTTGAGACTATGTTGCCGATGTAAGCGGCATTTCCTTCCCGTTTCAGTTCCGCAAACAGAATAATTTTGCTTCCGTTGTATGAACAGGTAAGGTTTGAAAAATTTATTCCTGTCGAAACTTTTCCTCTTCTGTAGTTAAGGGCGATGACGGAGCGGAATTCCACGCCGAGACCCGCGTCGATATTTTCCTTTCCCGCGGAGTCGTTCAAGGCAACCTGCTTTGATTTAATGACAGGGCGTCCCCAGTACTCGCCGTCTTTAAGATTTTTCGGTTTCGCCGCAATTCTGACTGTTTGTTCACCGAGAGGAGAAAGTATGAACTTGCGCGGATAGAAACTGATAAACTTAACCGCGGACGGGTCTGTTTCCGATTCCGTATCGGGAAAATTAATAACGGTTTTCCCCGACGAGTCTGAGACGGGATATCCGAATTTCATATCGATGCTCACTTCCCAGGAAGCACTGTTAGAATTGTTTCTTACCAGAATGTATCCGTTTCTGTCGGCGTCGCTAAGGTGCACTGTTACGGGCGCGACGGTCACCTGTCCGTTCGCGGTCAGGCAAACCATCAGAAGCAGTGATATCAGAAATAATTTTTTCATATTCTAATTTGATACTGTTGTCAGAACGATTATAATTTGCGAGTTATATTCACCCGCTTTTTGAACTGCGGGTGGATTTACCGTGCCGCCAATCCTGATAAAATACTCTCTTGTCTTGTCGTCGAACTGGAGCGTGGTACCGGAGTACGGATTAAACGGAATTCCCGGCTGGTCGTCATTCGGATTAATGCTGCTGGAAGCCGTAAAGGCGACGGGCAGAACGCCCGCGCTGCTGTTGATGCCGCCCGCGAGATTGAAGGAAACATTTACGACGAAACGGCTGCCGTTCGATTTCAATATAAACTTTCCGGCGTCGGGTTCGTTTTCGGAAATTGTTTTCTTAACGCCAGGAATGATGCTGCCGAAATCAAGATTCCGCATATATGTGATTTGCAGGCCGTCGGACTGCGGCAGACATTGAGACGAAAACAAAAAAATGCAAAATAGTATAACCGTTTTTCTCATCATTCCCTTTTGAATACCAAGATTGATTGTTACAATATGTAACATTAAAAAATTTTAACAAAAATAAAAGGGGCTTCCTGACGGAAAACCCCTTCTTATTATTCTGTTGTCCTGGCTTTTAGTTTCCGGTGTAGTAGAGAGTAACCGTAACTGCTCCTTCATAGAGACCTGCCGGCTGAGTATATGTCGGTTGAACTGTTCCTCCGAGAAGAATGTCCATAGCACCGTCTGTACCGAACACCGCGTTTACTGAATTTACGGGATCGAATTCCACAACGTTGCCGCCGGGAAGTTTATATCCGCCGTCGGTAGGAGAAAAACTCAGCATCAGGTGTTCCTCGCCGCTTATGAGTTCGGGCGGAAGAGAAAGTTCAATCGTAACTTCTTTTCCTGATTCACCCATTATGGAAAATTTTCCGGCTGAATTCGAGTTTTTGTCGATTGTTCTGTTCACGCCCGGTAAAATATCGCTGCCGAAATCAAGGTCGTGAGTAGAGACGACAGAAATGGGCGCCAATACTATTCCTTTTGCGCTAATCGTGGCGGTAAGAGGTTTTGGAGTAATCCCGTCGCTTTTAATCTGGGCAAAAACAGCAGTCTGCAGCAGGAATCCAATCACAAAAGGAATCACAAATATAAGTTTTTTCATTCCAATAACTCCTCAGAATTAAATTTAGATAATAATATTATCAATTTTAGTACAATTTCCCTGCCAAAGAATAATATAAAAATATGAATAAAACGACGGATTTTTTCAAAAGGATCTAAAACATTAGTAGTGCCGCAACTATGTTTTGTTGAGATATATTATAATAGAGAATCAGGGAAGATTCAGAAATCGGGGACGGAAAATTAAGCCGATATCGGTACTTTATTATTACAAATATCAGAGAAATCCCTAAATGATAATCTCAGAATATCAACTTCGTGTTATAGAGAACAATCACGGTTACAATTATTATACTTGACTATAAATATGATATTATTAAAGTTAAGAACTGACAAGGTAATTAGAATAAGTAAACATCCTGCATACTTATTTTCAAACCTCCGCAGGTCATACACACAATAAGATTTCGTACATACACAAGTTAAATTGTTTGTGCAGAAATACATTGAGAATCCCAGTTAATCAACAAACAGTGTAAATCACGCCTGCATTTCCATCGTGGTCTTTTAAAAAATATTTTAACAGGAGGTTAAATGAAAAAAGTAATCACCGTTCTATTTATTATCAGCATTTTTATGTCAGCAGTTTCTTATTCTCAATATAAATACGAAAATCCGATTTATATCAAGAATAACACTGCAACATCTCTGACCAACGTACAGGTCAGGCTTGTTATAAACACCCAGGCTCCGATATCAGCGGGATGGATGCAGGCGGACGGAAAAGACATCAGGTTTGCCACGTTGTGCGGAGGAACGACATTCCGCGATCACTGGGTTGAGAAAAGTCTTAACACGGACACGACCGTTATATGGGTGAACGTGCCGTCTTTAGGAGCGAACGACTCCGCGCTCATATATCTTTACTACGGAAATCCGTCCGCGACGAACATTTCAACTCTTAACGTTTTTTACGGACCGCATTCGTCAACAGACAGCGTCGTAATTTCTTCAACAAATACTGTCAGTAATTGCCAGAGAGGATTCAGGTTCACGGCGAATGAAGACGTGCTTCTTGCTTATATGGGCAAGAGAATACCTAACGCCACTCAAAGGTATGTAACTTTGTTTGACTTCAATACGCAGGCAATTCTTGGCCAGATACAGGTGGATGCGGGCACGGCGGCAGTTTACAATTATAACGCCGTTGCAAATCCTTTATGGCTTAAGTCGGGACAGCAGTACATAATTGCGCTGTTCAACGGCTCAGGCGATATGTATTATTACGGAACGAGTTCGCAGATAGGACAGCATCTGACGTATGGAGATATGAGATACGCGAATTCCTGCACGCAGAATACATTCCCGACAAGCATTGTTTCGGGTATGCATTACGGCACGCCTGATTTTCTGTATTACACGAAACAGAATGTAACCCCCGCGCCGACAATTACTGTTCTGCCCCCTGCGGACACGGTAACTCCCGCTATTCCTCTCAACCTGACCGCGCTTCCGGGAAATCAGCAGGCGCTGTTGAAATGGAGGAAGAACCTTGAATTTGATATGTATCAGTACGGATTATACAGGAACACGACGAACAATCCGTCCACGGCGGTATTTATCGGCTCAACAAATCATCCTGACACGACATATACCGCGACAGGTTTGACGAACGGCACAACGTATTATTTCTGGGTACGCGCGGCGGACAGATACTGCTCGCCGAGAATAAGCGGATACAGCGTGGTTGCCAGTTGCACGCCTGTAAAAATAGAGCAGCCTGTGACCGGAATTCCGGCAAAGTTTTCTTTGTCCCAAAATTATCCGAATCCGTTCAATCCTTCAACCATAATTCGTTTCGATTTGCCGAAAGACGCTTTTGCCGAATTAATAGTATATGACATCGCCGGCAGGGAGGTAGCGAAACTGATTAACGGAAAGTATGAAGCGGGATATTATGAAATTGAATTTGACGCCTCAAGTCTCGCTAGCGGAATATACTTCTACAAACTCACCGCAGGCAAGAACAGCGATATAAAGAGAATGGTTCTTGTGAAATAATATATAAAAGAGCGGTTTTAAAAAAATAAAATCCCCGTTTAAGACGGGGATTTTGTATATAAGGGAAGTACGTTTGAAACTTTGCGATTTGCATCGGCATTACTCTTAAGTCCTTTATATTTATATGTGTTTCAAAAATCCCGAAGCAGATTTTATTATATTTCGGTTTAAAAATAAAAGAGTTAATTTTATCCAAATAATATTTATCTCATGAGGAAAATCAAAATTCTGCTTACACTTTTAGTTCTTGCAACAACTTTTTCCCTAAACGCTCAGGTTTCATACAACTCTTTTGTAGCGTCAGTAATGAATATGGTAAATGCCGATTCTGTTTACAAATTTGAAAGGCAATTGTGCGGAGACACCGCCTGTGTAATTGGCGGCGCGCCTTATACTATAACATCAAGACATTATGCCACACAGGGAAACATAAAAGCATCTCAGTACATATACGAAAGGTTTCAGGAATTCGGTCTGACAACCTGGTATCAGAACATTAATTCCACAATAACAAATGTTCTCGCCAAGAAAACGGGTACGAAATATCCGAATCAGTATGTTATAATCTGCGGACATTATGATGACATGCCGTCCGGTACAACCGCTCCCGGAGCTGACGACAACGCCTCAGGCACGGTTGCAGTTATTGAAGCGGCAAGGATACTTAAGAACATAAATCTTCCGTACACGATAATATTCGCGGCCTGGGATGAAGAAGAACGCGGATTGTACGGAAGCAAGGCATACGCTGACACGGCGTACAGGCTTGGAGATTCAATCATCGCGGTTTTAAATTTTGACATGATAGCGTATGACGGAAATAACGACGGGGCGCTTGATATAAATACAAATGCCGCTTCGACACCGCTTGCAAACGATTTCGCTCAGATAGTCACTCTTTATCAGCCAACTCTCGTTCCTCAGGTAACGACATCATTAAACGGCGGAAGCGACCATCAATCATTTCAGAACAAGGGATATAAGGCGATTCTCGCGATTGAAGACAACAGCGATTTCACGCCTTACTATCACACTGTAAATGACACATATCTTTCTCTGAATAAACCGTATTTCATAAAGATGATAAAAGCGGGTATAGCGGCGCTCGTGACCATAGCGGGCGACTTCAAGATTACAATTGCCCACACGCCGCTCTCGTCCGGACCGATAACTTCGCCGAGAGTCGTTACTGCCACGGTTAAGTCGTCAATGAAAGTAGCAACAGGAATTAATCAGCCGAGACTTTATTTCAGCGTGAACAACGGTTCGTTTAATTACATAAACCCGAATTATACGAATCTGGATACGTTCAAGTTCACGATTCCGGGTCAGCCGATGGGAACATCAGTTAGATATTATCTTGCGGCGCAGGACTCAGCGGGCTCAATAGTAGCGACATTGCCGGCGGGAGGTTCGGGTTTGAATCCGCCGGGAACGACGCCTCCAGCGACTAAATTCGAATATCTCATCGGAAACATTTATTCTGTTACGATAGGTACGGGAACAACTTCCTCCAACTTCCCGTTCACGACTTATTGGATGGACGGCAGGACACAGTATCTTTACACCGGAACAGAGATGGGTTATACCAACATGTTCATAATGAAAATTGGTTTCAACGTGATTACAGCCGACCCGGGCGCGATGAACAGTTTTAAAATCAGCATGCAGAACACGACGATGACATCGCTAACGGGATTTGTAACAACCGGATGGACAACCTGTTACAACCCCACGTCATACGTAGTTCCGGGTACGGGATGGCAGATGATAACGCTCACGACACCATTCTATTACACAGGCGGTAACCTGCTTGTTGAAGTATGTTACGACAACTCATCATACACCGAATTCTCTCCGGTTTACAGCACTCCCGCAACGGGAATGTATTGGGGCAGGCACTACGATTTATCGTCATCCTCGGGATGCAACACCACATCCTGGTCGAGCTCCACTACTCCTCCGGGAAGAGCGAACACGAGATTCGAACTTACAACCGGAACAGGTCTTGCAAACAACGGAAATGAAATTCCGAAGACATTCGAACTAAACCAGAATTATCCCAATCCTTTCAATCCGACGACAAAGATTGAATATTCTGTTCCGAAAACCGAATTCGTTTCGATAAAAGTTTATGACCTTCTCGGCCGCGAAGTAGCGGTATTGGTAAACGGCAAGGTACAACCAGGAAAGTATATTTACGATTTTGACGCGTCTGCGCTTTCGAGCGGCGTGTATGTTTACAGAATGTCATCCGCGTCCTTCGACAAGACGATGAGAATGATATTGATAAAATAAAACTCAGATTTAGGTACCGAAGAAAACGGGGAAAACATTTCCCCGTTTTTTTTTGCCCATACCTATTTTTATGCTGAAATACTTCCGCAGATTCATTAAAATATGTTCAAACAAACATACTGCCATGAAAAAGGGTATTTCTATAATTTTCTTTTTGACTTTTTTCATTTCGGGCTTAAACGCTCAGTTGAATCTCGACTGGAAATGGCTTCACCAATCGCCGCAGGGAAACGACCTGAAGTGGGTGAAGATGTGGGATGCAAGCACAATTTACGCGATTGGATTCAGAGGAACGTTCATTAAAACAACAAACGGCGGGCAGGACTGGATTATTCAGCATAAAACGGGAAGGGTTGCCGGCATACCGGTACAGGTTTCGGACTTGAGGAACGCGTGGTTCTTCAACAAAGATACCGGGCTTGTCGTAGGCACGTATGGCTCTATATTCAGGACGACAAACGGAGGACTAACATTCGACAGCACGAACAATCCCGCGCCTTCGAACACGACTATCACGGGTATAAGTTTCATTAACAATCTCACAGGATACACGGTCAGCGGTTTGACAAATTACAGGCTGATGAAGACAACTGACGGCGGGCAAAACTGGATTGCAAATTACGGCTCGGCTCCGCCTTATTCTAACCCATACGACATATACGCTTTCAGTGAAAACAAACTAATGGTTCTGAGCGGACTTGGTGATTTATACATAACCACAAACGGGGGATACCTCTGGAATAATTATACTACAGGAAGTCAGGTAGCCTTTTATAAAGCCGTTTTTATAAACTCCGACACGGGTTTCATCTGCGGCGATTGGGGAAGATGCAGGTACACGACGAACGGCGGGTATAACTGGACAAGCATCGCGGGTACTATGCTTTCGCAGAACAATCATTTCTTTGACGTGAAATACAGGAATGGAACTGTATGGCTTACCGGCAATTCGAAGTATTTATGGAGAACAACTAATCTCGGCGTAACGTGGGATTCAATAAACTTCATGGCTCCGTCCGCTACCCCTTTATGGAGCAACTCATATTACTCGTCGGACTTTTCGGCAACGGGTGATACCATCGTCACCGTCGGAGCTAACGGCTCGATACATCAGAGCAAGGGATTAGGCAACTACATAACTTTAAGCCAGTATCTCAAGACAGGAAGCCTTCGCGATATCAGCGTTTCCGAAACGGGAACGATAATAGCGGCGGGCTCCCCTTCAACCGCGGGTTTAACTCACGACCAGATTTTAAGGTCTTCAAACGGCGGGATAAACTGGAGCGTCATTTCCCCCTCCACTACATCCGCAGCGGATTTTTATTCCGTGGAAATGATTGACGAAAACACCGGTTACATATGCGGAAGCAGGTCGGCGGTTTACAGAACGACAAACGGAGGACTGAACTGGGATTCACTCGTAATACAAAACATGCCGGCGGGACTGGTTCTCACGAAAGTGGATTTTGTAAACGCGCAGACAGGTTGGATATTTTCAAGGTATCTTACAGGCAACGACTCGACAATCTATAGAACGACAAACGGGGGCGTTAACTGGTTCAAGCAAAAATTCGGAACCGCGGCAGGCACTGAAAACACCATTAACAGCGCCTGCATGATTGACGCGAACAATGGCTGGCTTTTAAGCAATAAGCCGAGACCGTGGAAAACCACTAACGGAGGCGCATCGTGGGATTCGACGGGACTGAGCGACGACTATCTCGCGGGAGCGCTTTACAAGATTAAAATGCTGAACATGCAAACCGGATACTGCGTGGGATCGAACAATAAGGTTTATAAGACGACGAACGGCGGAAGCACGCCCTGGATAAGCACGGGATATTCCTCTTCTACGGTTGTTACTTTGTATACGGCTGAAGTGTTCAATTCTCTGGAAGCAGTGGTGATGGGTACGTACGGAACGGTTTATCACACAACTAACGGAGGTGTTAACTGGATTAATAAAAATCTTTACGGAAGCATTAATGATGTGTACGGCTCTTTTCTTACGGGCGACGGAAAACTTTACGCGGTAACCTTGCTCAACTCAAACATCTTTAAAAATCAGAACATGTTCTCTGTAGGTGTAAAATCTATAGGCAAGGAAATTCCAAAAACATATTTATTGGAGCAAAACTTTCCTAATCCGTTCAATCCCGTTACGAAAATAAGATTCTCCGTCCCCGTTTTAGCGAACGGAAAAACGAGACCGGGAAGCGGTGTTACGGCTTTAAAGATTTTCGACATTACGGGAAAGGAAGTTGATATTCTTGTGAATGAAAAACTTAATCCGGGGATTTACGAAGTAAATTTTAATGCAAGCAAATACAGCAGCGGTGTTTACTTTTATTCGTTGACATCGGACGGATTCAGTCAGACGAGAAAGATGGTTCTTTTAAAGTAATGTGCGCGTACAAAAGTCTGAAACAGACCGGGTATCAATAAAAAGAAAAGAAGTTGTAAAAACTATTTTACCAGAAGCATCTTTCTGACTGAAATTTTGTTACCAGCCGTGAGCCTGCTGAAATACACGCCCGACGGAAGTCCGCTGCCGTCGAATGTAACTTCGTGCTCACCATTTGCGATTTTTCCGTTTACTAACGAGGCGACTTCCCTGCCCGCGATGTCATAAATTTTCAAAATTGCAAAACTGTTCTTTGAATCGTTAATTGAGAATTTTATCTTCGTTGACGGATTGAACGGATTAGGATAATTCTGGCTGAGATAAAAATCCGATACGGCGGATTCTTCTTTAATCACTCCTGTTTGATAAACCGAGACTCTCGAAATTGTTTCTACTTCGGCTAGTCCTGCAGATGATATTCCGTCAACCGTTCCTGAAAAACTTTTTACAATAATTCTCACCCTGTCAGCAGTTACGTAAGGGTTGAGATAAACCGATTTGCCGTTGACATCGAGCGGCCCGGTGGATAGAATATGTCCGGCTTCCCGACCGGAATTATACAGGATTATTTCACAGTCGTTCACCTGTATGTTTGTATTGTTCGACGCGTTCGGGAAAATATTGTAGAGTTTAATTTCGCGCATGTCCAGAGGGAGCGGCCACTGCAATTCAATGTATTCGTTGTTTCCGCCCGATGCAATCCAGTTAACGGAGAGGTCAGCATTCCTCGCGCGTCTGTCAACGGCATATTCTCCGAAATATTTCATCCTGCCGGTTTGCCTGTAACTGCTTTGTGTAACGTATGCCGAGGTTGAGAAGTTTGTGAATTGCGCTTCGGTGTTGTTAGGCGGAACCGTCATCAGCGAATGACCAGCGTGGCATCCAACGCATTTCGTGCCCGCAGCATTCTTGTCGTAATTCATACCCGTCACGTGAGCGATTTTGCCCAAACCGTTCACGACGACTTTGCCGCTTGAATCAACGAGTTGTTCAAACAATGGAACGTTCGCGGGAATTTCCTGCTGCGCTATTTTGCCGTCGTAATTGACAGTTATTTCTTTAAGGAGAATCGGCTGGTCAAGACCGTCCGGATTCTGTCTCTGAAAATTCATAAAGAACCTGAACTTCGCGTTTTTTGTCAACGGCGGAGCGTCGTCAACAGGAGCGTCAACAGGAGCGTTCGCGTAAACATTCAGATTATCGAAGCGGAAAAATCCGCCCTGGAAAAACGTAGCCGGATTCGAAGTTGGCGGAACTTTGTTTGTATCAAAATCAGGAACGTAAGGAGGAACGGGCGGCTTGATTCTCGGTATCAGGAGTTCCGCGTTGAGTTCAAGCGTTCCCTGCAAATCGGCAACGGGCGATATCCCCGTACCGTTTTTATTGCTGACAAAAATTCCGTAGTCCTGAAGTTCGACGCTGCTCGCCCGGGAAACCAGAATTCTCCCGTCATTGAGAGGAAGCGGGTCTGTTGAATACGGCGGCTGGTGCGTTCCTGACGACGGCGGATTCAGCACGTAAAGCGCCGTTGATGTATCAACGCCGGCTATGAAACTGTATTCCGAGAATCCGTTAGGATAGTATCTGATTCCGCTGCTGCCTCCTGTATTAATCATCGGAAGGTGCGGGACATATATGCCATACATGTCGCCGTTCAAATCAATTTTCGGGCGGTATGCGAAAAGCGTATTTCTCTTTCTTGCGTCGCCAGCGTAAAATCTTAACTGATCTCCGTCGGGATTTATTATGTTTGCCTGCCAGAGATTTCCGATATCATCAGAAAGCGATTCGCCCGGATTCCTCGTCAATCCCGAAGGCGTTACATTGCTCGGCATATCTATATTAAGCCACCACCTCGAGAAAACAATTTTTCCTGTCCGCGGGTCGATAGTTGGCTTTTCGGCGCCGTTTCTTTCAGAAGTGATTCTGAAAATGTTCTGTCCCGTCGAATCCATGATGAAAAGGTTCGTGACAAGCGCGGAGCCGAATTGTGAGACCGTCGGGAACCGCGTTGAAGCAAAAACGATTTTACCATCCGACGTATAAACGGGATCAATGTCATCATAATTATAAAACCTGTACGCGGCGGGGCCGAACTGCGAGAGATTTATGTTTCTGTCCGTCTTTGTAATTTTTCTGAATCCCGTTCCGTCTTTCCTGATTTCATAAATACGCCAGGAACTGTCCCTGCTTTCTATACCTGCGAAAAGAATTCTTATGCCGTCCCAGTTCACGCAAGGCTGCTGAACATCTATTATTCTCACGCCGCCGAAAAGCATCGTGCTGTCTATTAAAGTTCTGAGCGAACCATTGGCTTCGCGAACCAGAAGCCTGCCACCCGTTACGGCGAATCTCGAATGAGGCCCCATTCCCGGAAGAAGCCCTGCGGACGGAAACAATATGTTTCCACCCGTGAGATGATTCCTGGAAACGAATACAATCGGAGTATTGAAAGTGCTTTGAGCAAAAATTTCACTCACGGAAAAAAATAAAATAAAAGTTACGGAAAGAACGCGAAGATAATTTAACGTATTAATTAAATAATCTTTTATTTCAACACGCAATATTTTAAATCCGTGACAACTCAAGTTTTATAAAAAAAGTTTTATCATTTGATAATTTTAATTGCCTTTCAAATGTTTTAATAACAAATTTTGAAAATTAGTTCCGAAGGACAATGAGAATAAAGACAACTTTGCTTTTACTGCTTATAATCGCTGCATTCAACGCTGCGCGTTCGCAGGGATTTAATTCAGTTTACAGCCCGGACGGTGTGTTCGTAATTGCGGCGGGAAATCAGGGGAAGATTTTCCGTTCGACAAACGGCGGCGCGGCTTACTCATCTTACACTATAAACACGGGTGTCAATTTTTTATCATGTTTTGCGTCGGACAGCGCGGTCTGGTTGGCCGGCTCTGACGGAAACGTTTACAAGACGTTCAAACATTCGATGAATCCCGTAGGAATAAGCACGGGTTATTCGGCATCTATAAATTCGGTTTATTTCGTAAGCAGGAGCACGGGTTACATATGCGGTGACAGCGGCATTGTTATGCGAACGACCAACGGCGGTGATAACTGGTTTAACCTGAACTCAGGTCTTGCAACGGTCAATTACAACTGTGTGCATTTCCGTGACAGCGTAAACGGTGTCGTCGCAGGAAACAACGGAAAATTGTTCCTGACTTCCGACGGCGGAGCGACCTGGGTATTGCAAACAACAGGAACAACACGAAATCTTCTTAAGGCGAAATATTTCTCCGCCGGCATCGCGGTAACGGGAGAATACGGAACTCTTCTGATGAAATACGGCGCCTCGCCTTGGCAGACAGTCAATACGAGAATTGATTCGGACATCAGGGGAATCACTGGAAGCAATATAAACAACGCGCGCGTATGCGGTGGCGGAGGATTCATCAGAAATAATTCTAACGGCTCATCGAAGTTTCTGAATTTCGAAATCAATCCTATGATGGGTGATTTAAAAGATATTTATTATTCTGACTCTCTGACAGGATTCGCCGTGAGCAGTCTGAATCAGGCAATAATAAAAACCACTAACGGCGGAATTAACTGGAACCTTAGCGCTGGCACGACAGTCGCGTATAGTTGGACGTCGAAGTTAAGCACCAGCGGAGGTATCGGAAACAACCTCTGCCGTCATCCTTATGACAGGAATTCGCTTTTCTGTATGTTTGGAAATCGGGTTTATGTAAGCAGGAACAGGGGCGACAACTGGACACAGATAGCAACCGCCACTCCAGGTACAAACGCTCATAATTTTTTTGTAAGTCCGCTTGATACAAACATCTGGCTTTGCGCGATAGAAAGTTCGCCCGACAAAGTATTACGCACGACTGATTACGGAACGACATGGAGCACAATACTATCTATTAATTTCAGCAATTACGGTACACCGCTTGAAATTGACCAGAACAATCCATCGGTGTTTTATTATGCGCCCGACGGCGGCGGATTTTATAAATCAACGAATAACGGTGCGACGTTCAATGAAATCAGCGGAAATTATCCTTTCAGAAGCCCTTGCGACGTAACGGTAATGCACGACAGTTCAAATGTCATTTTTATTGCTGACGGAATTACCGGTTCGGGTCTCGGTGACATTTACAAGACCGTTAACGGAGGGGTTAACTGGACGAAGGTTCACACCAACACTTCATCAAGTGAAATACCCGCGATGTGCAATACGGTATTTGACAGAAGCGTTATGTACGCTACGAACTGGAGCGGAGGGGACATATACAGGACAACAAATTACGGAGACAACTGGTCGCTGTTAAGGACAAATTCAGGGTCGGGCTGGGCGGCGGAAATCTGCAGGGAAGACCCGACGTTCGTTCTAACAGGCAGTTACGGCGGAAGCACTTACCTTTCGCTCGACGGAGGCAAGAACTTTTCTACGATTTCAATAACAGGCGGTGCGGGAGCAGGAGAAATCGCCGTTGACAGGGGTTTCGTCATCGATATGCGAACGGGAGGAATACAGAAACTGAGCGCTGTTTACAGTGTCATAACATCCACTGAAGAAAATATAATTTCAAACGTTCCGTCAGGATTCAAACTTCATCAAAATTATCCGAATCCGTTCAATCCGTCAACGACCATCAAGTTCGACATTCCAAAGAGCGGATTTGTAAGGCTAAAAGTATACGACGTGCTCGGAAGAGAGGCGGCAACGCTCATGAACGAAAGCAGGAGCGCGGGATCTTACGAAATAGTTTTTAACGCGGCTGGGCTCTCATCGGGAATGTATTTTTACAAAATTGATTTTGAAGGCAATACTGACGTAAAAAAATTAATGATACTAAAATAATGAAGAAAATTTTTCTATTTGCATCAGCCGTAGTTTTTTTATCGGCTCTGGTTTTTGAGACGCTTAAAGCGTTCGATGACGGTTTCGTTAACCTTACGAGACGGCGCGGAAACACCGAGGGATGCACCTGCCACGGATTCTCGGCAAGCCCTCAGGTACAGGCATTTATTGACGGACCTTCGAGCGTCAGAGCGGGGGACACGGTCGAATACAGGGTAAGAATAACAGGCGGACCCCTCATCAGAGCGGGCATTGACATATCCGCGGCTAACGGCTCTGTCATTTTGTCTTCCTCTGATACAACGTTGAAAAGGGTGCTTGCGTCTGCGAACGTTTATGAACTTACGCACAGATTTCCGAAACAGCCGTTACTCGATACTGTAGTTTTTATTTACAAATATATTGCTCCGAACACTCCGGGAAGTTTCGATACTCTTTACGCAACCGCGAATTCGGTTAATCACGACACGACCGATAACGGAGACATGTGGAACTTCGCGGCCGACAGGATTATTTCAATAACGAGTTCAATCAACATCAGGAACATAACATCCGCCGCTGCAGACTTCACACTCGAGCAAAACTATCCAAACCCGTTTAATCCGGAGACTAAGATAAGGTTCTCCGTATCCGCATTGAACAACAATTCAATAACCGGCATCAACAGTATCCGACTTGCCGTTTACGATATGCTCGGAAAAGAAGTCAGCGTTCTTGTTAACGGAAATCTGAATCCGGGAAAATACGAGGTTAATTTCGACGGTTCAAAATACCCTTCGGGCATGTATTTTTACGTATTATCGTCAGAAGGCAGCGTTTCCGCAACAAAGAAAATGACGCTATTAAAATAAGTTCAATGAGGTGGAATTTCTTCGTCGGAAGCAAAAAGAAGTTTTATACTTGACATTACCCAATAAATACCATATTTTTATATGGCATAAATTATAAAGCATGTATTCAAAAAAATTAAAAACAACAGCATGACAATCGCAGAAAAATTTCTCGCGGAACTTAAGCAGGAAGCCGCAACAACAAGAAAGATCCTGGAAAGAGTACCATTTGATAAACCGGACTGGAAACCGCACGAAAAGAGCATGCCATTGGCTCATCTCGCGACACACGTTGCGGAAATCCCGTTCTGGCTCGAAACCACTGTCACAACCGATGAACTTGATTTCGCAAAATCAGATTACAAGATTGAAGATGCGAAATCAAACGATGAACTTCTTTCAAAATTCGATAAATCGGTAAAAAAAGCCGAAGACGCTTTAAAGGGATGCAGCGACAACGATATGAAGAAAGGGTGGACGCTTAAAAACGGAGACACAGTTTATTTTACGCTCTGTAAGGAAGAAGTAATAAGAGGAATGTCGATTAATCATCTGATACATCACAGGGCGCAACTCGGTGTTTATCTAAGACTACTTGATATCCCCCTTCCGGGAGTATACGGACCGACGGCTGACGATAAGATGGGAATGTGATTGTATAAAGGGTATCGGCAGAACTTTTTAAGCGGCTCCTGTGAGCCGCTTTTTCATTCTATTATGTTTAAACCTTTCAGGTATTCTACCGCTTTTTCCAAATCTTTTTTCATAACCATCAGATTAATACCCTGCGAAAATGCGAGAGAGGGGCGCATAGAGCCGTCGCTGCTACCGGAAAGATAGCATTCAATATCTGCTTCTTCGAGTCGTTCTTTTGCAATTTCTGCTTCGACATCTGAATAAAAAACGGCGGCGGTTTCAACATCCATATCGCCTTCGTCAATTATTTCGTCCAATACCGCTCCGCAGTTTTTGCAGACTTTGTCGTTTGCGTTTATTTCCTTGCCACAGGAGGAACAATAAAATAGTTCTTCGTCCATAATGCCGTACAAATAATAAATGAATATTTAAAATATATATTATAATTTAAAAATACACACCTGTTTATCACGATTTTGCCGAAAAACACCAAAAACAGCTTAATTTCAGCGATAATAATTGTTTACATTTGAAATTAAATTTTTTAATTTCCCGTAAGGAGAATTCTGTAAAACACAAACTCATCTGTATAAAAACGATAAAGACTCCACTGTAGATTTTGAATCTTTTCATTCTTAATCAAAAGGAGATACATATGAGACTCAAATTTGCACTTACCTTGTTATTTATCCTAATGACAGGATTTCTTGCGGCGCAGACTGATATAGGTCCAAATACTATTACAACATCAAACAGACTACACGGAATCACCGCAAGCGAATTGGCGTACGAGCAAAACAAGGTCAGTATCAATGTTCCTTACGAACTTTATGTTCAACTGGAACAGGCAAGACAAAAAGAGGATTTCACGGAAGCAGAGCGGATACAGGGTGAAATCGAAAAATACACACCGGGTATTTTTAAAACCCAAAATAATCAATCAAACGGCATGACAGCGGTGGGACCTCCTTCCGTGCCTCCTTTCAGCCCCGACTGGGTTTCAAATGATATTCTGATAAGGGCCGGTAAAGTCGGAGGATATTACTCTACGGACGGAAACAGGAGAACGATTGACCTCAAATACGGCAAAGACGGCAGACTGTATTTAGCGCTTTGTACGGATTCGACGGCAGGAGTTACGCATTACATTTATTTTTACAGGTCAACGAATTCAGGATTGACCTGGACGGGAGTCGGCGGACTGCAGGGGGCGGGAACATTCTCGTCCGTTTCAATGTCGGTTGACAGGAAAGGAAGTGTAAACGATTCGATAAGAATTTCCTGCTATTACACATACGGCACCGGCGGCGACGCTACTGACGCTGGACTGTACCTGTTTTCTTTCAGACCTCGTTTGTGGAATGATGATTACAGGTTCCACACACTTGCAACGCCTCTCACAGGAAGGAAATATTGTTACGTGTCCGCTGTTAGCGACGGCTGGTATTATGATGCATCTGCTTACATAGGCTGCGTTGCCGGAGAATATTCGAATAACGGCGATAGCACCAAGACGATGCATTTATTCCGTACTACGAACTGGGGTTTGGCTCACACGGGTGCTACTCTTAACGGAGTATACACGGGATACCAGGGAGACTTTTATCCTTCCGCATGCTTTAAAAGATCTCAGAATGTTTATAGCGATTCAGTTTACATCGCGGTCGAGAGAAGATTCGGAACATCCGACGTGGACATTAGAATATTCGCGGCAACGTGGACTCCATCCGCTCCGACGGAAATAAATTATCTTACCTCCGCAACAGGGGTTTACAGAAGACCTTCTCTGACAGTACGGCAGACCCAGTATTCTCGGCCCCGTCAGATACTTGTATCGTATGTAAAGAACGGAGAGTGCCTATATTCCTTTTCAACAAACGACGGCACAACCTGGTCTGTCGATGCATCGCTCGACCCGCATTCATCGGACAATGGTTTCTTCACTTGTGTAACTTCAGATACCCTTACTACGAACGCTTGCTTTGCCGCAGTCTTTACGACCTCTTCGGACTCGGTGAACGTTAGAAGAGGGTTCCCGGGAAATATGAGCAATGGGGAGCTTGCATACAAAATAAACAGTGTTTATTCATCAGGCACAACGCAGCCGGTTATTGCAATTTACAGGAGCAACGTGCTTCAAATGGCTGACGTCTCTTATGCAGGGTCGGGACCGACAGATTGCTGGTTCGACGCGGAAAATCTTCCTACGGGAATAAGGAATCCCATAGGCTCCGCCGATAAATACGATCTCGAACAGAATTTTCCGAATCCATTTAATCCAAAAACATCAATAACATTCAGCATACCAAAAGACGAGTTTGTAACGCTTGTTGTTTACGATATTACGGGCAGGGAGGCCGCAAAACCGGTTAATGAAAGATTAAATGCCGGCAAGTATATTATCGAATTCAACGCGCAGAAATTTTCAAGCGGCGTTTATTTCTACAGGATAAACGCAGGCAATTTCACTTCAGTAAGAAAGATGATGTTGGTTAAGTAAGGACTCCTTTTGGTTTACTTGAATGACGGAAAAAGGCTGTTCGCTCGCGGACAGCCTTTTACTTATACGCGAACGTAATCAGTGTTTTCTTTCCTCCGCTGCTCGGAGTTAAAGTTACTGACACCTTTTTATTTTCCCTTTCGTTAAAAAATGACAACTTAATATTTATTTCACTTTCTTTTCCCGTGCTCTGTTCGACGTAACCGGATTCAAGGGCTGCGGCTTTGCAACGGTCTAAAATCAATTGCCGGTCAGATTCCGAACTGAACATTATCTCAGTTCCTTCTTTTGTAATATTGACGGATAGAATTTTTCCGTCAATTATACTTTTAAACTCCGGGGGATAATCAGAAGGCAGTTTAATTTCTCCATGCAGTGTTTCATTTTTGGTGTTTTGATACTCCCTCGCCCTATTACCGCATCCGGCGGAAGATAGCAGAAAAACAAGAAGATATATATACAAATGTTTCATTTAAGTCATTAATATACAGATAAAAAGGATTGTTTTTTAAATATTATATTCTATAAATT
>AMWB02001434.1_pt1 | contig 20448 bp, 17 predicted proteins | sample 200311 | NCBI WGS metagenome assembly AMWB02 (sample SAMN02737377, study PRJNA173069) | bioreactor metagenome | biome: anode biofilm in microbial fuel cells | place: USA: California | collected 2010-12-16 | reverse complement strand
TACCTGATCTCCTTGCACTCAAGAAATCAGGTAATTGACAGCAAGAAACTTAGTAAAGGAGGTCATTGATGGAATGGTTCAGAAAAAGGGCCTTCCACTTAAGTATGTTATCTATTGGAATGCTGTTTACTTGTAATTACACAAAGGCACAAAATTGGCCAATTATTTACGGAGATAATTTTAATGGAACTATGGCTAAAATAGAGGAAACCTATGATCATGGTTTTATACTCTCGGCATATACATATACCTATGCCGGCTGGCCATTACGTGACTGGGTAATAAAAATTGATATTAACGGAAATGTGCTTTGGGAGAAACAATTCGGCAGTGGATTATATTCTAATGGAGTTTCTGATTCAAAAATAACCAGTGATCATGGCATTATCCTTGCCGCTGGCACCAGTAAATACTCAGGTAATTATGATCCCACATTTATTAAACTAAATGTTTGTGGTGAAATGGAGTGGTGTAGAGTCTTGATTTCTCCTGACGATAATTATGGCACGGGCATAATTCAACTTTTTGATGGATCTTATATTGGAATGCTTCAGTATTATGGTGAAGGAGAAACCTATGCAAGGATAAGTTTAGTAAAAATGGACCCAAGTGGGGTACCCCTTTGGATTCAACGATTAGCCCAGGAAGATACGCTGATTTATAATGAAGAAGGTAGTAATCTTTATTTGACATCTGACGGCAACTTTCTTGTCTCAGGTCACTGCTTTCATCCGGGCTTAAAACCCTTTTGGATAAAAACAGATACTTCAGGAAATCAGGTATGGGATCTTATGTGGCAGGGAGGAATTGGAGCGGCATATCAAGTGTCTGAAAGTTCAAACGGTTTCTTTTATAGTGCAGGAGGATTTGCTGGTCCTGGTTATCCTATGACTCCCTCAATATTTAAATTCAATCTTAATGGATTCCCTCTTTATAGAGCTTATTTGCTTGGAGATACAATAAGGGGTGGAGAAGCTAAACCTATTACGATTCTGAATGACACAGTAATCATTATTGGGATGAGTTGGGGAATTTCCCCAAATGTCGATGAAGGTTTCAGTGAAATAATGAAAACAGATACACTTGGAAATATTATTAAAAGACGAATATTATTGGATGAAATTAAAGCACCCAAATCTATTATATTATCTCAAGATGGAAAAATATTGATCAGTGGTAATTATGTCGTCGATGGCAACTGGGACATCTATCTCTGGAAAATGAATTCCGATCTTGACGATGACACACTTTACACCCAACAGCTAACGTACGACAGTCTTTGCCCTTACGAAATTCAATCGGATACTGTTGATCTTGACTGCGGTGTGTTCGTCAATATTGATGAATTGCCTACGAAAGAAGAATATGAATCTACAATTAAAATCTCGCCAAACCCGGCTAGGGATTGGGTGGTGCTTACCCTGCCGGATATGCTTGCTTCAGGTGCGGTGGAATTGGTGGTGTACGATGTGTTTGGCAGGGAAGCAGGGAAGCAGGGAGGCATGGAGGCATGGGGGCACGGAGGCGGGGTGATAGTGCCGGTTAATCGCATGATTTCTCTTGATGTTTCGGGTTTTTCGCCGGGAATGTATATTGCGGTAATAAGAGATCAAAATGGCAGAAGGGTTACGGGGAAGTTTGTGGTACAATAGTAGATTCATCTCGCATTCAAATTCGGTCTGACAATGATGCTCCAACTCCATATCAGACTGGAATCGAAAAGACCGCCAAATCTTACAAAACTTTTTAACCTGACAGGTTCTGCGAACCCTGTCAGGGTTCGTATAAAAAGACCTTTCAGTGTCCTACGCAGGAGGACCTGACAGCGTCAAATAAATTCGTAATTTTAAGGCATCAATCAAACCGATTATGCCTATTCCAACCTCAAGGACCCACGAAGCGGGTCAAACAACAATAGACCAGGAAAAATGCACCGGCTGCGGGCTCTGCACGGAAGTCTGCTCCGATGCGATCATCGAACTTATTGACGGGAAAGCCGTCGTCACAGGCAACAATTCTGTTTTCGGCTGCATCGCCTGCGGCCAATGCATGGCCGTTTGCCCGGATGGAGCCATCAGTGTTACCGGCAGGTGCATTTCACCGGAAGATGTTTTCCCCCTGGCCGACAAGTCAGAGATGGCATCTTACGATTCGTTGCTCAAACTCTACCAGCACCGCCGGAGTATCCGCGATTTCAAGGATAAGCCGGTGGAACTGGAGTTGGTTGACAAGATCCTGCAGGCTGCGGTGACAGCGCCCAGCGGCATCCCGCCGACAGATGTCAGTGTCATGGTGCTCAACGGGAAAGACAAAGTTTTTCAGTTTTCAAAAGATTACTGCGAATACCTGGAATCGCTGAAATGGATGGTTTCACCGATGGGGCTGCTCTTTATGAGAATTTTTTATGGAAAGGCCAACGGCGATATGTTCAGGGATTTCATCAAACCCGTGATCGAATCCTATACCGGTTACATGAAAGAAGGTCGGGACCTGGTGACGTACGGGGCGCCGCTGGCATTTTATTTTTACGGTTCTCCCTATTCGGATCCCGCCGACCCGATCATTGCCTGCACATACGCCATGCACGCCGCCGAATCGCTCGGACTGGGCACCTGTATGCTCGGCGCAATCCACCCCTTTATTCAATCGGGCGGTGCAGCCAAAAAATTCCGCGAAAAGCACGGCATCCGGTTTAAAAGCAAAGAAGGCCTGTTCCTGATCGTCGGTTACCCGAAAGTCAAGTTTAAAAACGGGATAAGAAGGACGTTTGCAAATATAGACATTCTTCAGTCCTTTAACAACTAGGTTTGAAGATATAGTCGGACGAGGCTGTTTCAAATGACTGATCATCCTTTAATTGTTAGTCCGACGACTGAAGCCGTCGGTTCAATCCCTGTAACATACTTGGAACCAACGGCTTTAGTCGTTGGAAAGACATTCCTCGCCTCCTTAACAATTTCTTAACATTGCCCTAATGTTAAGATAACGTTAACATTTGACCTTTGCCGCAAAATTTAATCAAACCTTAACCCAATGATAACATTTCGCCGCAAATTCTTAACCCTGAGTTTATTCGTTCTGACAATCTTTGCAAACCCGTTTCCGGGAATCGCACAGAATACCGGCGATGATCAGCTAAATCAAGCAGTTGATACACTGAATGCAAAAATCGATAATGTAAGGTCAGATTTGGATTTATTAAAAAAACTAAAAATCACGGGGTATATCCAGGCCCAATGGCAGCTTGCCGATACAGCCGGACAGCTTTCGCCATTCTCTGCCGGGAATTTTCCCAAAAACTCCGACAACCGTTTTATGATCAGGAGAGGCCGTGTAAAATTTGCTTATGAAGGTAAGCTTACGCAGTTTGTCCTGCAAATCGATGCAACGGAAAAGGGGGTATCATTAAAAGACGCATATGTCAATTTCAAAGATCCATGGATGCAGATGTTCGCAGTCCAGGCCGGGGTTTTTAACCGCCCATTTGGTTATGAAATAGCCTACTCGTCCTCCTTAAGGGAAAGCCCGGAACGGTCGAGGGTCATGCAGACTCTTTTCCCGGGCGAACGTGACCTGGGTGCCATGCTGACGATCCAGCCAAACAAAGAATCACGCTTTAATTTTATACGGTTAAATGCTGCAATCCTTGCAGGAAACGGCGTTGCTCCCGAAACCGATTCACATAAGGATTTCTCGGGACAGCTCGGTATGACCAAAACGTCCCGCAGCGAAAAGATCCGTTATGGATTAGGCGTTTCTTATTACAACGGCGGATATTTCCAGGAAACTAAAAAAGTTTATTCCATGAATACCCTGGCAGATGGAAAGACTGAAGGATTTACCGTGGATTCAACGGAAACAAACCTGGGTGAATATGCCCGGCGTGAATATTTCGGCGCAGATGCACAGTTTAGCCTTGACTGGTTTCTGGGGATGACTACACTGCGGGGTGAGTATATCTTTGGTACTCAGCCGGGAACGAGTAAGCTCAATGTCAGCCCTGCCAACAGGATCATCCCCGATGCTGGGATTAATGATACTTATATCAGGCCGTTCAATGGCGGATATGTCTACTTTATACAGAACATTCTTCACTCCCGTCATGAAATCGTCGTGAAGTATGACTGGCTTGATCCAAACACCGATGTAGCAGGAGACGAAATCGTTTCAACGGTTTCTATTGATGAATCAAATGTTAAAACGAACCTAAGCGCAGCCGATATCAAATTCACCACCTGGGGAATCGGCTACAATTTGAGAATTGCGGCCAATGTCAAACTGATGGCTTATTATGAGTTCGTTAAGAACGAGACAACGCAGCTCGCTGGCTATACCCGCGACCTCCCGGATAATGTCTTTACGCTCCGCGCCCAATTCAAATTCTAATAACAATTTAACAGTTTAACAATCTAACAATCAAAATAATGAAGAAAATATTTTTAGTAATCGCAGTAATGGCAGTTCTGCCTCAGGTTTTTTCGCAGAATGTCAATTGTAAAGTTAAAGGAAGTGATACGGTGCTTCCGCTAACCCAGAAAGAAGCTGAAGTATTCATGAAAAAATACCCGGGTTCATCCATCATGGTAACCGGCGGTGGTTCAGGTGTAGGCCTTGCCGCACTTCAGAACGGGACAACCGATATCGCACAGTCATCCAGGAAAATGAAAATGGATGAAAAAATGAAAATGCAGGACGCCGGTAAAGCGTTCAAGGAAATTATCGTTGCCAACGATGCACTGGCTGTTGTCGTTAATCCCACGAATAAGATCGAACAGCTTACCCGCGAACAGCTCGAAGGAATCTTTACCGGAAAGATCACGAACTGGAAAGATGTAGGCGGCGATGATCTGAAAATTGTCATTTATTCCCGTGAAACCAGTTCCGGTACCTATGAGTTCTTCAAAGAACATGTGCTGAACAAGAAGAACTTTGCACCGACCGCCCTGCTTATGCCGGCGACAGGCGCCATTGTGCAGTCGGTCAGCCAGACGAAAGGGGCCATCGGTTATGTTGGCCTGGCTTATCTCGAATCTGATGTGAAATCGTTAAAAGTCAGTTATGATAAAGGCGTAACATACGTCGCACCATCAGTCAAAGCAGCGATGGATAAAACCTACCCCATTAGCAGGCCCTTGTATTACTATTATTTGAATAGTTCAGAAACTGCTGTCAAACCCTTCATCGATTTTATACTTTCAGCCGAAGGTCAAAAAATCGTCCAGGAAGTCGGTTATGTGCCAGTGAAGTAATGAGAAAATACCGGAAAATATGGGAAAAGATAGCTGAAGGAGTTCTGTTCTCCAGCAGCACAGTGACCAGCCTCACGGTCATCCTGATCATCCTATTCCTGTTCAGGGAAGGCATTGGTTTATTCAGCAGCAAACCTATCGATAAAGGTTATGTATTTGCCCTGAACGTCGACAACCCGGTCAAAGAATTATCCGCCAAACAACTTAAGGATATTTTCAACCAGGATATTACCAACTGGAAAAGCCTAGGCGGCAACAACGACACCATTATGCTCCTTACGATCAATGAAATCCCAAACTACTACACCGAAGAAGAAATGGGAGCGGATTTTGAGCACCTTCCGGGGCTTATCGATAAATTGATCCGGGAAAATACCGGGGCCATCGTTTTTATCTCCGAAAATTATATCCCTGAAAATTTTCACGGTTTCATGCTGGATGTTAAAAATATCAATCCGAAAGAATTTCTTTTTGGCAAAGAATGGTATCCTACTGCGGAGCCCATTCCTCTTTTCGGAGTCTGGCCATTGATTGCCGGTACATTGCTCGTTACGTTCGGCGCTATATTATTTGCTTTGCCCCTTGGCCTGGCAACGGCCATATATTTGGCTGAAGTGTCGTCGTTTCGCATGAGAAATATCATAAAACCCCTGGTAGAACTCCTGGCGGGAATCCCCTCAGTCGTTTTCGGCTTTTTTGGGCTGGTGATATTAGTTCCACTGATCCAGAAATTATTTAACCTTGAAGTTGGTGAAACCGCACTGGCTGGAAGCATCATACTGGGCATTATGGCCCTGCCGACTATTATCACCATCTCCGAAGACGCCCTGAGGACTACGCCCAAGTCGTTAAAGGAAGCAAGCCTGGCACTCGGCGCTACCCGGTGGCAAACCATGGTCCGCGTTGTTATCCCTTATGCCCGCTCCGGCATCACCACGGCAATTATTTTGGGTATCGGCCGGGCTATCGGGGAAACTATGGCTGTACTCATGGTCACCGGAAATGCGGCCATGATCCCTCATTCTTTTCTCGTTCCCGTGCGTACTATCCCGGCGACAATTGCTGCTGAACTTGGCGAATCCCCATACGGAGGGCTGCACTTCGAGGCGTTGTTCACCCTGGGGATCATCCTGTTCATCTTTACCCTGATCATCAATTTCTCCATCGATCTGGTCAAAGGACGCAAACACATAAAATCGCTCTGATCATACCATGACAAAAAAGAGAATCATACAGAAAATTGCCTTTTCGGCCTTTGGAGCGATCAGTTTCCTTGTGGTAGCCGTATTGTTCATCATCCTTGGCTTCATCACCATCAAGGGTATCGGCGTGATAAACTGGGAATTCCTTACGGCCATGCCCGACCAGGGAATGACCCGGGGCGGCATTTTCCCTGCGATCGTCGGTACTTTTTGCCTCATGATCGGAAGCATGATCTTTGCTTTCCCGATCGGTGTACTATCTGGAATTTATATCAATGAATATCTCAAAGACAGTATTTTAAAACGGTTCATGAAGATGATGACCGACAACCTGGCGGGGATCCCATCCATCGTTTTCGGCCTCTTCGGGATGGCTTTATTTGTAAATTACCTTGATTTCGGCGACTCCATCATTGCCGGCTCGCTGACCCTTGGCCTGCTGGTTCTCCCGGTAGTGATCCGGACAACGGAAGAAGCGTTAAAATCCGTCGACGACTCCCTGAGGGTGGGCAGTTATGCGTTGGGCGCCACAAAACTGCAAACCATCCGAAAAGTGGTCTTGCCGGTGGCATTCCCCAATATCATCACAGGATTGATCCTGTCCGTCGGCAGGGTTTCGGGTGAAACGGCGCCGATTCTGTTCACCGTGGCCGCATATTTCCTGCCCCGCCTTCCAAACAGCATTTTCGACCAGGTAATGGCCCTGCCCTATCACCTCTATGTGTTAACAACCAGCGGGACGAATATCGAAGAATCCAGGCCAATGGCATATGGAACCGCACTGGTGCTGATATTGATCGTGTTATTCATCAATGTCATGGCCAGCACCCTCAGAAAATACCTGGGTAAAAAAGTAAAAATGAATTAGGATTATTAACCGATGTATAAAGCAGAATCTAAAAACGTTAATTTCTTTTATGGCGATTATCACGCACTGAAAGATATTAACCTGAATTTCCCCGACAAAACGGTAACCGCCCTGATCGGACCTTCAGGCTGCGGAAAATCAACCTTTCTAAGGCTCTTCAACCGAATGAACGACCTGATCGATCATACCCGGCTGGAAGGCGAAGTGCTGGTGAATGGACAGGATATCTATTCCAAAGATATCGTGATCGACGAACTGAGGAAAAGCGTTGGTATGGTCTTTCAGAAGCCAAATCCTTTCCCTAAAAGCGTGTTCGAGAATGTAGCATACGGCTTACGGGTAAACGGGGTAAGGGATAAGAATTATATTGAAGAAGTGGTGGTAGACTCACTGAAGAAAGCCGCCTTATGGGAAGAGGTGAAAGATAAATTGAAAAAGTCGGCTTATGAGCTCTCCGGCGGGCAGCAGCAACGTCTCTGCATCGCGCGCGCCCTTGCAGTCGAACCTACTTTAGTCCTGATGGATGAGCCGGCCTCCGCGCTCGATCCCATTTCCACCGCTAAAATAGAAGAGCTGATCCACGAACTTAAACAGCAATATACGATCATCATTGTTACCCACAATTTGCAGCAGGCCGGACGTGTCAGCGATTTTACGGCTTTCTTTTACCTGGGTGAACTGATCGAATACGATGTAACGAAGAAAATGTTCCTGAATCCAACCGATGAAAGAACACAAAACTATATCACCGGCAGATTCGGTTAATAGCAGTTTCATGGTCCAACGACTAAAGCCGTTGGTTCCAAATGAGTAAAAAAAGGAACCGACGACTTCAGTCGTCGGACTACAGAAAAAATAGAAATTGTTTGAACTTCTGAGACAATTTAACTGTAACGATCAAAAAATTAAATTTGTACTATGGTGACACATTTTGAACTCGAACTGAACGCAATAAAATCCAGCCTGCTGGAAATGTGGTCGATCGTAATCAGCCAGCATGAGAAAGCTAAGATGGCGCTTGAAAATTTCGATAAAGACCTCGCCAACGAAGTACACACCAACGAAAAACTGCTGGATGCTTTCGAACTGAAACATGATATGGATTGTGAGAACCTGATCGTGCTGAATAATCCTGTTGCCGTGGATCTCAGGTTTATCCTGGCCGTGCTGAAAATCAACTATAATCTCGAACGTATTGGTGATTATGCCAATTATATTGCCAATCAGATCAGGAAAGCCGAAGCACCGTTCGACACGGAATTGGTGAGCACTACCAAAATCCTGGAAATGTTCGATGTATCTCATGTTATGCTCGTCCAGGCGTATGAATCTTTCGAAAAGAATAACGCGGTACCACTGCGAAATCTCCCGGAACTGGATAAAAAACTTGATCATATCAATAAAGAATCCTTCCGGGTACTGAGTGAATATTTGATGAAAAACCCCGAAAAATCGATGCAGGCCCTCGAAATATTTTCAATGATCAGAAAACTGGAACGGGTTGGCGATCATAACCAGAACATTGCTGAAGAAATTGTGTTTTACCTGGATGCCAGGGTCATCAAACATAAGAAATTACATAAGCAGAACAAACCGAATACCCAGGATGATCAAGTTCACTAACCCGAACCGCCTTGCCCTTTTCATTTCCGCTGCCTCTGTTGTATTTGTAACGCTTATATACGGAGTGCTGATGATGATCCGCTTAACGCCTTTTCACTGGGGTATTCTGCTGGTCACTGATTTACTGTTATTGTTATTCAATTTCATCCTCATAAAAATCATCCTCGAAAATTTTATTTTTGAAAAGATCAAGGTGATTTACAAGATCATACAATCGCTGAAACTGAGCAAAACGGAGAAAAAAGCATGGCGCGCCGATATGGGTGAAGATATGATCGGGCAGGTAAGCAAAGATGTGATGGATTGGGCGGAGAATAAAACAGCCCAGATCGAACAATTGCAGAAAGCTGCTGATTACAGGCGGGAATTTCTGGCGAATGTTTCTCATGAGATCAAAACACCGATCTCGAACATGCAGGGTTACATTTCGACGCTTCTCGGAGGAGGGCTTGATGATCCGGCGATCAACCGGGATTTTTTGCTCAAAACGGAAAGAAATATCGACCGTCTTATCGAACTTGTCGATGACCTTGATATCATCGCCAACCTGGAATCCGGAGAAATCCATATGGAGAAATCACGCTTCGATATGCAGGGCCTGGCCAGGGAAGTGTTCGAGTTTCTTGAAGATAATGCTAAAGCAAACGACATCAAATTGTTTTTAGGAAAAGACGATAATATCCCGGTTTGGGTGTATGCCGATCGTTACCGGATCAGGCAGGTATTGGTCAATCTTATCGATAATTCAATCAAGTACGGTAGAAAAGGCGGCCGGACCAAGGTCAGCTTTTACGATATGGACGAGAATTACCTGATCGAAGTTTCGGATAACGGAATTGGGATCGAAGAGCAACACATCCCCCGATTATTCGAACGTTTTTACCGCGTGGATAAGCATCGCTCCCGCACTGAAGGCGGCACCGGGCTCGGGCTGGCCATCGTCAAGCACATCATCGAAGCACATGAGCAAACTGTGAATGTGAGAAGCTCGCCAAAAATTGGGTCAACGTTTTCGTTCACGCTGAAAAAAGGATAAAGAAAAGCCGGCCTTTCAACAAAAGCCGGCTCGCCAGGTAAAAAAAAATAGAGGGGATTATCGCGCTAATTATTTACCGCTGAAATTCTTCAGCTGTATTTCAATCTTCTCATTCTTCTGGTTAATTTCAATTTCCTTTTCCTGCTCCTTATAAGAAATCATGGTGCATGTTATTGTATACGTATCAGGAACAATACCACTGATCTTGAAATTACCATCGAGATCCGTGTAAACTTCTTTTTCCAGTCCGTCAATCCTGATCAGGGCACCGGCAATGGCTTCCTGGTTCGACTGATCGATCACAGTACCGGTAAGGGTCACCATCTTCGCGGCTTTTCCCCCCTTTTCACCGGCATACAGTCCGTTTAAGCTGAAGACTAAAACGGCTATGCTTGAAATTATGGCTAATCTTTTCATCATTATATTTTATTTTTCGGGCAAATGTAGCCCCGCAATGTTAAGTTAATATTAAGGCGGGGATAATCGTGTGTGAAGAAATTGTTATTAAACAAGGGAAAAGCTAGTACTCCTTTTGATCGATAAGATTACCGTTTTCATCAAACATCAGCCAGGCACCTGATTTTTTGCCCTTTACATAAGTCATATCGTAGCGAAGCACACCCTGGTCATCCCAGATATACCACTTGCCATGCTTGAGATTCCCCATATAAAATGCCTCGGCCACTTTCTTATCCTGCATGTTCCATCGTTCCCACTTTCCATCCATCATTCCTTCCCTGAATGACCTGACTTCTTCCAGTTTTCCATTTTCAAAATAAATTCTCGTCAGTCCGTCCGGTATTCCGTTTTTTACTTCTACAAGGGTTTTTATCACCGTATCATGGTAAACTTCTTTGTAAACGCCTGAAAACAACTTCCCTTCTTCATCATAATATTTTCCATCCGTCCCTTTATAAGCTTGCCCGACAGATATGAAATACAATCCCATAACGAATATGATTATCGTTGATATTCTTTTCATGCTATTGATATTTATTCAAATTTAGTGATTTTCAATACGATGATTTACTGTTATAATATATTCTGTTTTATCGATCAGAAAATTGAATAGCTTATTCTCACCTGGAAGCTAATCCCCTGGTCTAATCTTGTAAAATACTGATCTTTTGCTTTATATGATATAAAAACTGACTCTTTATCATCATTAAGGATATTTTCGATTTTCAGCCCTACCTGGAGTTTCTTTTCAGGGCCGATGCTTTTATTACTGTTGAAATTCAGGCTGTTGAACGGTTTGGAATAGATATCGGGCCGGTCAACCATACCTACATATTGCAATGTCTTTCCCTGGACATTGTAATAAAGGCCGGCTTCAAAACCGTTCCAGAATCCCTTTTCTCCTCCGTTATAGGAAAGACCGATATTGACAAGATAAGGCGACTGGCCTGCCATATCACGGTATTCACCGATTTGCTGTCCGGTTCGTGCATTGGCAACCCTTGATTCATATTCCGTTTTGCTCATCCGGATCTGTGATTTGGTGAAGGTCAGGTTCGAAATAAATGAAACGCTTTTCATTCTTGCCGCAATAAATCCAAGATTTAAACGAAACTCGACTTCTGCGCCAAATAGCTGCCCGTCACCAACATTCCGGGGTTGAAAAGCGCCGGCAAGCGTTGCATACTGCACCATCTCGATGGGATTGTCAAATCTTTTGTAAAATCCACTGAAAGAGATATTCTGGCTTTCGGCAGGAAAAAGCTCCCACCGTAGATCAAAATTGTCAACATAAGTACTGACCAGGTTACCGTCCCAATATTCAATGCCGGCAACATCGTCGGCATCACGGAATAAGCCTCCGATGAAGGTCCTGCCACTGATCGGATCATAAATTTCTGCGTACGAGAGTTCTTTGAACGATGGACGGGCAATCGTCCGGGCATAAGAAAAACGCAGGTTTTGCTTTTGAGTAAGGCTATAGATGAAATTTACCGACGGGAAAAAATCCGTGTTGCCAAGCACCCGGGCATTATCCAGGATATTATACCCAAGCTGGTCCTGCCCTGTATAATATTGAACATAATTCTCAACCCTCACTCCAACAATTGTTTTCAGGTTTTTTAACGGGCTTGCTTCAAAGGAAACATACCCGGCAGCATTGTTCGTGCTGGCATTAAACTGGTTTGGGTTCACCGGGATAAACGGCGCTTCGTAGGTGGTCCCGTTATTGATATTTCCTTCCCTGGGCCAGAGGTTTTCCGGGAAAAACAACTCGTCAGGATCTCCTGTCAGGGGGACATTTCTGATGTTCAATGCATAATTCATGATGGAGAAATCACGTTCCCTGTAAGTATATGATCCTCCAAACTTCAGCTCTGCATGTTGCAGCCTGATCTCGAATTTCCTGGCGATATGCACCGCGCCTGCCAGGTTGATTTCTTCCAGGTTACGCCATATTCTTTCCGGAAAACCCGATTCGGTGCCGATCACCAGCTTTTCTTCGATGACCTGGTAACGCGTAAAGCGTATATCAGGATCATTCATTCCTGACAATGTTGGTGAAAGTTTCCACTCCAGGTCCCACAATGATCCCGATAAAGAATGTTTTCCACTGATCAGGATATTTGAAAGGGAACGCTCGCTGTAATCGAGGTTATGCTGGAAAGCATCAAAATTACTTCCCTGGTCAGACCCGGTATAATCGAAAATACCGGCCCGTGATTCTCCGTTTTGTAAATGCAACAGGTTGATCCTGTATTTTGAATTTAAGGTCTTAATGGCGAAGCCGGCCATCCCGCTCCAAAGCACGCTGCTGACGCCAAAGTCCCCTACCTGGAATTCCCTGACGTCCATTTCATAGACATTTTGGTCTCCCGAGAGCCCGTAACGCCCATATTCTGCATCTTTATAAAATTCAGTGTTGCTTTTATAGGATAATGAGGCGTTATAACCAAGGGTAACTTTTTTCTTCTCATATTGATTGCCTGAAGATACCCCGAGACCGTAATCCAAAAAGCTCATCCGTTCATATGCTGACATATTGGGATTAAAACTTTCCAGGATTTCGCGGTACCGTTGTGCTTTTGGACCATCCGGATCTCCGACCACTTCTGAAAATAATGGAATATTCTCTGTTGCCGGTATTTCCCTGGTCCCATCATCGAAACCCAGAAAATCCGTTTTACCACCTTCATAAGTCAGGTAATCATTCCGAAAGTGAAATCCTGGATTATACCCGAAATTAAGGGATACATTTCCGGTTTTCTCCTCAGGAAAATCTTTGATCGCGATATCAATCACCCCCCCGGTGAAATCTGCCGGCAGATCGGCTGTAAATGATTTTAGAACAATAATATTATCGATCACATTCGTCGGGAAAATATCCATCTGTATGGTGTTCCGGTCGGGATCAAGGCCCGGGATATCCATGCCGTTTAATATTGTTTTGGTATAACGATCACCCAGTCCTCTTACAAACACGTATTTTCCGCCTTCCACCGATACACCCGTTACTCGCTTCATGGAGGCGGCAGCATCGGAATCGCCAGTTTTTTTAATGCCGACAGAAGAAACACCGTCAATCACATTGGCCGACTTCATTTTAATCGCCAGAAGGGCATTATCGGTATTTCTCACGCTTTGAGCGGTGATCACCACTTCTGTCAGTTCCACACTGGTTTCTTTTAACCGAAGGGTTTCAAACAGGGTCACCTGGCCTTCATTGACCTGTACTCCCTGGATGATCATGGTTTCATAGGAAATAAACGAAACTCTCATGTTATAGGATCCGGAGGGAACGTTCAGGCTGAATTTGCCATCCAGGTCGGTCAGCGTACCCAGCGTGGTTCCTTCGAGAAATATAGTAACCCCGGGCAGGTATTCACCGGTTGCATCATCATAAACCGATCCCCGGATGGTGCCATTCTGGGCAAAAAGCCCTGAATTCAAAGAAATTAAAATTATAACAACGAAAATCCAGATTTTATTCATGTTATTGATTGTGGTATCATCAGAAATATAATAAAACACCTTCGTGGAACTTCGTGGATACTTCGTGGAACTCAGTGTTATAACCAATGTTAATTACACGAAGCTTCACAAAGAAGTCACGAAGATCCACGAAGAAGGTCTTTAATAATTTCAGTTCATTATTAAAATCCATTCATGGCACCTGCAACAGCAGCCCATGACCAATCCTGGAATTTGGTTATATCTGCACCGACTGTATTTGCTCCTTCAGCAACGATGGTCACATAAGCATCTGAACCACCCTTGAAATAATCAGTCACAACTCCACCTTCGGGCAATGTGGCCTGGAGGTTTGAACAGGTAAGAACAGCAGGATTTAGATCAAAATCCTGGCCTTCTACGATGCCAAAGAAGTAAATATTGGTTATGGTACAACGGGTATTTTCATCAAGGTCAACCAATCCTTCGGCATTTTCAGCATAGATGGTTCCATTTTTAAGGATATGGCCGGCGTTATCATAAGAGCCTTCCGGTCCGTCAAGTTCCATGCCTTCGTCACCGGGATTGATCACCACAAAATTATCGACTGTTCCGGCGAAAGCCTGGTCGGTGTCAACGGCGTCATCACCGGTATTCCAGATCACCAGGTTTTTAACGGAGACAGTACCACCGAAGAATTCCACGCCGTCATCCTGGTTGGAAACGACTTCAACATTTTCGATAACGGTTCCCGAGCCAACTCCCCCCAGGGTGAGGCCGTTGATTTCGTTTCCTTCACCGATGTTTGCTCCGCCATGGCGGATAGAAATATATTTGATCACGCCTGAATTATCAGCTGCATTATCACCACCGTAGAGTCCGTTCTGGTCTGATGGCGGAATACCTTCGATCTGCATGGAGGCTGCATCCGCTGAAATAGGGGCATTTCCGAGGATCAGGAGTCCGCCCCATAATCCGTTAAGCACCGGGTCAAGATTCGGAGAGGCAATTTCGCCGGGCATAATTTCGTCGGCAACGGAAGTGAAAATGATCGGTTCATCTGCAGTGCCTTCTGCCATAAGCGTTGCGCCACGGGCAATCAGAAGTGCGGTGGCATTAGCGCCGGTACCGGCTTCACCTTTTACGATAACACCTTTTTCAATGGTGAGGGTAACTCCCGATTCAACAGCAATCCGGCTTCCCAGCACGTAAACTTTACCGCTTTCCCAGGTTGTATTTTGGGTAATATTAGAAGTAACGCTAATGACCAGTTCCTCTTCCACCACGTTGATCACTGCTGTAGCCGTACCGGTCTGGTTATCGCTGTCAGTGATGGTCAGAACTACTGAGCCGGCTCCAACGGTTGTTCCGGCGGTGAATGTCACCACAACGCTTCCTGAATTGGCACCCCCGGTACCATCGGTTTTGATCGTGGCGGTTCCATTTGTAGCCGTTGCGCTGGAAGATGTAAACCCGGCTTCGGACGTAAAATCAAAGGTAAGATCAACTGATGCACTCAGCTCAGCCGTGGCATTTGCCGGGGCATTGACTGCCAGGACATTGTTGGATTCATCTTTATTACAAGCTGTAAAGATTGCCAAGATGGCAACAATCGATAAGATAAGGACTTTTTTCATAATAAATCAGTTTAAATTTTTTGCAAAAGTCCAGCCCTAAGTTTACCATACTGTTTTTCAAATGTTAAGTTTATATTATCTTTGTCCCGTCTAAAACCTTTGGATGTTTATCTTTAATTCGGATTCGGTGAGGTAAATAATCTTTGGCGTTCTGCCAGGGATTATTCTTTCATTTATTGTGGCATCAGTAAGATGCTCTTATCGTATTATTCATTTTTTAAAATCAATAAACATCATGAGCGAAGAAATTAAAACCATCCACGAATTCGATTTAAACCTGATTTGTGACTATTTTTCAAATGTCGAACGTCAAGGGCCGGGAAGTCCTGAAATGACGATTAAAGCGCTTAGCTTTATCGATAACCTTACTCCTGAAAGCCTTATTGCTGATCTCGGCTGCGGCACCGGTGGCCAGACGATGGTCCTGGCACAGCATGCCCCCGGCCATGTCACCGGGATTGACCTTTTTCCTCTTTTTATTGACCTCTTCAACCGGAATGCCGCTAAACTCAACCTGCAAAACAGGGTGAAAGGCGTTGTGGGTTCGATGGATAACCTTCCATATCAACCGGATGGACTGGATTTGATCTGGTCAGAAGGCGCTATTTACAATATCGGTTTTGAACGAGGAATCAACGAGTGGCGCCAGTTCCTGAAAAAAGGTGGTTATCTGGCAGTTACCGAAGCTTCCTGGTTCACCGCGGAACGCCCGGCTGAAATTCAAAAGTTTTGGGAATCAGTTTACCCGGAGATCGATACCATTCCGAATAAGGTTGCGCAGATGCAAAGAGCCGGCTATGTTCCCGTAGCCACCTTCATCCTTCCTGAAAACTGCTGGATTGAACATTTCTATGTTCCCCTGGCTGAGACGCAGGAAGCTTTTCTGAAGAAATATGAGGGAAATAAAGCCGCTGAGGAATACATCGCTTTCGAACGGTATGAAGCACAATTATACTACACGTATAAAGCCTATTATGGCTATGTGTTTTATATCGGCAGGAAATTGTAAACTCTGAAGTGATTAACAATGTTGTTTCATGTTTATAGTGCTCCGACGGCGTTTGTCTTCGGAGCACTAATTGATCATGCGCTGGAACATCAGAAAGAAAACATACATCATCTTTTAAGACTCCCTCATTTTCAATAGTTTTCTTATATTTGTACAAGTTCATCCTTCTATTTTTCTGAACCTTATGAAACTTGGTCTGAACGAGATCATATCACTTTTTATCGTATTCGTCTCACTGTTGCTTGCCACTTTTCTACTTTCTACCCGGTCGGCAAATTATAAAAGCAATGTGCTGCTTGCCTTCTTTCTTATTATTAGTGCGCAGGATGCTGATGCTGTCATCATGAGCAATTTTATCACCCCCTGGTCCCCTGCATTAATGGTTTTCTTCAGTCTGACCGTGTTTTTCCAGGCACCCCTGCTTTATTTATATATCCTGTCGGTTATCTATTCAGATTTTAAGTTGAAGCAGAAGCACTTATTGCATGCAATACCCTTTATTCTGTTAAACATCCTGCTTATTCCTCGATTCTATTCGACGGGTTTTGAAGGCCAGATGAAATACCTTGAGAATTTAATATCAGTCCCACACCTGGAATTTCAAATTTCCTTCATTGTATTGCATGTTCAGTTGCTGGCATACATTATTGTCTGTTTCATCACGGTGAACAACTACAGGAGAGTGTTGCTCGAAAACTTTTCCGATGCAGGTTTATTTCATTTTAAATGGCTGTTTCAACTGATCCTCATTTTTGCTGTTGAAATCCTGCTGGCGTCAATTAAAAACATATTCATGTTTATGGAAATCGATCTGGCGCATAAGTATTCCATGCTTCTGATGTCGTTGGTGCTCCTGGGATATATTATCTGGATGATATTCCGTGCCATGCATCATCCTGAGCTTTTCAGGGGGATCGATTCAGGGCTTCAACCGGTGAAACGTTTATCCCGGGAAACCGGACACCTGGAGCTGATTAAAAGTGAGGTAAAGCATGAAAACCTGGAAACTGAAAAGAAAATAACCCTGCTGAATGCTTTTATGACTGAATCAGCACCTTATCTCGATCCTTCCTTAACACTTTATGATCTTTCGAAGCAGCTCAAAATGCCGGCAAAAGAACTATCCATGCTGATCAATAATGACCTGAATCAGCACTTTTTCGATTTTGTGAACGGTTTCAGGATCCGAAAAGCAATGGAAATCCTTAAAGATCCGGGCAAAAAAGATCTTACGGTACTTGAGATTTTGTACGAGGTAGGGTTTAATTCAAAATCTTCCTTCAATACCGCGTTTAAAAAGTATACCCGCCTGACCCCTACTGAATACCGCAGAAAACATTTATTATCAGCAGCTTAAAAAAGAGTCGAACGTTTTCCTTTAAAAAGTCGAACCATTTTTTCCGAATTAATTGGTTCGACTTTATTTATTCGGTCGATTTCTGCCCTCGCGCAAATGCAATTTTGCTTCATGAAATTTTAGAAACAATAAAACAAAAACCATGAAAACAAAAACCACATTATTGATTTCGATGCTTATATTAAGCATCACGCTATTTGCGCAGGAATACACGCAAACTGTAAAAGGCAGAATCACCGACACAGATACCAGGACACCTTTGCCCGGTGCCAGCATTATCCTGGTTGGATCAAGTCCTCTCACCGGCACGATCAGTGACATGGACGGTAATTTCAGGCTCGAAAAAGTCCCGGCCGGTCGCCAGAGTTTTGAAATTTCTTATATGGGTTATGAAAAAATCCTGCTCCTTGAAGTACTGGTTGGTACCGGAAGGGAAGTTGTGCTGAACGTGGAACTGAAAGAATCGGTGACCACCCTGGCTGAATGCACGGTGATGGCTAAATCAGATCCGGCTGCTGCCATTAACCAGATGGCCACAGTGAGTGCCCTTCAGATCTCTGTTGAGGAAACCTCACGCATTGCAGCCGGCCTCAACGATCCCGGAAGGACAGCGCAATCTTATGCAGGCGTTTCTGCAGCCAATGATGAAAACAACGAGCTTGTCATCCGTGGTAACTCACCCAGGGGAATGCTGTGGCGCATGGAAGGGATTGAAATTCCCAACCCGAACCATTTCAGCAATGGTGAAGGCGGTTCCGGGGGCGGGGTATGTGCTTTAAGCACGCAGGTGCTGGCAAATTCCGACTTCTTTACCTCTGCCTTCCCGGCAGAATATGGTAACGCCCTTTCCGGTGTCTTTGACCTGAGCCTTCGTAACGGGAATGCGGAAAAACGTGAATATGCCCTGCAATTGGGGTTCATGGGTGCACAGGCCGCCCTCGAAGGTCCTTTCAAAAAGGGCTCCCAGGCTTCCTACCTGGCTAATTACCGGTATTCCACACTTGACTGGCTGAGTAAAGCAGGTATCATCAGCACGAGCGATGGCGAAGTCGCCCCGGAATGGCAGGACCTTTCCTTTAAGGTCTACCTGCCGACAAAAAAAATGGGCCGCTTCTCAGTCTGGGGATTAGGGGGCATCAGTGCTGCCGCTGAATATGCCGTCAGGGACACTACAGAATGGATCTACCGAGGAGATGCTTACGAGGATGATGAAAAACATACAATCGGCATTGCAGGGATCACTCATAATTATCTGTTTAAAGATTCGAAAACCTACATTAAAACGGTGGCTACCTATTCTTATACGCGAAATGAGGTCAACGAAGATTCCCTGGATTACGGTTTCTCAAAAACCCTGCTCAAACATGAAGATTTTGTTTATAACACATTCAACATCAGTTCATATGTTAATCATAAATTTAACGCAAGGCATGTACTGCGGGTTGGAGCTGTTTATCAAAATAAGAGCTTTAATCTGAATGTCAGGGATTTGAATGAAAGCACGCATGTGCTTGAAACACAGATCAGGAGCGATGGAAATACCAGCATAGTGGAATCGTTCGTACAATGGCAATACAGGATCAACGACAACCTTGATATTAACTCAGGGCTGCATTACACCTACCTTGCCCTGAACAACGATTTTGCGCTCGAGCCGCGTATCGGAATAAAATGGAAGATCAACTGCAATCACACCTTAAATTTTGGCGCCGGGCTGCACAGCCGGGTCGAAGCCGTCTCTATTTACCTGGCCGAACAAACCCTTCCTGATGGCACCATCACAAATCCTAACAAAGACCTCAAGATGACGAAGGCCGCCCATGTCGTACTGGGTTATAACTGGAATTTTGCGAATGATTTTATGCTGAAAACCGAGTTGTACTACCAGTATTTATATGAAGTTCCAGTGGTACCGGGCGATACGACCCATATAAAGTCTGTGTTGAATTTCAGCAGCGGGTTTACGAATGAAAATTTAGTGAATGACGGAACTGGTCGCAATTACGGTGTCGAATTAACGCTTGAAAAATTCTTCTCGAACAACTGGTACATGCTGACCACCGCCTCGTTCTTTGAATCAAAATACACGATGCCCGATGGCCTTGAGCGTAACACTTTCTTTAACAGCAATTACATTTTTAACGTTGTTGGAGGAAAAGAATTCAGGATTGGAAAGGAAAAGCAGAACATCATCGGGGCCAACCTGCGAACGATCTGGCGCGGAGGCTACCGTACCGTTCCGGTTGACCTGGCCGCTTCACAGGAAATGCATGAGGAAGTGCGCCGTTACGACCTTGCTTTTGAATCAAAAGTGCCCGATTATTTCAGGGTGGATCTCGGTGTAAGCTTCCGGAAAAACAAGCCCGGCTGGGCATGGGTCCTGTCGCTGGATATTCAGAACCTGACAAACCGGGCCAATATCTGGGAAGAAGAGTTCAATCCGGAAATGAATGCAATAGAAAAGACCTATATGGTAGGGTTGGTTCCGGTGCTGAATTACCGGGTTGAGTTCTGAGTGCTGAGTGCTGAGTGCTGAGTGCTGAGTTTAGAGTGCTGAG
>AMWB02152812.1_pt5 | contig 20454 bp, 19 predicted proteins | sample 200311 | NCBI WGS metagenome assembly AMWB02 (sample SAMN02737377, study PRJNA173069) | bioreactor metagenome | biome: anode biofilm in microbial fuel cells | place: USA: California | collected 2010-12-16 | reverse complement strand
ATATGGTATGGTTTTCAACTGGTATATACATATATCCAATATGACTCACTTCCTTGATGAACAAGGAAACATCCCAAAGCAAATGCCCAAGGAAGCCAGAGAACTGGCAAGTTTTTTCGCATTGGTAATTGATACAACTACAAATATTAATCCGAAGAGATTATCAGCAACTAATATCAGGTGCTTTGAGAAAGGATGTCCGGGAACGACAAGGGTTGAAATATTACATCCCAATGATGAAATCCATTGGATGTGTTCTCGATGCCAAGATGAGGGAAAAATTAGTGGTTGGCATGGAACGAAATGGGATAATAGGGTAAGTAAATAGCTGTGATGATTTTTCACAGTTAATAAACCAATCCATGTAATTAATTGATATTGAGAGGGTATTTAGCATCCATTTGTGTCAATTGAATATTAAGTTCGACTTAGCGTGACAATTTTAATTAAAAGATTGTTTTTTCACATTAAGACACTGAATAAGACACTGGATAAAAAGGAAACCCTTGTAAGTTGTTAATCTACAAGGGTTTCTTATTTTTCTTTGTAGCGGAGGGAGGATTCGAACCTCCGACCTTTGGGTTATGAGCCCAACGAGCTGCCACTGCTCCACCCCGCAATATGGGTGCAAAGATACTAACTATTTTTTTAACAACAAAAAGTATTCTGCTTTATTGAATAAATGGATGCCAATCCATTACATTATCCCAACGCTTTTCAGAAGCCACTTTCAGGCAGCTATGAGCTCAGCTCCAGCAGAAAAATGCTAACTTTCGGAATTATCCGCCTGTATGTAATTTTAACTTAAAAGGAGTAAAGAGAGAGTTATGAAGCATTTTGCAAGTTACCTGGCCGTATTCCTGATCATGTTTGCCGCTACTGACATCTGCCGCGCACAGGAGAGCCCCGCGGTAAACATGTCACAGTACCTCTTCCCGGAATTCTCCACCTGCACAATCAGATCAACTTCTGGCACAGTCTCCACTGAAAACGGAAACTACAATACAATCACCGGGAAGATGGCATTTATGAAGGGAACCACCATATATGGCCTGGCCGTAACCAGGCAGGCTGATACAATCACTTTCGGCAACAGACACTTCGTCCCCTTTGGCGAGGTCTTCCAGGAGGTCGTTGTAAACGCACCCATCACACTTTTCATCCAGCACGAGAGCCGCCTCATCTCACCCGGCCAGCCGGTAGGCTACGGCGGCACTTCAAAGGTCTCCAAGGTGAACACGTACTCCCACCTCAGCACCCAGGGAGGAATCTACAGCCTCGAGATACCGCCTGATTTTGAAATAAAATATATGCCGGTCTACCGGATCCGGCGCGACGGTGAGATGCACAGCTTCCTGGGAAGAAAACAGTTCATCAAAATCTTCCCTGAATATAAAAAAGAGATCGGCTCATACATTAAATCACAGGGCATAAAAATGGAGGACCGGGATGATCTGATCAAGCTCGTAAAGTACTGCAACGAGCTGTATACCAAATAATTTAGATTAAATCTCAGAAAAACATGGAATATAAAAAACTTGGCGACAGGGGTCCCGTTGTATCAACCGTCGGCTTCGGTGCGTGGGGCATCAGCGGCCGCGACTGGGGAACAACGGATGACGACAAATCGCGCAAAGCGATAGAGACAGCCCTGGACTCCGGGGTGACATTCATCGACACAGCCGATGTATACGGCTTCGGACACTCAGAGGAGCTGATACGCGAAGTCCTCGACCGGCGGTCCGATAAAAAGAATATTGTCATCGCCACCAAGGCAGGAAACAACTTCTACCCGTTCCTGGGACAGGAGCACAGAACAACTCCGATGAACATTGACTACTCGGTTAAACACCTTGTCTTTGCCGCGGAACAGAGCCTCAAACGGCTGAACCTGGAGGTACTCGACATCCTCCAGCTGCACAGCCCTGATCTGGAGATCCTTGAACAGGACGAACCATGGCTTGCACTTGAGAAACTGAAGAAGGACGGAAAAATCAAGCATGCCGGCTGGAGCGTGCAGTCGTTCAGGGAGACCGATCAGGCCCACATACTCGAACGTCACCACGAACTTCTCGATGTTATCCAGGTCAGGTACAACATCCTGGAACGCGAGGCTGAAAAGGTACTCTTCCCGATGGCTAAACGCTTCGGCACCGGAGTGATAGTGCGCATCCCCCTCCTCTTCGGGCTGCTATCCGGGAAATACAAGGCTGATGCCAGGTTCGGCGACAATGATCACCGAAGACTCAACCTCTCTCCGGAGAAACTTGTATCCTACCTGGCCGACCTTAATAGGTACCGGCCTGTATTTGATGAATATTCTGATTATCCGATGGCATCACTGAGCCTGAGATTCTGTATCTCGCACCCGGCATGCCATACAGCCATCCCGGGCGGTAAAACTCCGGAACAGGTAAAGGAAAACGTTGTGGCCTCGGACCTCAGTTTCATTCCTTATGAAAAATTCGCTGTCTGACAACCAACCGGAATTCTTTCTAAATTTACATCTGTCTGACTGATCATTCAGTCGCGTCAGTTGTTACTAAAACAAAAAGACCATGCCAAGAGTATTTAAAGCACTTGAGATAGAGAAGGAAGAGAAGGAGATAATGCGCGATTATCTCGACCGCCACATGCCGCATGTCATCTGCCCTGACATTATTAAACGTGGTGAAAAGTTCATGGTCAAGGTCCGCATGGGCGAAGAGTACCCGCACCCGGATGAGGATGACCACTACATCAGTGTGATCCAGCTCTGGAACCGCGAGACCCTGATTGCTGAGGCACGTTACTCGGCAGGCGCCAACGGACACCGCCCCAATCATGTGGAAGTCGACTTCTATATAGTGGCACCCGATGTCTCAATGAACCTCAGTGCCATGGCTGTCTGCACAAAGCACGGTCTCTGGCAGAGTGAGGACAAGGCTGTAAAGGTGACCGACTGATTCAAACAGGACAAATAATCTTATAAAATAATGGGAAGCTATGTCAACGGGCACCTCATCAAGGATGAGTCAGTAGCCTATGAAACAAAGTATCACTGGGTCATTTTCTTTTCTCTGAAATCGATATTCACCCTGACAATCTATGCCTGGATGAAGAGATGGCTGTCGGAGTTCGTCATCACGAACCGGAGGATTGTAATCAAGGAGGGCTTCATTGCCCGTCGGACCTTCGAGATGAACCTCTCCAAGATCGAGACGGTGAACGTTGATCAGACGGTTATGGGACGAATTTTGAATTTTGGTTCCATTACAATCATTGGCACCGGTGGTACCACGGAGACCTTCCACAACATCGCCCGCCCGATGACATTCAGGCAGAAGTTTCAGGAGCTGTGCTAGGCGGTCTGAGAAGTTGCGAATTGCGATTTGCGAATTGCGAATTAAGGCAATCGTAATCAGCAAACCCAGATCACAAATCCACTATTGCCTTCCCGATCTGCCAACTGGCGGATGCGGGATTGAGCCTGCTCCCCGACACTGCGTGTACGGGACCTCACCTACCTCACAGTCTCAAATTGCCGACTGATCAGCGCAGCGCCCCCAACGCTTCCTTCACCGCCCTCTCGAGCTGCGGATCAACTCCCTTCTGCATATCACCGAACGTGGTGCGGACATATATATCCGGCTTCACCCCGGTTGCCTCCAGATCATTCCCCTCAAGATCATAACAACCCCACGCCGGCAGGCGGGTAGAGGAGCCGTCAACCAGCATCCTCCCCGAGGTAAATATAATCCACCTGTAGGTCTCCGTACCCACAATAGTTCCCAGTTTCAGCTGCCGGAAAGCGGCGGCGGTCATCTCGGCATCACTCAGCGACTGCTCATTAACCATCAGTATGATAGGTCCGCCTGACGGTGCGAAGTTTGGCTGCGGCGAGCGCTTCCCGTTGCGCGCCTGCCACTCCAGGTAAGGCTTCTGCGAAAGGAACCGGATCACATCGTCATGCACGTTCCCTCCACGGTTGTTCCGGATATCCAGTATGAGTGCCTCCTTGCCCAGCGCGATTCCTGTCATGTCAATCAGGAATTTCTCGAGACTCTGCATGCCCATATCCTTCATGTAAACATATGCCACCCTGCCGCCGGAAAGACTGTCAACAATCCTCCGGTTTTCATCCACCCATGAATCATACAGCAAGGTCTTCATGGCACCGGAGCTGACCGGCTTAAGGATCATTTCATACTCCTTCCCCTTTCTCTCAAAACGCAATGTCAGTTCCTTTTCCAGTTGTGGAAGCGTAAATGCCCTGTCGCGGTCACCCGACCGGTCCACCGGCTTCCCGTTCACAGCCACCAGTCTGTCGCCTGCCTTCAGCGGTGAGTCCGTCAGATCTGCAGGCGATTTCTTTACCCAACCACTGACTACAAACGGGTCATCCTCCCTGAAAATAATTCCGGTTGCATTGGTCTGCAACCGATAGTATGGCCTGGCTTCCTCTCCGGAACTGCTGAACCCTAAATGTGATGAATTAAGCTCGCCCAGCATGTCATTCTGGATGGTACGCAAGTTGTCCCTGTTACGCACCAGCGACAGGTATTGTTCATACCGGTCACGCATTGCCCTCCAGTCAACACCGTGATAGTTCACATCATAGAAATGTTCTGCCAGCGTAGCCCAGTTCTCGTAGAACATCTGCACAAACTCATCATGCAGGTTCTTGCTGAATGTGGCAGAAAGGGCGATTTTGTCAGCCTTTCCTTCGGCAGGCTTCACCTCATACACATCACCCGACATCAGTGCAAAAAACTTGTCTCCGGCCATGATCAGCCTGCTGAATCCCTTGTCGCCAATTGCGGCACTTTTCGGAGGCTCAAAGGGCGAGAGCTCCGCCTTTGTCAGGATCCTCTCGCGGGGGTTGGGCGAGTTATTGAACAGCAGCATTGTCTTGCCCCTGACGTTGAACACATGGGGTGACGACTGGTCATTGCCCTTGACATCGATCTGCTCCCAGCGGTCAGTGATACCTTCGGTTTCGATCCTTATATCAACCTTCAGGCTGTCTTTCGAAGGCTTTTTCGCGAAGAGCTTGCCGTACTCCTCGGTCCGGAGCGACTCGCTGAAACGGTAGAGCGGGATACGGTAAAGCTTGCTGACCCCTGCCCCTCGCGGGAAGCCGGCATTGTACCGGTCTGCGCTCAGGTAGATGTACCTGCCGTCAGGCGACCAGTACGGATCTGAGTCCGCCACACCGTTGCTGGTTATAGCGTGCGTTTTCTCGTCTTTTGTATCATAAATAAAAATGTCCTGCTCGAAGTTCCTGAAGGCTGCATAAAGAATATACCGTCCGTCAGGTGAGAAACGGGGCTGTGTGGGCCTGAACCAGAACTCGTCCTTGATTATACCCTTCACGGCAAAGCTCTTCAGGTCAATGAGATCGATGTAGCTGTCTCCGCTGTTGAAAACAGCCTTCTCCCCGTCAGGGCTGATGATCAGGTTCTGCAGTGTCCGCTCGTACTGAGTGAGTTGCTTCTCCGCCGCCGGCTCCGAGGCTGAGATTGTAAAGAGGTTCGCCCATCCCTTCACGGTGCGTGTGTAGAGCAGCGACTCATTGTCCTTCATCCATCTCACCTCCTGCACCCGCTCACCCCTGTCGGTGGGCATCTCCTTAATGAACTTGCCCGTTATATCTGAAACGAACAGCCTCCCCCGGGAGACAAACGCAATCTTCTTCCCGTCTCCCGAGACGTCGAAATCGGTGATCTTTCCGGCGCTGTTGTGTGCTATCTCCGTTGCCAGTGTCTCGTTTGACCAGACACTTATATCGCAGAGCGAACTCTCACCGCGGGCAACGTCGTAAGTCCAGATCCGGTAGTCGCGTGCGAATACAACGAACCTGCCGTCAGCGCTTACCTGCGGACGCTTGATAGACGTCGGGAAGGAGGTCATCTGTCGCTTTGCGCCATTGTCAAAGGTATAGAGGTTGTACTCACTGTTGCTCTCGTCGGAAGCGAACCATAGCTTGCCGGTGCGGTCAACCGATGGCCAGAGGTCTTTTCCCTCCCACTCCGTTAGGCGCCTGTACTCTCCGGTCGACTTGCTGTAAAACTCGATGTCAGGGTCATTTTCTCCCCTGTATCTCTTCCGGTGCTGGAACATGAAACTCTCCCACGATGTCGTGAAATAGAAGGAATCCCCGCCGGTACCGGGAATCTCCGCTACGTGGTGCGCCTGGTCGAAGTAGTTGTCAGAGAAGAGCCGCTTCGGCGTGCCTCCGGTGGCAGCCACCGTGTAAGCGCCGAAGGTATTGTACCTGTCCGAGGTGAAATAAACGGTCTTTGAATCCCACGACCAGCCATCCGGATAATCGTTGGCATCATGGAATGTCAGTTGTATCATCGTTCCTCCTTCCCATGGCATTATGTAGACATCGGCATTGCCGTTCTGGGTGGAGGCGAAGGCCAGCCACTTCCCGTCAGGAGAGAATCGGGGCACTGATTCCTCCCCGGTCATAGCCGTGATGCGGTGTGCCGTGCCGCCGGTCCTCTCAGCAATCCAGAGATCGCTTTCATAAACAAATACGATTTTTGAACCGTCAGGCGAGATGGCCGGGTCCAAGAGGAAAGCTGAACGGTTCTGAGCTGCGATTGTGCCGGCTATAGTCAGCAGAAGAAGGAGATTGATGAGTCTTTTCATGGCATTATGTTCTAAGGTGATCTGATCTCAAATATAGAAAATAACAACCTGATGCTTTTGATGTTTTGTAGCACGACTCTCCTTTTATGAGGCGTACGCGGGGTGAGGCGGGAATTGCTTGTGATGCGCAGGGTGGCCTGACGGGACTGACAGGACCGGGAGGCCGTCCTGACCGGCATTGTATATTCCGGGAGGAGGAATAGCCCGACGGAAGTATGACACGAAGCGGGTATGGTCCGATGGAGGTATGGCCCGATTGATTATATTTGATAAACAGAAATATTCATCATGAAATCCGGATCACCCCTGCTTCACATGCTGCCAGCCCTGGTCATGGCTGCAGCCGTCCTGACCGCCTGCAACCGGGTTGACAGGTCAGACTATACTGCCGAAGGAGTCTCAAAACTGCTTGCAACATACAGGTTTGAAACCGTCCGCGATGTGAAGTACAATCTCGCATTTAAAATCGATGAGGGGAAATATACCCCTGTTGAAGGCACGGCTGTTCTGGAGTTCATCCTTGGGGCCGGCAGGGAACCTCTGGTGATCGATTTCAAAGTTCCGGAAGATCATCTCCGGACAATCACAGTCAACGGGAGAAACGCGGAGGCTGTTTTTACAAACGGACATATCATTATTGACAGGGGCCTGCTCTCGCGCCGGTACAACAGGGTGGAGATCGGTTTTCATGCAGGAGATCTGTCGCTTAACAGAAACGATGAATACCTCTATAGCTTATTCGTCCCTGACAGAGCCTCAACGGCATTCCCCTGCTTCGATCAGCCTGATATCAAGGGACGGTTTACGCTTTCTCTGGATATCCCGGGCGAATACCGTGCGATGTCAAACAATCCCATCGTCTCGTCAGACACAGTTGACGGAAGGGTCACTCTTCGCTTCAGCGAGACAAAGCCCATCAGCACCTATCTCTTTGCCTTCGCCGCAGGCAAATTTGAACTGGTGGAGAAGGAGATTGAAGGGGTAAGGATGGAGATGCTTCACCGCGAGACGCGGCCGGGGTACGTTGAGAACAATTCTGACGAGATCTTCCGTCTTCATTTCAGCGCCTTGAAATGGCTTGAGGAGTATACACAGATCCCTTATCCGTTTGACAAGTTCGGCTTTGTGCTGCTGCCTCCCTTCCAGTACAACGGGATGGAGCACCCCGGTTCAATATTTTACAGGGCCTCGTCGCTGATGCTTGAAGCCTCTCCCACCCTTAACGAGCAGCTGTCACGGGCTTCACTGATAGCCCATGAGACATCACATATCTGGTTTGGTGACCTGGTTACGATGAAGTGGTTCGATGACGTCTGGCTGAAGGAGGTGTTTGCCGGGTACATGTCAGACAAGATTGCCGGCCCAGATTTTCCGGACATAAATCATGACCTGAGGTTTCTCCTTTCGCGTTATCCGGCTGCCTATGAGGTAGACCGTACCCGCGGTACTAACCCGGTGATACAGCAGCTTGACAACATGAAGGATGCCGGCTCACTCTACGGAGGAATCATCTATAACAAGGCTCCGATAGTGATGCGCCAGCTTGAACAGTTGGCGGGCGAGGAAGACCTTAAGAAGGGTTTGCAGGTCTACCTGAAAGAGTACTCATGGGGCAATGCACGGTGGGATGACCTGGTGACAATACTGGAAGAGACATCCCGGAAACCCCTCGAGGAATGGAGCAGGATGTGGGTCAGGGAGGCCGGCATGCCGGTCATAACTCCAGTCATCACAGAGGGAGACGGTTACAGGATCTCATTTCGGGAGGATGACCCGTTTGGGACTCTGAGACACTGGCCTCAGACGCTGAGGACAATGGTGATAACCGGGTCTGATACCGTCATCGCTGACCTGGAACCGGCCGAACGGGATTCCTACATCACTACCGCTGAAAGGCCTTTATGCATAATCCCGGACATTTCCGGAAGGGCATACGGCACCTTCCTTTTTGACAGCCTGACGGCGAAACACCTGACAGTGCATCTGCCTGATATTAAGGATCCGCTGCTGAAAGGGATACTATGGATTAATATGTATGAAAACCTCGTCAACGGGGTAATACTCCCATCTGATTTTCATGCAACTGCATCAAGGGATCTGCAAGTCATCTCTGATCTCCAGCTCCGTAATTACCTGTCAGGCAGGTTCTCATCGGCATGGTGGAACTGGCTCTCAGCTGAGGAACGGGCAGCCCGGGCAGTGGAGACAGAGGCAATGCTGAGAGGCAGGATGGAGTCAGCCGAGAGCCCTGCTGAAAAACGGTCCTGGTTCGGCACGCTAAGGAGTATGACCGTCACACCATCTGGACTGGATTACCTGGCATCACTTTGGAAAAGCGGGGAGCTGCCGGGTTGGGAGCCTCGGAGCAGCGTAATTCCCGGAGGGACCCTTCCGGGCCGTACACTTAACAAAGGGAAGATTCAGGGAGTTGCACTCCCAGGCGAGCATCAGCCCGGTCCCGTCAGGCTGAGTGAGGATGAGCTATGTACCCTAGCGCTTACATTGGCGCTGAAGGGGCATCCGGATGCAACATCTATAATTGCCGGGCAGCGTAAGCGGATCAGCGGAAAAGAGAGGCTTAAACGGTTTGATTTTGTGACACCTGCAGTGTCCCCCGATGTCACAGTTCGTGATACATTCTTTGAGAGCCTCCGTGACCCTGCCAATCGCGAGCGCGAGCCATGGGTGCTGGAGGCCCTCGGTTACCTGCATCACCCATCGGTGGCTGACAGGTCTGAGAAATATATACTTCCTTCGCTTGAGATGCTGGAAGAGATAAAGAGCACCGGTGACATCTTCTTCCCCGGAGGCTGGATATCAACCACACTGGCCGGTCACCATTCACCGGAGGCACGTGCAACAGTTGAGAAGTTCCTCGATGACCACCCGGATTATCCCGCTGACCTGAAGCTGAAGATCCTCCAGGCCGCTGATCATTTGTTCAGAAAATAAGGCACCATGCAGTTGTGAAATAATTCCTACTTTTATAATCGCAAATCGAAATTCGAAATTCGCAAATCTCTATGGGTCTTCTCCGGGTTCTGCTGTGCATCTTCTTCCCTCCCCTTGCAGTTATCGACAAGGGGTGCGGATCAGTCCTTATCATCTTCCTGCTCACCCTCTGCGGCTGGGTTCCCGGCGTGATAGGCGCACTCATCATAAACAACAAGAAGAAGTAAAACTGCACTTCTCCCTCCTTTATTTACCTGTGAAGGAATACATCACACCTATACATCACTCTTCCGTCTCACCATTTTTGATTAATTTTGCACGATTATAAAAACGTGCACAAACTTTAAACGGTGCCATTTGTTGAGTTGATGTACCGTTGAAGGAGACAGATATGGAAAATGACCAGGATAAGCTGCTGGGCGAGGTAACATCAGGTGAATACAAGTACGGCTTCGTAACCGATATAGAAACCGATGTTATCCCAAAAGGCCTCAGTGAAGACGTTGTAAGACTCATCTCAGCCAAAAAGGAGGAGCCGGAATGGATGCTTGAGTTCCGCCTCAAGGCATTCCGCCACTGGCAGACGATGAAAATGCCCAATTGGGCTCACCTGAGAATACCCGAGATTGATTACCGGGAGATTATCTTCTATGCAGCACCAAAACAGAAGAAGAGCCTCAACAGCCTAAGCGATGTTGACCCGGAACTGCTGAAGACATTTGACAAACTCGGCATACCCCTCGAGGAACAGAAACACCTGGCCGGCGTGGCCGTCGATGCCGTCATGGACTCCATCTCGGTGAAAACCACCTTCCGCGAGACACTCGCTGAGATGGGTATTATATTCTGCTCCTTCTCAGAGGCCGTAAAAGAACACCCGACCCTCGTGCAGAAATACCTCGCATCGGTGGTGCCCTACACTGACAACTTCTTCGCCACTCTGAACTCCGCGGTTTTCTCCGACGGCTCATTCTGCTATATCCCGAAAGGGGTCAGATGCCCGATGGAACTCTCCACATACTTCCGCATCAACGCCTCCAATACCGGGCAGTTCGAGCGTACCCTCCTGATTGCCGATGAGGATGCCTATGTCAGTTACCTCGAGGGTTGCACAGCGCCGATGCGTGACGAGAACCAGCTGCATGCCGCTGTCGTTGAGATAGTGGCAGAGCGCGGCGCCGAGGTAAAATACAGCACCGTTCAAAACTGGTACCCGGGCGACAGGGAGGGCAAGGGAGGAATCTTCAACTTTGTCACCAAAAGGGGCATCTGCAAGGGTGATGATTCCAAGATATCATGGACACAGGTGGAGACCGGCTCGGCAATCACATGGAAATACCCGTCATGCATCCTGCGCGGCAACAACTCAACAGGCGAGTTCTACTCGGTTGCCGTAACCAACAACTACCAGCAGGCAGACACCGGCACAAAGATGATACACATCGGCCGCAACACCAAAAGCACAATCGTCTCCAAGGGCATCTCGGCCGGATTCGGCCAGAACAGCTATCGCGGACTCGTAAAGGTGCTCGGCAAGGCCGAAGGGGCACGCAACTTTTCGCAGTGCGACTCGCTCCTGCTGGGTGACAAATGCGGGGCACACACATTCCCCTATATCGAGGTGGATAATCCCTCCGCAATCGTGGAGCACGAAGCAACAACATCACGCATCGGCGAGGACCAGATATTCTACTGCAACCAGCGAGGTATCTCCACGGAGGATGCCGTAGGGCTGATCGTCAACGGCTATGCCCGTGAGGTGATCAACAAGCTCCCGATGGAGTTCGCGGTGGAAGCGCAAAAACTGCTGCAGATAAGCCTTGAGGGAAGCGTGGGATAAGACTCCGGAAGAGCCAGGTTCAATAAATGAAAAACTGAAATATCAGCAGAAGAAAGTAAAGAATAACCTCCCGGAAAACCAATGGACAACCCTTTAAGAAAATAATTCCAGGAGGGGCAAAACAGAATCAACAGCAAACAAGACATGCAAACCGAATTTTTGATACAGATAAAAGACTTAAAAGCCTCAATTGACAATAAAGAGATCCTCAAGGGCCTCAGCCTCGAGGTTAAGCCCGGCGAGATACACGCCATCATGGGTCCCAACGGCAGCGGCAAGAGCACCCTGGCCAACGTGCTTACCGGCAGGGAGATAGCCACAGTAACCGCTGGCACCGTCACCTTCGAGGGCAAGAACCTCCTGGAGATGTCGCCCGAGGAGCGTGCCCGCGAGGGTATCTTCCTCTCATTCCAGTACCCCATTGAGATTCCCGGCGTCAGCATGGTCAACTTCATGAAGACAGCAATCAACGAGCAGCGCAAGCACCGCGGCCTCGAACCGCTGTCGGCCTCCGAATTCCTGCGTCAGATGCGCGAGAAGAAAGAACTCGTGGAGATTGACTCGGCCCTGACAAACAGGAGCGTCAACGAAGGCTTCTCCGGGGGCGAAAAGAAGAAGAATGAGATCTTCCAGATGGCGATGCTCGAGCCAAGACTGGCACTCCTCGATGAGACCGACTCAGGACTTGACATCGATGCCCTGCGCATCGTCGCCAACGGCGTGAACAAGATACGCAGGCCCGACACCTCGGTCATCGTAATAACGCACTATCAGAGGCTGCTCGACTATATCGTGCCCGATTTTGTGCACGTGCTCTATGACGGCCGGATAGTGAAATCAGGCGGCCCCGAACTGGCTCTCAAGCTTGAGGAGAGAGGATACGACTGGATAAGGAAGGAAGCAGAAGTCAGCGAAGAGACATGGACTACAGACCGGAAGTAATAAACAGGCTCACCGAGCTCTGGGAAACCAGTGATGAGGGTCTCCTGAAGGGATCACCAGATATCTATAACAGGTACCGTGCAGAAGCCTTCAGTGAGTTCCTGCGCCTCGGCATTCCCGACAGGAAAAACGAAGCCTACAAGTATACAAACCTCGAGAAATCGTTTGGCTACAAATACGAAAAATACTTCTCGCCCGTGCCCGGCGACTTCAGGGAGGCTGAGAAGTTCCACTGCGAGGTGCAGGATCTTGATGTATGGAATATGGTCCTGCTCAATGGTTTCTTCCCAAAGGGAGATGAAGGACTGGCAATGCTCCCCGGTGGATTGTGGGTCGGCAGCATGAAGGCAGCTGCCAGGCAGTTCCCCTCGCTGGTGGAGAAACATTACAACAAGTATGCACAGAACGAAAACGACGGGCTGGTGCCGCTGAACACCGCACTGGCATCTGACGGGCTCTTCCTCTATGCCCCAAAGAACACAGTCTATACCAAACCGATACAGATTGTCAACCTGCTCCACAGCACACAGGATATTTTCGCACAGGACCGTAACCTGTTAGTGGTTGAGGATGGAGCCCAGATGTCGCTTCTGGTCTGCGACCATGCAATCTCGCCACAGCATTACCTGACGAACACAGTCACGGAGGTCTATGTAGGCCGCAACGCCCGGTTCGAGATAATCAGGGTGCAGAACCAGCATAACGACTCAGGAAAGATAACGCACACATTTATCCACCAGGAGCGCGACAGCTTCGCCTCATCGAATAACATCACCCTGCACGGCGGGCTTGTACGCAACGCCACATGGCACCGGCTCAACGGTGAAAATGCCGAGACACACAGCTACGGCCTCTTCCTGGCCGACAAGCATCAGCATATAGCCAACTTCGTGAAGGTTGACCATTCTGCGCCCAACTGCTACAGCACCCAGCTTTTCAAAGGGGTACTGGATGATAACGCCTCCGGCGCCTTCAACGGCCGTATAATGGTGCATAAGGATGCCCAGAAGACCAATGCCTTCCAGAGCAGCAACAGTATAATCATGTCCGACACCGCACGGATGGATACCAAACCGCAGCTGGATATCTATGCTGATGACGTTAAGTGCAGCCACGGCGCCACGGTCGGCCAGCTTGATGAGAACGCTCTCTTCTATCTGCGCTCGCGCGGGATAGACGCCAGGGAGGCAAAACTGATGCTGATGTTCGGGTTTGCACATGATGTAATAAAGAACATCCCCATAGAAGCACTTCGCGAGCGCATTGACAACCTCGTTTTGCAGCGTCTCCGCGGTGAGCTTTCGCGCTGCGCCTCGTGTGCAATACAGTGTAATTGAACGAAGTAATGAAGCTTGCTAAGAGCATAGAAGAGATCCGATCCGACTTCCCCATCCTATCAACAAAGGCACACGGGAAACCACTGATTTATCTTGACAATGGCGCAACAACCCAGAAGCCGCTGCAGGTAATCAACATGATGGAAGAGCTCTACCGCACCGCCAACGCAAACGTCCACCGTGGTGTGCATTATCTTTCAGACCTGGTTTCTGACCGCTACGAGGCAGCCCGCGAAACAGTCAGGGCATTCATAAATGCCCGGTCCAGGGAGGAAATCATCTTCACAGCCGGCACAACCGCATCAATAAATGCAGTGGCTTTCTCATTCGGGGAGAGATTTGTGGGAGAGGGCGATGAGATAGTCATCAGCGGCATGGAACACCATGCCAACATCGTTCCCTGGCAGATGCTCTGCGAACGCAAAAAGGCGAAGCTGAAAATCATCCCCTTCTCCGACGTAGGGGTTCTTGACCTCGAAGCTTACAGGTCATTACTTACGGAACGCACCAGGATTGTGGCCGTGACACATGTTTCAAATGTGCTCGGAACCATCAACCCTGTAAAGGAGATTGTTGCTGAAGCCCACCGTCACGGCATCCCGGTGCTGGTTGACGGAGCGCAGGGGATACAGCACGGCCTGGTTGACGTAACAGATCTGGACTGCGATTTCTACGTTTTTTCCGGGCACAAGGTATACGGACCCAACGGAATCGGGGTGCTTTACGGCAAGGCGGATCTGCTGAATGAACTGCCCCCATACCAGGGTGGCGGAGACATGGTGGCAAACGTTACATTTGAGAAGACCACCTACAGCGTGCTTCCGTTCAAATTCGAAGCAGGCACAACCAACTTTACCGGTGCCATAGGACTGGCAGCCGCACTTGACTACCTGTCTGCCCTCGGCCGCGAGGCTGTTGCTGAAAGAGAACAGGCCCTCCTTGCCACGGCAACTGCCGGATTGTCAGCCATTGAGGGCCTGCGAATCTACGGAACCGCACCGCACAAGGTCTCGGTGATCTCGTTCCTACCGGGGGTGATACACCAGTATGACGCCGGCATGATTCTTGACAAGATGGGTATTGCGGTCAGAACGGGAACACACTGTGCACAGCCGCTCATGGAGCGATTTGGAATTAGCGGCAATATCAGGGCTTCGATAGCCTTCTACAACACGGAGGCAGAGATTGAGGCGCTGGTCAGGGGCGTCAGGAAAGTAACGGAAATGTTCGCATGATATAAAATAATGACTATTAACGAAATACAGGATCAGATCATTGAGGAGTTCGCCCAGTTCGGCGACTGGATGGAGAGGTATGAGTATCTCATTGACCTCAGCAGATCGCTGCCACCTTTCGATGAGAGGCACAAAACCCCGGAATACCTCATCGAGGGATGCCAGAGCAAGGTATGGCTCTTCCCTTCCTTCGAAAACGGAATTATCACATTCTCCGCTGAGAGCGATGCGCTGATCACCAGGGGTATAGTAGCACTGCTGGTACGGGTCTTTTCGGGTCGTACCCCGGCAGAGATAGTCGATGCAAATATCTATTTCATAGAGAAAATCGGCCTGAGGGAGAACCTCTCCCCCACCCGCTCCAACGGGCTGCTTGCCATGATGAAACAGATGCGTCTCTATGCCCTTGCATACAAATCAAAACAGGAACACTCATGAACACGCAGGAGATACAGGAGACCGAGGCACGCATTGTTGGCGTACTCAAGAGCATTTTTGACCCCGAGATACCGGTGAACATCTATGACCTCGGCCTTATCTACGAGGTCAGGGTTGACGAGGAACAGATTGCTCACATAACCATGACGCTCACTGCCCCCAACTGCCCTATGGCCGAGGATCTAGTAGAGGAGGTCAGTTACAAGGTTGCCGGTATCAAAGGGGTTAAGGATTGTGACCTCAAGCTCACCTTCACCCCGCCCTGGGACCGGCACATGCTGAGCGAAGAGGCAAAGCTGGAGCTGGGACTGCTCTAAAAATATGTACCTTTACCGGTAATGGAAGAGTGCTCCCGGATCCGGATACTGACCGATGGATCTGAATGAGACCTATATGAAATCCGTACCGTGACCGATGCACGCAAAATAGCGCTCACCTGGAAAATCCGCGAAAGCCTTCGGATGGAAGGCTTTGATATTTACGGCATTGCACAGGCGGCAGCCCATCATGAAGACAGCAGCCACATAGCTGATTGGATTGCAGCCGGAAAAAATGGCACTATGGGGTTTATTGAGAGAAACCTCGACAAAAGAGGAGATATAACCACCCTCGTTGAAGGAGCTAAATCAGTAATAGTTGCGGGAATCCGATACTACAGCAATGACACCGCTGCAGGCGAGGATAATTATTTCGTCAGTCGTTATGCACGGGTAAAGGATTACCATCAGGTAATCGAGGAAAAATTGACCCGTATCCAAAAGATAATTAAGAAAGAGGTGCCTGATGCAGTCAGCAGGGCATTCTGCGATGCAGGTCCCGTTACCGAAAAGGCATGGGCTATCCGTGCCGGACTGGGATGGCGCGGAAAACACAGCATTGTAATAAATAAGGATATCGGCTCATTCTTTTTCCTTGGCGAAATAGTCACTTCAGCAGAGTTTCTTTATGACAACGCCTCTGCCCGCGACCGGTGCGGCGACTGCACCATCTGCATCGAAGCGTGCCCGACAGGTGCCATATGCAGTGACAGAACAATTGATGCCCGCCGTTGCATATCTTACCTGACGATAGAACATAATGGCAACATCCCTGAAGAATTCAGGGGAAAGACAGAGAGGATTATTTACGGCTGCGACCGGTGCCAGGAGGTATGCCCGTGGAATAAAAAGGTAGTACCATATACAGATAAGGAGCTGATACCTGATTTTCCCGTCACCTCACTTACAAGAAAAGATTGGCTCAGCCTCACTCCCGATGAGTTCAAAAAAACATTCAGGTCATCACCTGTAAAGCGGACAGGTTTTGAGAAGATCAGAAGGAATATTGATTTCGTTGATCACCGTTCACCAGACGACAGGTGACATATAATCAGTGTCAGCAGATGTGAGATCTGCATAATATCCCAGATTATCAGAAGAGAGGAGAGAACCGCTCCGGGTCACCAGATATGAGACCCGCTCAATTTCCCCTGTCACCGGAATAGAGGCGCTATCCGCTCCGGGTTGCCGTCGTTCGGGGCCGGCACCAAACCCAGGATTCCGGTTACAATATTATAAATATCAACATTATATAAAGTGTCCGTGCTGAAGCCCTTCTTAAAGGCAGGCCCCTCGGCATAGAAGATGGAGTGCATGTCAGGGCATTTCCAGTCATAACCGTGATCACCCTTCGAATAACGTCCCGGCTCAGCCCTCAGTCCTGCCGTCCAGCCCGGATCAGCAACAAGCACAATCTGTGGTATGCGCGGATGTGTTCCATAATGCAGGTGTGCAGGCAGGTTCTCCTTCCGGTATGCCTTCATACCTCGCTGCATGTTCAGCAGGAGAAGCACACTGTCCCTTTTCCCCTCGAAAGGTTCAATTGCCCATACGGGATTGCCGCCGTATATCTTCTTCACCATCGCCTGGGGGAGTGTGTCAAAGATGTAGTTATACCGTGAGGCATCAACTTCTGTCATCCCGTGGTCTGAAAGAACTATCAGATTGATGTTCCTGCCGTGTGGCAGCTTTGCCAGGCCTGTGCGCAGGACTCCCAGCAGGCTGTCGAGGCTCCTTACAACTGCACCTGTCTCAGGTGAGACGGGACCGTATGAGTGACTGACAGCATCAGGTTCCTCAAAATAGAGTGTGACAAGGTGCGGCCTTTTGTTCACAGGCAGTGACAGCCAATGCAGTACCGTGTCGACACGGTCGCCGAAGGGTACCTCATCATCAAACACCTTCCAGTAATCGGGCTGCATCCCCTGTACCGGAGCCTCGGACCCCACCCAGTAGAAGGAGGCTGACTTCATCCCCTGCCTGCGGGCGGTGACCCACACCGGTTCGCCCCCGTAAAAATCTCCGTTGGAGACCATGGCGCGGTCACCGATCCTGTAAACCATGTCAAGATCAGGTGCATAAAAGCTGTTGTTTACCAGACCGTGATGATCCGGATAAAGACCTGTGGCAATCGTGTAATGGTTTGGAAATGTCTTCGTCGGGAACGAGGGGATCAGACGTTCGGCCATCACTCCTTTCCGGGCGATGTCATCAAGAACCGGGGTGCCATGAATCGAGTCATAATCCCAACGGAAGGCATCAAGCGAAACAAGTACAACGTATGGTTTGTCCCTCTCAGGCTTAAGGTTGCTACAGGATGAAAATATAACTGCAGCAAAAACCGCCAGGGCCATGTATTTTAGAATATTCATCAGGACTGAATGTTGTTTTTCGTTTCTGAAAAATAAACAATTTTTTACGGGCTTGGTTGAAGGGGAACCGATCTCCTTTATGTTCCTTTCAGTGCAGTCAGGCAGCAGACAGTTTTTTCCCTGATATTTTATCAACTATCAGGGCAATTGCCCCGTCACCTGTCACATTGCATGCCGTTCCGAAGCTGTCAACTGCAATGTAAAGCGTAATCATCAATCCTATCATCTGCTCGTTGAAACCAAGAATGCTCTGAAGAATACCAACTGCAGCCATGATGGCACCCCCGGGCACACCGGGAGCGGCAATCATAATGATACCCAGCATGAAAATAAACCCGATGAATGCGGCTAAATCGACCGGAATCCCGAAAAAGTACTGGATTGCCAGTGCGAATCCGGTTATTTTCATGGTACTCCCGGCCAGGTGGATTGTGGCACACAGAGGAATTGTGAAAGAAGCGATTGTTGGATTTACTTTATTGTTGATGGCGCATTGAAGTGTGACAGGGATTGTTGCTGCCGACGAAGAGGTGCCCAATGCGGTTGCATATGCCGGCAACATGCCTTTCAGCGCTTTCAGGGGATTCCTTCCTGATATTGCTCCTGCAACCAGGAACTGTATTATCAGCAACAATACGTGAAGAATGAAGATTACCAGTATAACCTTCAGGAACAGAACTATTACAGAATATACCTGGCCCGAAACAGACATCGAAAGAAACATTCCAAAAATGTAGAGAGGCAGAAACGGGATGATAATGTTCTTAATGATCATTGTTATAATCTCCCTGAATTCCAGAAACGCCTTCTGCAAGGTGTCGCCTTTCAGGAATGTAATGCCCAGTCCGATGCAGAATGAAAGTATCAGTGCCGGCATCACCTCCATTACGGGTGGCATCTCAATTGTAAAGAATGGCTTTATGGCAACCTCCTCTATGCCATTCAGCACCCCGGTATCGATTCCTTCGGAAAGGATATGAGGAAATACCGCCTGGCAGGAAAAGAATGTGAATAAGCCCGAGAACAGGGTTGAGATATAAGCTATGAGCGCTGTAAGAGCCAGCAATTTCCCGGCCCCGTGACCCAGCTCACCAATTGCCGGGGTGATGAGCCCGATGATAAGAAGCGGAATGATGAACGACAGGAAATTGCCAAACAGCGAGTTGAATGTAGCAAAAATCCGGGCAAACCAGACCGGGGCAACCAGTCCGACAATAATTCCGAGGATAATGGCGATTACCACCCGGCCAAGCAGGGGGATTCTGGAAAGCTTCATACTTTGCAATTAAAATAAGCCCGCTAAAGCTACTAATTTTGGGTAATCAACCATCCAGCCATCATGAAGAGTTTCATCCTTTCAATCGTCCTGGTTACTGCATTTCAGTATGCGGCAGCACAGAAGGAATATGCACTGCTGGTTATCTACGTGCAGAACTTTTATTTCCCTGGCGGAAGGCCGGAACTGGTTGAGCCTGAAAAAGCTGCTGAAAAGGCTGCTGTGGCAATCCTGGCTGCACGGTAATCAGGCGTCATTTTCTCAATAGCATACCTGAGTGCTGTACGCGGCATAACAGCTTTATTCTGCATTACATAGTTGAATACCTTTCCCTGATGTGCCTGGCTGGCAGCCTTCAGCATCCAGTCATAACCCTTCTGTACCATGTCATCACTGTCCATGTGAAGAATATCAGTCATTATGATTGTGATTGTGAATTTTACCTGCAATATCATCCGCGAAACTGACCACATTTGCCCCGGCCACATCCAGTATCAGGGCCCCTTCCATCCCGAAATGTTCAATGACCGCCACAGTGAGGGTTTTTCTTACGGCAATGATCATGATAGCCCTGGTATCATGCAACAATCCGACCACTACTTCGCTCCATCCCCTTCCACTGAGTTCGAGAGGGCCAACCTCATCCACAATTACCACATCGTTGCCCCTGTTGTTAGATGGATCAAGTGTATTTCGCCCTGCGATGAACCCGGCATCGGTCATTGTGAACCGTTCAACCCCCATTGTCTCACTGCCCGTATGCCTCAGAAACGGTGTCCTGTCACCGGTGCTTATGTCAGAGATATCATAACCGGTGGTTACGCCATCTTCAATTATTCGCAGAGCGAGTATGCCGCCTACCCTTACCCCTTTCTCCCTGAGCAGGCCTGACAGTTTTGCAAGCCAGGCGGTCTTCCCTTCTCCTATGGTCCCTGTAACAATAACCACCTGTCTTTCAAGAAGCGGACGGTCTTTCACCTCATTCAGCCGTCTTTCAACACGGGCTATCATCCTGTTCAGAATGGAAACCGGTTTCCTGATGGCCGTCTTCAGGTCAGGCATATCTGCGATCATCGTCGGCAGGCTGGCGGCCGCCAGTTCCAGGC
>AMWB02045686.1_pt1 | contig 20458 bp, 24 predicted proteins | sample 200311 | NCBI WGS metagenome assembly AMWB02 (sample SAMN02737377, study PRJNA173069) | bioreactor metagenome | biome: anode biofilm in microbial fuel cells | place: USA: California | collected 2010-12-16 | reverse complement strand
AGGGCTGAGACTGTGGATGACTATTTTGCAACACTGGATATGGATGGTCTTAACAGTTTCAGTTAAACTGTAGTTTATGCTGGACCTAAATTTCCAGCACTTTTATATCTTACATTCTGTATCTTCTGCCAAAGACCACACATCTCTGAGGTTGATGAGTATCTTTATTAGCCCTCATACGGCATGACTAATGTTTTTGATCAGTGGCATATGCCAGAATCAATAAATATCTTATTTTCCTTTCACTTAGGTGAGTCTTATATACACGGCCACTAAAAAAGATCCTGAAACTGCTCATTTACATAAGTATATTTCAAAGGGTTCTTTGCATGAGAATATTGATACTTGTCTGTGGTGAAGGACTTGGACATACAAGCCGTTGCATTGCCATTGCCAGAGAGCTTGTATCTGCAGGGCATAAAGTTCATTTTGGTGCGTATGGATATTCACAGAAGCTGATCGAAAAAAAAGGATATATGGTCAGTACCATTCCTTCAGAGATCACTCTGGTGGGTGAGGCTGGGAAACTTGATCTTTAAGTTTCTATCTTTGAAACAGTGAAAAAAGGCAGATTTAGGGGTATTCTGCTCCTTAAAGATCTCATCAGAAGCTTCAAGCCTGATGTTGTGATCTCTGATTTATTTTACCGGGATCTTGGCTTCAAAATCTATGCATGTATCATCTTATATCCTGCTGAACCAGTCCAACATGGAAGAATTCTTTATAACTAAAGGTGTTTCCGGCAGACTTCTTGGCGAACTGGTAAAGCAATTCTATCAGGGGGTTTTCAGGATCGTTGATGGTATAATCATTCCTGATTATCCCATGCCCTATACTATATGCAGAAAAAATATAAGTTTCGATAATAAGTTGATAAAAAAAGTTTTTTATAGCGGTCCTGCCGTGGGCAAGTTCTCTGAGGATGTTGAGCCTGCACAGGCGCAACATCCGCATGTGCTTTCAACAATAGGTGGTTTTGGTTACAGGGAACCCCTTTTTCAAAAAGTCATCAATGCAGCTGAGATGGATCCTAGGGTCCACTATACTTTGCTTGCAGGTCCGAGCATGGATCCTGCTAAATTCAATCAATTGCCCCCTAATATCAGCATCCTGCAGTTCATCAGTGACCAGTTCCCATATCTAAAGAGTTCTCAGGTCATTATTGCTCCGGGAGGTCACAGTACTTTGATGGAAACCCTTAGCTTTGGCATTCCTGTACTTTCTTTTCCTGACAGGGACCATACCGAACAGCAGAACAATGCCTCAGTAATAGAGGAAAACGAACTGGGGTACTGTCTTGATTATTCTGTTTCTCCAGATGAAATACTCATGTATGTCAAAGATATAGTGTACAATGGAAAATTTGTAGGGAATGCACGATCTATGCGACAGTTGTCAGAACAGCTGAATGGGGCAAAAGCTATCTGCAAATTGCTGGAGTCCTGTGCTGTATCCCGAGATCATGGTCGGAAAAGAAGGTCGTGGATCCCTGCACCTCTCAGAAGAACAAAGAACTGGGCCCGTAAGCTTCGAACTGGCTTTTTGCAGAGTGACGAAAGATCTGGCTGATCCATTTACTGGTCTTAGCAATTTTTCATTTTTCTTGTTAATGTCTCAGGCTGCTCAGCATGAGGCATACTTCAGGTTTTAATCTGTAATATGTGTACCTGGAACTTTTATAGGGATCAACAATCCCATTCTCTCTCATTAGAGCCAGATGGTGCGAAACAAGGTTCTGTTTTTCCCCTAACACATAAACTAATGCTGCGACACAGTAATCTTGTTTCATAAGGTGATAAGCGATCTTCAATCTAATGGGATTGCTTAGTACTTTGAATACATTACATAGTTCATTGATCTCATTTTCATCTATGCTTGCTTCATTTTCCAAATCATGTTCCCATTCTTTCTTAAGGTCTTTGTCAACAGGACAGCATTTCATGTTATTGAAGAGAAAACTGAATTCTATATAAGTGTTCATATCAACATATTTTGATATCTAAGTTGTATTGTTATATCTGCAGATTACATAATAAATATTGGAGATTTCTAGTTTCACTTGAAATCCTGAGAGAAATATCACCAAACGTTCATCAGAAAAAGGAGGCTTAGATATGGTAACAGAAGCATGCATTACCAAAGAGCCAAAAGGTCTCGGTTTTTTTGAAAAGTATCTTACTATATGGGTAGTTCTTTGTATCATTGCAGGTATACTACTTGGGAGATTTGCTCCCGGTGTAGCTTTGTATCTTGACAGCCTGTCCATCTATGTCGGTGAAGCGCCGGTAGTTTCGATACCTATAGCCATCTGTCTGTTCTTCATGATGTATCCCATCATGGTGAAGATCGATTTTGGAGAGGTGCTTAAAGCCGGGAAACACTTCAAACCCGTCGGTCTTACTCTGTTCATCAACTGGGCAATAAAGCCTTTTACTATGTATGTTATCTCAGTCTTTTTCCTGGGCACGCTTTTTTTGGATTTTATCGGACCGGAGGCTACTGACCTTGTCAAAATGCCTTTTGGTCTTGATCTGCCGGTAGGTGCAACGTATGGTGAAGGTACTGTAGTTCTGGCAGATGGTGTAAAAATGCTCGAAATACCTCTATGGCGCAGTTATCTGGCAGGATGTATCCTTCTGGGTATCGCCCCATGTACTGCCATGGTGCTGGTATGGGGTTTTCTTGCGAGGGGCAATGATGCCCACACTCTTGTGATGGTAGCGATCAACTCTCTTACAATGCTGTTCCTTTACGGTCCCTTGGGAGGTTTCCTGCTTGGGGTGGGCAAACTTCCGGTGCCGTGGCAGGCATTGGCTCTTTCCATAGGTGTATATGTAGCTTTGCCACTTGCAGCTGGCTATGTATCCAGAAAAATAATCATACAGAGCAAAGGTGAAGCGTGGTTCAACACAAGTTTTGTTCATATTCTTACCCCTGTGACCACCATAGCCCTGCTGATAACACTCATCCTGTTGTTCAGCTTTAAAGGAGAGACCATTCTTGCACAACCGCTTACAATTCTCTGGATAGCTATTCCGCTGTTCATCCAGACCACATTCATCTTCCTGCTGGGATATGTGCTCTCCAAGGGTCTGCATCTGAGCTACGAAGATGCCGCTCCTTCGGCTATGATAGGGGCATCCAATCATTTTGAGGTCGCAATTGCAACCGCAACGATCCTATTCGGTCTGTCATCAGGTGCTGCGCTTGCAACTGTAGTGGGTGTGCTTATAGAAGTGCCTGTGATGTTGATGCTGGTAAAGATATGCCTGAGGACAAAAGGTTGGTTTGCTACCTGATACCGACCTTTTTTAAACTTACTTTACTGTCTAAAAAGCAAGGAATGGAACATTATCTTGAAGCACCTGCAATAATAGTAATCAGAATACTAATAAAAAATGAGATCTTCCCGATACTTTAAAAAAAGGGAAGATAATAATTGCCTTTTTGAAAGGCATCAATCCTTATTTTTCAGTTTTGCGAAGGCTTTTCATCCTTTCAAGTTCCGTTTCAAGTTCCTGGATCTTTGTTTCTGCTATCCTGTCCTCCAGGTTCGCGAGCTCTTTGTCAGCTTTCAGGACCGTAGCACGTATCTTTTCGACAATGTTCTTTTCCAGGTCAAGCCTCTGTTTTTTTGTTTCTTTGACCAGGTCTTCCACCAGCATTTTGCCCTCCTCTTTGCTCAGGGCACCGGTATCAACCTTTTCCTTAACGAACTCTCTTATTCTCTCTTCAGACAATGCTGCCAATCCAGCACCTATAAGAGCAGCTGCACCAAGAATACCAACTTTTGTCATTTTATCCATGTATGAAACCCCCTTCTATATTTCAGAAAAACTCAGGTTCACTGTTCAGGTCATGCCAGAACTACGCCGTCACAAATGGAAACGTATCCATATAGGACAAATCTGTAACCTTTTTAGTAACTCAAGTTTGTATTTCCATTTAGAAAAGAATAGGTTTAATTCTCATATAAATATAATGGAATGTTTAGAAGCAAAAAGATTATTAGTTATATTACGTTTCAATTTTGTCCATTGTTCAAGGAAGAGTAAATTCAAATAATATAATAAATCTAATGAGCAAATAGACCTCTCTATGCAACCATTTAAATCTCTTTATTAAAACTCTGTTAGAAACATTCAATTACTATGAATTACATCACAGGGATAGCCATGCCAAATAAAAGGAAAAATTCTATTGACATTCCCATTGTTGTCGCTCTTGTATTGCTTACGGACCTGTTCATATTAATACCGGAGCTGGCATCCACTCCTGTCCGTACGGTGCTGGGTCTGCCTATGGTGCTATTCCTGCCTGGATATGCTTTAATAGCAGCTCTTTTTCCGGCAAAGGATGATCTTGACGGCATTGAACGTCTCGCGTTGGGTTTCGGTCTGAGTATTGCCGTAGTACCGCTGATAGGTCTTGGGCTAAACTACACACCCTGGGGTATAAGGCTCATTCCAATATTGATCTCTTTATCGGTCTTTACTCTATTTATGTGTGCAGTTGCTGTTTACAGGAGAGCTCATCTTCCTTCCGACAAGGCATTTTCAGTGTCTTCAGGTGAGGTGTATGGATCTTTAAAAGCCCCTCTGAGCGAACAACCAGAATCTCGGTTGGACCGTATTCTTACTATCATTCTTGTGATCTCGGTACTGGCATCAGTGGTGGCACTTACATATGTTGTAATTACTCCTAAACAGGGCGAAAAATTCACCGAATTCTATATACTTGGTATGGATGGCAAGGCGGACAATTATACAACTCAGTATACTATGGGCGATAATGGCGAGGTAATCATCGGTGTGGTCAATCACGAATATGAGCGTGTTAAATATACAATGGATATCAGACTAAACAATGATTCGCTTTCAATTCCATCCAATGTGCAGAGTTTTAGCTTGGAACATAATGCTACCTGGGAGAGGCCTGTGATGTTCACTCCAAATTCTGTTGGCGATAACATGAAATTAGAGTTCCTGCTGTTCAAGAACGATGATCTAACTGTTCCTTATAGGGACCTTCATTTATGGGTCAATGTAACGCGAGGGGTATAATGCAGCCTAATGACGATAATGTTCATGTAAAACGGCAGGATCATGAATTATCCCGTCTGGCCACCAGGTCGGTACGCCCTGTTCTGGCTACTATCTTACTCATAGCGTTTGCAGAACTCTTCATGTTCTCAGGAATGCGGCGGGAAGCGATCATACTTCATACTTTTGTTCTTATAGCTGTATCTATAAGCACCGTAAGTCAAAAGGATAAATGTATGGCATGGGCTCTGCAGGCTCTTATGCTCTTGCCTTTATTAAGGCTGGTCAATTTCTCCATGCCCGTATTCTCTGAAATGGTCTTATATCGGTATTTCTATGTCTATATACCTTTGTTTATACCCATATTCCTTATTATAAGACATCAGAGTTTTTCCCTGGTACAGCTTGGTCTGTCTTTCAAGAAGTTTGTTCTTTACCTGCCTCTTTCATTTGTGATCGGTTTGCTGATAGCAGAAGCGGAGTTCTTTATTGTTCCTGTTGTTCCTCTTGTGCCAAACATGTCGTTCTATAATATGGTGGACATTGTTCTGATCATGGTCTTTTGTGTAGGTTTGGTGGAGGAGCTCATGTTCAGATCTCTTATTCAAACCAGACTTGAAGGCGTATTTGGTACCACAGTGGGACTTATTGCTACCAGCTTGCTTTTCGGTGTTATGAGTTCTGCTTATGGTACAGGTTCTGGTGTCCTTTTTGCATCACTGGTAGGTCTTATACTAGGTTATATGTTCATTAAAACTCGAAGCCTGCCTTTTGTTGCTCTTACCCATGGTCTTGTCAACGTCTTCCTTTTCAGCCTCATACCCCTTTTAGGGCCGGGGCTTGGAATACTCTGATAAATGGATATCTGCTGTTCACCATATTATAATATAATTTAGTGCACAGCTGGGTATCTAATACGATTGTAATGCTAAATAAAAGCAGGGTGCTGCAAAGAGATCTACAATCCCGTCATTTTAATATTCTATATTAGCAGCACTACTTCATTAACAATATTCATCAGATTATTGTTATGATCTTGTAAATTACTATAGCGGCAAAAGAGATCAGCAGTGGTATAATACTCATATCCAGTGAACACTTGATAATATTATTCCATCTTGTGGATGCGGATAGCATAAGCTTTGCACAGAGTAGCATAACCAATGCAAGGACCGCAAGGGCTCCATATTCGGGCAATCCCATTGCTGTAGTCATCGATGCTGCCGCACCATTTGTGGTGACAGATGCTACTGCACTTACTAACGCTGCAGATGCTATAGATATCAACATATTGTCCTGTCCATATTCCTTATCAGTATATATACCTTTTCTAGTATCCGATGGCATTATCATAATTTTTGTAATTCTTTTTGTACCAGATCCTATATCTATTGGGTATCTATTTAGTATCCATTGGATCGATTGTTTCCTCTTTCTATGCACAATTATTTATAGTTAACTAATATATTTATTAGTATGCCCGATGTACAGGATAAGAGCAAATCAAATCTTTATGGTATCAAAGGTATGCACAACGTTTATTCATGGCATGGCCTTGCTGTACACTTCAAGAACAGTTCCAGGGTCCAAAGGTGTGAATTCTATAGTTCATGTACATCTCCCCGCAGATCCAATTCCTGTAATTTCTCTATCAAAAGACAGGATGCAATTTACATGCTGGAGTCAGAGTTCAATGTAACACTTAATCTGGCTGAAAAACTTATCGATACTCTGCTTGATATGGGTAATGCACGTACTCTGCGCTGCAGTAAGAATGATAATGATCCTTTTGACGAAGGTACGCGGATGCTAGTATTCGACGAGGAATTATAAGTCTGCATCACAAAATTATTATGTATCGACGTTCATCTGCATCCTATGTTCACAATCATTACAGGTGCTCAGTTTGGTGATGAAGGCAAAGGGAAGATCGTTGATCTGATTTCTGATAAGTACGACCTCGTGGTCAGATTCCAGGGAGGGGATAATGCAGGCCACACTGTCAAAGTAGGGGATATTGTCTACAAACTGCATCTGATACCCTCAGGTTTTTTGCTTGATTCCAGAGTACTCATAGGTCCCGGTACGGTCCTGAATCCTCTGTCTCTGGCACAGGAACTGGAAATGCTTGCCAAGGGGGGGATCCATATTGGTCCTGAAAAGCTTGGTATAGATGCCAAGACCAGTATTATCATGCCATATCACATTGAACTCGACGGTCTGAAAGAGTCGAGTCGCTCTGAGAAGATAGGGACCACTAAAAAAGGTATAGGCTTTGCATATATAGACAAGGTTGCAAGAGATGAGATACGATTAGCTGACCTTACAGACAAGGCAAAGTTCCTTGCAAGGATCGGGGAACTGGCTTCCCAGAAGGAAAGTTCTATTCGGGAACTTGGCGGAGATCCCTCCGTTGTCATGGATAGTAAATCAATAGACCTCTATGTTTCACTGGGTCAAAAGTTTGCACCTTACGTAACGGATGTATCTCTGGAAATCAACAAAGCATTGGAAGAAGGCAAAAATGTGCTTGCTGAAGGTGCACAGGGAACACATCTTGATGTGACCCATGGGACTCAGAAATTTGTCACTTCTTCCAGTACTATTGCCGGCTCTGCATGTGCTAATCTGGGAGTTGGGCCAACAAAGGTGGATAATGTGCTGGGCATAGTCAAGGCATACATCACTCGTGTAGGTGAAGGTCCTCTGCCAACTGAACTGAAGGATGATGTGGGAAAACAGCTCCAGCAGGTTGGAAGGGAGTTCGGTACCACCACTGGCCGGGCAAGACGTTGCGGCTGGTTTGACATGCCTCTGGTAAAGAAGGCTGTTTTTCTCAATGGTTATACGGAACTTGCTCTTACAAAGCTCGATGTTCTTTCTGATATTGATCCGCTGAAAGTTTGTGTCGGATATGAACTGGATGGTAAGTTCATGGACTATCCTCCTGAGCTCACTGGTGATCTTGCCCGGTGTGTTCCTATTTATGAGGAATTGCCAGGTTGGTCGAATGATCTTACTAATGTACGCCAGTTCTCCGACCTGCCTGATGCTGCCCGCAGGTATGTGGCATATCTTGAGGAAAAGACAGGAATTCCCATAGAATATATCTCAGTGGGTCCTGGAAGGGAACAGACCTTCAGAAAATAACTATTTCCTTTCCTTTCTGCCGAAAAGCGTATATACTAACTGAGAGTTTAAAACCAATACTCCACCGTATCTAAGTTTCCAGATGCTGAGTCCAATTGTCTGAAAATTTATTATCTAATCCAGGGAGAATAGAATGACTACGTTATATGATGTTCCTGCAAGTGACCTGATCTCTAAGGTAGCAGAAAAGTTGAAGGAGAATGAGCATGTAAAACCTCCTGAATGGGCGGCCTATGTTAAGACCGGTGCCCACAAGGAGCTTGCTCCCACGAACAATGACTGGTGGTACATTCGCTGTGCCGCTGTGTTAAGAACTATTTATACCGATGGTCCCATCGGCGTAGAGAGGCTGAGGTCTGTCTACGGAGGTAAAAAAGATATGGGTTCCCAACCCCACAGAAAGGCTAAGGGAAGCGGTTCCATTGCCAGAGAAGCTGCACAACAGCTTGAATCAGCAGGCTTTGTCCGCTCACTGAAAAGTGGTCGTGTAGTGTCCCCAGCCGGTCAATCCATGCTGGACAATACTGCATATGAGGTCAAGCAGGCACTATTAGAGAAGATCCCCGGACTTGCCAAATACTAAGGCGGCAGTCGGTGGCAGATCCAATTCATAAATTCCTGTAAATTGACAGTATATTCACAGGTGATTGCATGGCAGGTGAACTTGAGGATATCCGCAGAAAGAGGCTTGAACAGTTACAGCACCAGCAGGCTGCCCAAATGCATCCTGATATCCAGGCTGCTTATCAGCAGGAACAGATGCAAGCCGAACTGGAGGCTAAGAAGCAATCTATTCTTCGGCAGATCCTCACCCCAGAGGCAAGAGAACGTCTGACTACACTGAAAATGTCCAGGCCCGAACTAGTGGAACAGCTGGAGTCCCAGTTAATAATGCTTGCACAGAACGGGCGCCTGCAGTCTCAGATAACAGATGAGAAATTGAAAGCTCTGTTGGCCCAAATGCAGCCCAAGAAGCGTAAGACCACTATCACGAGGGTATAATACGAGGTCATGAAAGCATCAGTTCTTTTCAGCGGTGGAAAGGACAGTTCTCTGTCGGCTATACTGCTTGAGCCATTCTTTGAAATAGAATTGGTGACGTGTACCTTCGGTGTGCTCCCTGTGGGCGAGGTTGCTAGAAAAGCGGCTGAAAGGCTTGGTTTTCCCCACCGGACTCTTGAACTTGACAGACAGGTGCTGGAAGGGGCCTATGGTTTCCTTCTAAGGGATGGTTTCCCCAGAAGCGCCATAAACCATATCCATTATATGGCTGTGGAACGGCTTGCTTATGAGAAGAATGTTTCAGTAGTTATTGATGGAGTGCGCAGGGATGACCGTGTTCCCGTATTGACCATTGGTCAGTCCCGCAGCATAGAGGACAGGTCAGGTATAATGTATATATGTCCGCTAAAGGGATACGGCAGATCTGCTGTTGATCTTCTGGTAAATAAACATCTGATAATAGAGGAAGGCCAAAGTTCAGAGGTCATAAAAGCAGATTATGAAACGGAATTGCGTGAGATCATACGTCAAAGACATGGTGAAAATATGATTGGGAAGCTTTTTCCCTCTCATGTTCAGTCTCATGTCATTGGCCGTAAGAGCTAATATATTATCGCGAGTGAACAATACATATCTTAAACGGATATCTATAAACACAGCGAAATCTACAATAAAGCCAAACTTTGATATACATCTTATTCGATTTATGATTCCATAGATAGGTGAGACAAGTGAGCCAGAATACTAAAGGACAAAAAATTAGGCTTGCAAAAGCACACAGGCAGAACCACAGGGTTCCAACTTGGGTGATAATCAAGACCGGTAGAAAGGTTGTAGGTCATCCAAAGAGGAGAAGCTGGAGAAGAAGCGATCTGGATGCGAAGTAAGTAGGTGATGATGATGGCAGAAGATGCAGTTAAAGAGCAGGTCTATACGATCCCTCTGCGTTCAATTAAAGAACTCCCCAGGTACAGAAGGGCGGATAAGGCTATGACGCTCATAAGGAATTACCTTACAAAACACATGAAGGTAGGATCCGACCAGGTAAAGTTGCACGCGACCATTAATGAGAAAGTGTGGGAAAGAGGTATGCAGAAGCCTCCATCCTTTATAAGGGTACGTGCTGCGAAGTTTGAAGATGGAGTGGTAGAGGCAGAACTTGCCTGAAACTGCTACCCTATCTTATTTCAGAAAGCGAAGTACATCGAAATGATGATCCCTACTCTGGATATAATGGATACCCCTGTGATCGGGGTTTTCGCAACTTGTACGGAAGACGTTGCTCTGGTGCCATGTGGCACAAAAGCAAATGCCAAGGACTTTATAGCTGACAATTTACATGTTCAGGTACTTGAGGTCATATTGAGCCAAAGCAGTGTGATCGGCTCTATGATAAGGGGCAATTCAAATGGATTTATTGTTCCTAGAGGTGGTTTTGTTGAGGGCTTGGAAGGTATAGGTCTTACTATATCCGTTCTTCCTGATAAGTTGAATGCAGTTGGAAATATTGTTCTAGCTAACGATTCAGCTGCTCTTGTCCACCCGGATCTGTCTGACAAATCTATAGATATCATTGCGCAAACCTTGAAAGTGGATGTGCACAGGGGTACTATCGCAGGTCTGAAAACAGTAGGTATGGCCGGGACGGCAACAAACAAGGGACTGCTTGTGCATCCCAGGACCACTGCACAGGAGCTGGCATTCCTTGAAGATATATTTGAACTGCCTGTGGATGTGGGAACTACCAATTACGGCACTCCGATGGTAGGCTCAGGCCTGCTGGCAAATTCCAAAGGTTATGTGGCAGGTTCAAAAACCACTGGCTATGAGCTGGGTAGGATCGAGGGTGCTCTGGGTTTTATTTCGAAAGATTAAGAATATTTCAATCTATATATGGGTGATCGATATGAAGGACTTTGTTGTTAAAGGGAAGTTCAAAGCCGGATGTGAATGGGAAAAATTCACCAAGCAAGTTGTTAGCCAGAATGAGAAAAATGCAGAGGATAAGGTCTATTCTCTCTTTGGCAGCAAGCATGGCATTAAAAGGATGTTTGTAAGAATAGAAAGTATTGCTGAGGCATGATCCATGGCAGAGATGAATGACGCGGACCCGCGCAGCCTCTTGATGCAGCACCGTGAGTATCAGCGCAGAGCAGAAGCTTTACAGCAGCAGATAAGCATGGTAAGTCTGTCTGCACAGGACTGCCAGCGGGCCATCACTACCATTGAGGAGCTGGAAAAAGAAAAGGCAGGTGCTCAGACCATGGTTCCTATTGGGTCCGGTTCATTCGTCTATGCTAAGCTCGATATGATCGATAAGGTAGTAGTAAATGTTGGGGCTGGTATCAGTATCGAGAAATCCGTTCCTGAAGCAAAGGAAATTCTTCAGAGACGTAAGAGCGAGCTTGATAAGATTCTGGAAAAGATGAATAACACCCTCGGACAATTAGCTCAGGGCATGCAGTCCATCGAAGCTCAGGTAGCCGCACTGCAGCAGGGTGCACAGTCAGGCACCCAGTGATTTTTTTACTATCATTTCCGCAGAGTTGATCGTATGTTCAATAAACTGAAAGAAAAGCTCAGCGGCTTTACAAAAAGTCTCGGCAAACAGATCGATGAAAAGGCCGTTCCTGTGGAGTCTGTTCAGGAAGAAGTAGCTGAAATCCCTTTTGTTTCTCCCTCAGGATCAGAAACAGAGCAGCAGCCTCTAGTTGATACTGCAACCGAAATTACTATCGATGAGGTAGAACCGCAGAAGACTTTTGTTTCAGATCTGAATTTAGATACAAAAGCTTCCAGATCCCAGGAGCAGAAGAAGACCGGCCTGATAAGCAAGGCAAAGGCTCTGGTCTTTGAGCGCGAGTTCATTCTGGACGAGAAGGATCTTGAAGAACCTCTGTGGGACCTCCAGATCGCCTTGCTTGAGAGCGATATTGCTCTTACTGTTGCGGAAGCCATTACAGAGGCTGTGAGATCCGAACTTGTAGGTTCCCGCAGGAAGATCGGTAAGGATACCACTGACATTGTTGAGCAGGCTTTACGCAATGCTTTATATGATGTGATGAGTGCAAACGTTTTTGACCTTGATGATTATGTCAGAAATGCCAGGAAGCCAGTGCACATTGTCTTTGTAGGCATCAATGGCACTGGAAAGACCACCAGCATCGCTAAGACAGCAAAACGTTTTAAGGACATGGGATATTCCGTAGTCCTTGCAGCAGGTGACACCTTCAGGGCAGGTGCCATCGACCAGTTGCAGATACATGGTGACAGGGTAGGCGTAAAGGTTATCCGACATCAGGAAGGCGGTGACCCTGCAGCAGTTGTTTACGATGCGATGCAATATGCTAAAGCCCACAAGGCCGACATAGTGCTATCGGATACTGCAGGCCGCATGCACACCAACCTCAATCTTATGGAACAGCTCAAGAAGGTCTGCAGGGTAAGTGCTCCAGATCTTATTATTTTCGTGGATGAGGCTGTGGCCGGCAATGATGCCGTAGAGCGGGCAGCCCAGTTCAACGAAGCAGTGCCCATAAACGGTTCCATTTTAACCAAGACGGATGCAGACGCCAAAGGAGGCGCTGCTATATCCATTGCATATATCACGGGCAAACCTATCCTGTTCTTAGGCATGGGCCAGGGTTACGATGATCTGAAGAAGTTCGATCCCAGGTGGTTCGTAGATCAGATCTTTGAGTGATATGATTTTATTTTATATGATTATGTAAAATGGTGCAGCAGCCTATTGGCCACTGCAACCGGCCTTCAGTTCCTCAGATAATTGTTCCAATCTTTCTTCCACATTGTCCTGGGAAGCTATAATGTTCACAAAGGCCGATCCCACTATTACGGCATCGGCACCTGCTGCAATCACCTCTGCAGCCTGCTTGCCATTGGATATGCCAAACCCAACTGCCCTGGGAAGGGTTGTGTTCACTTTCTCCAGGATCTCCTTTGTGGACCTTGCCACATCAGCACGGGCTCCTGTGACTCCCAGGCGGGATACTATATATAAGAATCCTGAACCTTTGCTGAATATCTTCTGCATCCTGTCCCTGTCCGTTACAGGAGTTACCATGAATATCATGTCAACACCATGTGCTTTACAAGCTTTGAGGATATCATCGGCTTCCTCTATGGGCAGATCAGGCACTATTATGCCGGTGATGCCTGATGCAGCACAGTCCTTCACGAACGTTTCCACACCTCTTCTGAAGATGAGGTTATAGTATGTCATGCATACCAGCGGCACTTGCTCTTTAATGGATGCAGCAAGTTCAAAATAGACGTCCGGGTTCATACCGGCTTCCAGAGACCTGTCAGATGCAGCCTGGATCGTAGGTCCGTCTGCCACAGGGTCTGAGAAAGGCAAGCCCAGTTCCACTATGTCAGCTCCGCCCTTTACAAGTGCGTGCACATATTTTCCAGTGTCTTCTGAACTGGGATCTCCTGCACATACATAAGCAATGAGAGCTTTCTCATTCTTTGCTTTCAGTTCACGGAACTTATCTGCTATTCTCATAATTTCTCCTCGCTGGTAGTTGCTTTTACCTTCAATACTGTTTCAAGGTCTTTGTCCCCTCTTCCGGAAAGGCTCACCACCACCAGATCCCCAAGTTCACCGGTATCTGCCATTTTCTTTATGTAAGCCAGTGCATGAGATGATTCGAGTGCCGGGATTATACCCTCAAGCCTGCAAAGTTCATGGAAAGCATCCAGAGCTTCCTGGTCGTTGACACTGCCGGGCTGAATTCTGCCTGTTTCTGCCAGATATGCAAGTTCAGGTCCAACCCCTGAGTAATCCAGTCCGGCGGACACAGACGTAGATTCAAGGATCTGTCCGTACTTATCCTGCAGTATAAGCGTTCTTGCACCCTGCAGGATCCCCTCCTCGCCCGCTCCAAGGGAAGCAGAATGCATTGCTGTCTTTCCCTGCACCTGCATACCGCAACCTCCCGCCTCCACCGGTAAGAGCTTCACATCAGTATCTTCTATGAAGGGATGGAATATACCCATGGCATTGCTTCCCCCGCCTGCACAGGCAACAATGGAGTCAGGAAGCCTTCCTTCTTTTTCCATGATCTGCTGTCTGACTTCCGTGCCAATCACACTCTGGAAGTCCCTCACGATCATCGGATACGGATGAGGTCCCACTACAGAGCCGATAAGATAGTGTGTATTTTCCACATTGGTTACCCAATCTCTCAGAGCCTCATTTATCGCATCTTTCAGGGTCATTGATCCGGACCTCACAGGATGCACCTTTGTACCCATAAGTTCCATGCGATACACATTCATTCTCTGCCTTTCCACATCCTTTGCACCCATATATACAACAGTTTCAAATCCAAGATTAGCTCCTGCCATCGCAGTTGCAGTACCATGCTGTCCTGCTCCCGTCTCAGCGATAATCCTTTTCTTGCCCATGTATTTGGCAAGCAGTGCCTGTCCAATGGTGTTGTTAAGTTTGTGGGCACCACCGTGCACCAGATCCTCACGTTTGAGGTATATCTTTGCACCATATTTCTTGCTTAAGTTCCTTGCATGGTACAGAGGTGTGCTGCGCCCTGCGAACTCCGTAAGATAGTAGTTCAGCTCCCTGAGAAACTCGGGATTCTCCTTGTATCGCTCGTATTCCTCTTCCAGTTCATTCAATGCCGGCATCAGCACTTCGGGCACGAACTGGCCACCGAACCTCCCATAAGTAGGCTTTTGCATAGTTTACACTCCAGTTATCTGTATTGATCTTAATTTAGTAATAGGCCGTTTTTAATTATCGTGATCGTTTTAATATTCTTCAGGAATTATCAGCCAGGCGATAAAATACGCCGGTATCCCTCCGCCACCCAGGAATATCAGAAATATCCACAGGAGCCTTACCAGGGTAGGGTCGATATTCAGATATGCTCCGATCCCTCCACATACGCCTGCAATGATTCTTTCACTTTTGGACCTGCAAAGTTTTTTGTACATTTTTGTGCCTCCACTAGCTCCTTTGTCTTATGGTATATATCATCGCTTTTAATTATAGCGGTCCCTATGAGAAGAGCATCGGCACCAGCTTCTATTACTGTTCCCGCATCTGCACCTGAATGTATCCCACTTTCGCTGATTATAACGTGATCAGTGCCATGTTCAGCGTCGTATTTTCTTACAAGCGGAGCCAGTACTATGGTATTGTTGAGGCTCACTTCCATGGTATGGAAATTCCTGTTATTGATGCCTATCAGTTTTGCATTTGTTGCAAGGGCTATGTATAGTTCTTCTTCGCTTTGTGTTTCCACCAGTGGCTCCATGCCCTTTGAAATAGCAAGGTCTACAAATTCTCCTAATCTGGCTCCAAGCACGCCTGTTATTAGCAATATGATGTCACAGGATATTTCTCCCAGCTGTTTTTCATCAATGATGAAGTCCTTTCTGAGCACCGGTCCATCCACTTCCCTTCTGACATTTTCTAAGTTAGCAAGTGACCCGTGAAAGAATTTTGGCTCAGTCAGTACCGAAATAGCAACAGCTCCCGCTCTTTCCATTTGCATTGCTATGGTGGCTGCCTTTTCCGGCAGTATATCCATATATTTTTGTGAGGGTGATGCAGGTTTCACTTCTGAGATTACGGGTATATGACCTTCCATTTGTTTTTTCCGTATGGCAGCTACTATATCTCTTTTCTTGTCCTTTTCCATTTCATGTTCATCTTGGTCAGGAATTTTTATAGCAGCTACCCTTTTAGACGTTTCATTAAGGATCTGGTTAACAACATCGTGCATTATATCCTCTTTTTCTACATTGGTGTATAACTATGTACATACTATGCTTTGTACTTAAAGATTTTGCCAGAGGGTTGTAATAATATCCATGTCGTGATACCACTTCTTTTCACGATGAATTCTTTTTGTATACTTTGTTTTATTCATGGATCCAATTATGCTTTAATTATCAACAAAAGATAAGTTCAGGATGTTTAATGTTTGAGATTTGCAACCATACCTTTTTTATATATTAAATACTAATATAATAACATCCTTATATTATGGATGTTGAAAGGAGAATACACATGAAAGCAAACAGAAGAAAAACATTATTCAGAAACACAGGTGCCCAGGTGGGTATAGGCACTCTTATTATCTTCATTGCAATGGTACTGGTTGCAGCCGTGGCTGCTGCTGTACTTATCCAGACATCTGGTACATTGCAGCAGAAGGCTCAGTCTACAGGTAAGCAGGCAACTCAGGAAGTATCTTCCAACCTTATAGTCAAGAACATTGAAGGCGTGCGCGCAAAGGATAGTGCTACTTCCATGTCCTCTACCATTGACCTGCTGAAATTGAAGGTTGGTCTGAACGTAGGAAGTGCCTCAGTGGATGTGAACCAGGTGGTTGTCTCTATTACTGATGGTACTACTGCCAATAACCTCGTATATGCAGGCAATCATAAATCCTATGCAAACATCGGTGCATCAGATGGAGAAATGGACAATTTTAACTCTTCCAGTGCTGCAACTAATCTTCAAACTCTTCTTACAAAGCAAACTACTGCAATCACCACGTTTAGCAACTGTGATCACTATTTTACAGTAGAGCGTATACGTGATGAAGATGCGTCTTTCTCCCAGTCTAACCCTGTGATGAACACTGGTGATCTTATCAACGTATATATTGCCACAACTTCCTCCACCGCAACTGGCTATAACCTTGTAAGTACCATCGATACTTCAGCAGGTCTTAAGGATTCGGGCCTTAACCTGGTGCCAAGAAGCGTTGTTAACATCATTCTCACTCCGGAATCAGGTGTAGTAACGAACGCAGATTTCGTGACGCCTTCATCATACGGTGTGAAAGAGGCTGTACAGCTTTATCCATAAAATCTTCAGTAATTTGTTAAAGGAGGCGATCTTATGAAATCTAACAGAAAATGTAATTTATATAGAAACAGTAGTGCTCAGGTGGGTATTGGTACCCTTATCATTTTCATTGCCATGGTACTTGTGGCCGCGGTGGCTGCTGCTGTGCTCATCCAGACATCTGGTACACTGCAGCAGAAAGCCCAATCCACGGGTAAGGAGGCCACTCAGGAAGTTTCTTCCAACCTGATCGTGAAAGGCATAGACGGTATCAGGGCTAAGAATTCTGCTGCCGATCTTGCAGGCAATATTTCTCTGCTCAAGTTAAAGGTAGGCCTTAATGTTGGCAGTTCTTCGGTGGATGTCAACCAGGTGGTCATTTCTATCACTGATGGTACTGGCACAAATAACCTGATCTATGCCAACAATGATAAGACATATGGGTATGCCATGAAGGATTTCAATGCTTCAGCAACCGCAGCTGACAATCTGCTTGATCTGCTTACAGGCACACAGGCTACACCAGGCGCAAATGCGAAATATTACTACACAGTAGACAAGGTCCGTGACGAAGATGGGTCTTTCACTCAGGGAAAGCCGGTAATGAACACAGGTGACCTGGCTATTTTCTATGTTTCAACCGTATGTTCAGGAGACACGACTTTTAACTACATTGGTTCTACTAATGTAAATAAGGCCCAGAAAGATTCAGGGCTGGAAGTAGGACCCAGAACAACTATCAGTATTGTGCTCACGCCCGAATCAGGTGTAGTGACAAATGCAGATTTTGTAACACCTTCTTCCTATGGTACCAAGGAAACGGTTGTTCTGTATCCATAAGGTGAGTATTCTCACCTTTCATTTTTTTTTATTCGGGCATTTTCTTAAATATTGGTATTGTATTTATTTTCTTTCTAAATTGATCTCTTTGCGCTTTAAGATCGTTTTTGGGTCAACACTATTTCACTTATTGCGTTTCCTTGCTTCTCTTGATCATTCATAACCCCTTTAATTAAAGCAAAGAAGAAAATACAAGCCTTATCTTAATTGTAAAGCGAGGTGAGTCACAGCATCCACATGTAAGAAGAATTGCATGAACAAGGATCGTAAAGCAAATAAGAATAAAGGTGAAATCTTTAGGCGCGCATTTTATGGACTTAATCAAGAATATAGGTAATTCCTTACTTTAAGTGATGAATAAATAAAGCCTATCTGATCTGTAGGGCATAATGTGGTTGACGTATATGCTATCTTCGTGACATTTCAGTTAAGACCCGGGACCTTTGGTCCATAGTTCTAAAACAATGCTTTTAGGCGGAAGAATAAGTGATAGCTGCGGGTCGATATCCTGATCATTGATAAAGCACTGGAAGGTGCTTCAGGGCATTCTCTCGATAATATCTCCCATACGTTTTGTCTTCTTATAAAAATCAGTGGTATCTTTGAGGAAATTGGCAGCTATGATCCCTTTATCAGTGATGGTATATCCTCCTCTTTTAACCTTCTCGACCAATCCCTCGAGCTGAAAGACCGTTTTCATTTTGCTTCCAATACTTCCTTTGTCAGCAAAGCGGTCAGTATATTCCCTTATATCAGCAAACTCAGTGACTTCCCCTTCATTCTTGTTCAGGACAAGCAGAATGAGCCTGTACTGGATGTCTCCTGGACCTTGGTTTATACCAAGGGACTGATAGAAATCAGCAACTTTTTGTTCCATCTCGACATCGATCTCAGAAGTCATTTTCATCCTCCTCTTCTTCTTCATATCTCTCATGCTGGAATTTTTTTATGCCGAGTGTTCTTTGCAATGTTGAGGGAGGGAAGTAAGCGAGGAATGCCAGAACGGTGCCAATAAGAACAAAGATCCTTGCTGCCATTTGCATGACATCCAGGTTTGTTATCATATCCGTAAGCATGAAATCAAAGACAAAGGAGATCGCCACCAGGGGAAGAGCAGTTCTATATCTCAGGCGACGGGGCATACGCTGCAGGAATATCAACAACATCATTCCCAGTATCATTGCTGTGGGAATGACAAAAAGTCCAACAAGATATATATTAATGGCAATATCACTGTTGATGCTGAACATTGAGGAATATCCGGTGATAGTGGGTCCAATGACACCATTAGAGTAAAGGAACGCCAGGTATGTTGCCCCAAAAAGTGTGAACAAGAACGAGATGTATCCACTAATTTTCTGGTTGCCTGTTATTACATACAGTATAAAGAAAACAAGTGGAACAGTGACCATTGAAAATGGTACTGCTGCAAGGTTATACATTATCAGGTCAAGGGATGGATGATTTGTGGCTGCCGCTATCATACGGATAGTAGTTGGCAGGTAAGTTAAGGCTACCAGTGACCAGAGGATCACTAGGGCCCATAGAGCAGGCTTACTTTTATCATTATGTTTGTCTTCACTGCTTGCAAGTACCCATGCAAAAGCGAATGAAGAGACAGTTATTGCAAAACATATCGTTGCATTGAGTATCAATCCTGCTGTCATTTTACATCCCCGGTCAAGCACATTATTATATTACATACTTTATATATATCTATTACGCAAGAGAATATTTGAAGTTTTTTGTTTGAGATTCCCAACCAAAATTATATATACTATTATTTTTATATAAAAAAAGCAACAAATAATCTTGTTAGAGGATTGTACATGAAAGCAAACAAAACACTTACCATGAAGACAGATACCAGTGCCCAGGTAGGCATAGGTACTCTGATAATTTTCATTGCCATGGTGCTTGTTGCAGCAGTGGCAGCAGCCGTGCTCATTCAGACATCAGGTACACTGCAGCAGAAGGCGCAGTCAACAGGTAAACAGGCAACCCAGGAAGTATCTTCCAATCTTATAGTCAAGAACATTGAAGGTGTGCGCGCAAAGGATAGTGCCGTAGTTCTATCTAATACCATCGACCTTTTAAGGCTGAAAGTTGGTTTGAATGTAGGCAGTGCCTCAGTAGACGTAAACCAGGTAGTTATCTCTATTACTGATGGTACCACTGCCAATAACCTAGTATATGCCGGCAACTCAAAGTCATATGCGACTGTCGGTGCGTCAGATGGAGCAATGGATAGTTTTGGTGATAGTGCAGCCACAAATCTTCAGAAGTTAATTACAGCTAATACTACGGCAAGCAGCACTTTTAACAACGCCGACCATTACTTTACCGTAGATCGGATACGGGATGAAGACGCCTCTTTCTCACAATCAAATCCTGTGATGAACACTGGTGACCTTATAAATGTATACATAGCAACAACGTCATCAGCTGCGGCTTCTGCTGGATATGACTATGTGGGTACCACGGGTACTTCAGGGGTCCTTAAACCATCAGGCCTTAACCTGGTGCCAAGGACTGTTGTCAATATCATTCTGACCCCGGAGTCTGGTGTAGTGACAAATGC
>AMWB02018925.1_pt2 | contig 20500 bp, 17 predicted proteins | sample 200311 | NCBI WGS metagenome assembly AMWB02 (sample SAMN02737377, study PRJNA173069) | bioreactor metagenome | biome: anode biofilm in microbial fuel cells | place: USA: California | collected 2010-12-16 | reverse complement strand
TCATCCCTGAATGAATGTGCATAAAAAAACCTGCCAGGTCAACGACCTGGCAGGTTTTTAAATATATATGATGCTCTACTCAGCGAAAACTTCAAAATTGATCTCAGCTGCGATTTCCTTGTGAAGTTTAACTTTGGCCTTGTAATTACCCAGTTCTTTGATCGATTCACCATCCACTTCAATCTGTTTGCGGTCGAATTCGAAATTGAACTGTTCTTTTAAAGCATGAGCGATCTGGATGGCATTGACGGATCCAAAGATCTTGCCGGATGTACCTGCTTTGGCACCGATTTTCAGCGTGATCGTTTCAAGTGTTTTGGCAATCGTCATTGCTTCATTACGGATCTTTTCATCTTTAAAGGATTTCTGTTTCTTGTTCTCGGCAACGACCTTTTTATTGGTATTGGTTGCCAGGATAGCAAGCCCTTGCGGGATCAGGTAGTTTCTGCCGTAACCGTTTTTAACCGTTACGATATCATCTTTGTAGCCTACGTTAGCTATGTCTTGTTTTAAAATAACTTCCATTGTTTTCCTCTCCTCTTATTTAAGTAAATCGGCAACATAAGGCATTAAGGCCAGGTGGCGCGCTCTTTTGATCGCCTGGGCCACTTTCTTCTGGTATTTTGTCGAGGTACCGGTCAATCTCCGGGGGAGGATCTTTCCTTGCTCGTTCACAAACTTGAGCAGGAAATTGGCATCTTTATAATCAATGTATTTGATGCCCGCTTTTTTGAAACGGCAATACTTTTTCTTTTTAGTATCGACGTTGATCGGGGTAAGATATTTAATATCTCCGGTTTGCTGTGCCATGGTTCTAAACGTTTTTAGGTTTATACATTAAGCTTCTTGTGGTTGCTGTTCTTCCTGCGCTTTTCTGCGCTTCTTTTCGTTGTAAGCAACTGCATGTTTATCAAGCTTAACGGTCAGAAAGCGGATAATGCGTTCGTCGCGTTTGAATGCCAGTTCAACGTCCTTGATGATGTCACCGTCGGCTTTGAACTCGATGAGGTAGTAAAATCCGGTGGATTTTTTCTGGATCGGATAGGCCAGCTTTTTCAGCCCCCAGTTGTTTTCCAGAACGATCTCGGCTCCTTTGTCTTTCAGTAATTTCTGATACTTGCTTACCGTTTCCTTCATCTGATCATCAGATAAAACGGGAGTCATAATGAAAACGGTTTCGTACTGATTTGCCATTGTTTAATCGTAGTTGTTTATAAATCTGTTTTTTAAAATGGAGTGCAAAGGTAGGAAAATTATTTATTCCTGCAAGCTGCCATCAAGAAATTTAACCAATTCATGGAGAATGAATTCAGCAGCTTTGCCATCGCCAAAAAGGGAAGGATGGTTTACCGGGGGGTGTTCCATAAAATGAAGAAAAGATTCACGGATTTTCTCCGGGTTTGCATCAGCCAGAACCGCGTGGCCCGTTTCGACAAGCTCTATCCATTCTGATTCGGACCGCAGGACTAAACAGGGTTTCCTGAAAAAATAGGATTCTTTCTGGACGCCGCCGGAATCAGTCATGATCATCTTACAGTGATTTTCAAGAACCAGCATATCAAAATATGAAAGCGGTGAAATGAACTTCAGGTAAGGATTTTTTGCCAGGTTGTCCATGACCGAGCTTTTTGTCAATTGCGGCATAGCTTTGGCCGTCCTTGGGTGCAGCGGAATGATAAAATCAAACTGCTTTTCACGGCTGATGGAATCGAGTGCCTGCAGGATATGTTGAAGACGGGCAGGATCATCCGTATTATTTTCCCGGTGAATGGTGCAAAGAATATAATCCTTGCCCGAAACATCTAATGCCTGCAGAATATTTGATTTTTTTTCCGCTAAATCCAGGAAAAATAATGCATTATCAAACATGATATCCCCGCAATGAAATAAAGCCGGATTATCGACTGTATAATCCGGTTTGGCGTCTGGATCGAATCCTTCCAGGACAAGGTTCGTTAAACCGGTAAGGGTAGGAGTGAATAGAAAAGTTGACATGTGATCACAGGCAACCCTGTTGATCTCTTCAGGCATCGATTTGTTAAAGGAACGAAGGCCTGCTTCAATATGGGCCACGGGAATATGGAGTTTGACAGCCGCGAGGGCGCCAGCCATGGTGGTGTTGGTGTCGCCATAAACAATGACCAACCCGGGCTTCTCTTCAATGAGAATATCTTCAATCCGCTGTAGCATCACACCGGTCTGATAGGCATGGCTGCCAGATCCCACTCCGAGATCATAATCCGGCTCAGGAATCTCCAGTTCGTTAAAAAAAACTTTCGACATCAAATCATCATAATGCTGCCCGCTGTTTACGATCACTTCCCGGATTTGTTCACTGTAATTGTTTTTGATGCAGCGGCTTATGGCCGAAGCTTTGATGAATTGCGGCCGTGCCCCGATGATGGTGATAATTTTATGTTTTGCCATTCTAATCCCTGATAATTTTAAAATGTTCTTTCCTTCCGTCATTGGTTTCTATACCAAGAATATAAATACCCTCAACTAAAGATTCAAGGTTGATTTGAATAGAATTTTGACCGGAAAATATATCCTCCGACACTAAAATAGTCCTCCCTGAAAGATCGGTAAGTGTTAACTTTATTGTCTTATACGCATTATTCATTGATTGTATGGTCAGCTCATGTTTTACTGGATTGGGAAAGATAATTGTTTCGGTTAATTCTGGATGATTTTCAATGTTCACAAGGTTAGATTCATAATAGGCTTCCCATCCCGATGCGGAATTCATTGAATTTGTATTAAAGGTGATGAACATTTTTCCACTGGGCGAAGTCACCGGATCGGGAAGGCCTGTGGGGTAAGTGCCTGAATATTCAGCCAGCAGTTGGCTGGTCTGCAGGTCATAAATCTTCAGAAAATCATATCCTGCTTCCGTCTCAAACGACATGAAATACAACGTCATTGAGCTGGCGCCTTCCGGCATGATCCTCCAAAGGCAGGCCGAATTGTCATGATAATTCCAGGTGCCGCTTCCGTCCGAAAGGGTATCCGTCTGCGCATTCATCAAGGTCATGCCGCTGCAATATACCGGGATTTCCGATTCAAAAGAAGCCAGGAAGCCTTCGCCGGTATTTTCATTGTCGGTATGAAAACTGATATACATGCCTCCGCCTGAGCTGGTCACCGGGTCAGGTATTTCATTACCTGAAAATATTCCCAGTACCGGCGCAGATGAATCAGTGCCATCATAAATTTTAAGAGAATCGCCATTATAAATCCCAAACCGATGAAAATTGAGCGTTATTCCGTTGACTGAATCCGCTGGAATAATTTGCCAGTGGCAATCCGAACCGTTGGAATATGCATAAAGTGGCCCGCTGCCGTCATCAAGGGTTCCGGATAAGGCCGTATAATTCTTTTCTCCGTCGCATCCGACCGGATACGGGTAAAGGTTCGTGTCAGGGACCGCATTGATCACCAGTTCCTGGGCCAAATTGAATAAGTTTCCTCCCGGGGTCAGGTTATCGGTATAAAAATAACCGTCGTATGAGCCGCTCCATCCCCAGTTGAAATGGTAATAATTTTCACCCTGGTAACCATCACAGATAAACGCATGCCCGTTCGTGTCCGGGACCGACCACCCAGCATAATACACCGGTATTTTATTGTCGAGATGGGTTATCAGGAGACTGTCCCAGTCCATTGTCGTTGAATCCCGGTATACATACTGTGTTTCAGGGGAATATTTAAAGTAGGTTTTCAGGGTGTATGCCGCTTTGTGGTTATACATACCCGATCCGTCCGGTCCATAAACCATATCGACTGAAACGCCCAGGTGGTAGATTATTTCGGCCACTTCAGGATTACTGTGATTCAATTCATTTTCCATTAGGTCCCATTCATAGCTGGCGCTGCTGAAATCGACGCTGAGTGTTCCATAGGGAGGACAATCATAAGAATACGAGCCGGTTCCCGACTCAGGCCAGCGAAAATAATTGACCAGCTGGCCCAGTGCCGTTGCAACACAACCGGTTACGCAATGTCCGGCAGGACCGGCAGGATCTTCCGGGCACATCGCATTGTAATATGTGCCCTGGTCCCAGGTTGAAGTCAGCATGGGCAGAACTTCCCTGCCTGAAAATGGCTCTAATGAATTAGCCGGTGTTGCCAGGTAATAATTCCAGATAGCTTTAGCCTCGTCTGAACCGGCCGCCTTCGTGCTGATGGCATAGGATATCTGCCGGGCGTACTGGCTGACCCAGGCTGCAAAATTTAAAGGCTGATTGTCTGATGCGTAATTTCCTGTAAAGGAATAAAAAAGAACGGGCATTATACCTTCATAAGCCGAAACTGCCACGAAGCCTGACGGGGAAATATCAAACACATAGTAAAGAATGTGATCATTCTCTTCAATGGCATATGACCGATCAGCTGCTATATCATTATAAGACAGAACCATTCGTTCAGGATGATGCTCGTAAAAATATTTAATGGCAACTAGTTGGGCTTTCTCAGCGGATACAAAAATACCCTGGGCAAATGAAAAGCCTGCCAGGAAAATAGTTATACAATTCGTTAAGATCAGTTTTTTCATAATGTGATGATGAAATACTTTATAAAAGTATAAAATTAGAAGAGAAATGAATATAAATGAACCAACGACTAAAGCCGTTGGTTCCTGGTGTGTTAAAAAATGGAACCGACGGCTTCAGTCGTCGGACTACCACAAAAAAGAGGTTGCCAGGACTTTAAGGCAACCTCTTCTTATATTTTCAACAATAATTTTTACGCTTTTGCGTGGGAATAATCCTATTTCTTCACAAACTTCTTAGCGGTAGTTCCTTTGTCGCCGGAAATCTGAAGGATGTAAATTCCGTTGCTCAGATCAGCGGTGTTTACCTGGTGAACATCACCATCCTGGTAACCACTGATGGATTCGGCGTGAATGGTTTGACCCTGTATGTTCATGACTTTAACGGTGATGTCAGTTCCGGTTCCGTTCGCGGAATAGTTCAGGACGCTCTTCACCGGGTTTGGATAGGTCAACACGCCTGCGGCATGACTTCCTTCCATGGTACCGGTTGTATTCGAGATCATGATATTATCGAGAAATACATTATCGCCTTCCGCAAAGAATTTATCCTGAAGATAACAGGCGGATTGGAAAGTAAGTGAGAATAACGAATTTCCATAGGCAGAGAGGTCAAATGTTTTCTGGTCAAAAGGATCGGTGTTGGTCGCCGGGTTATAATTTTCAACGCCATAAATATCATGAACCTGTTCACCGTTGGCCAATACCCTGAACCAGGAATATTTAGGTCCGGAGGAATAGGTTTGCCGCAGGTCGAAAGTGAGGCCGACACCTTCAATTCCAGTGGCATCCACGCTGCAGTAATCAGCGAATGCATGGAAATTCGTGTTCATATTCCACGCCTGGTCAGGTGTAGTATTGGTAGGACCACCATTCCAGCCGCCAATCAGGTACGTTCCCTGGAAATGAAGGCCATTGGTTGATCCTTCGGCAGCCGACCTTGAATCAACAAGGATTTTAGCCTTTGAATTCGCACTGAGCTCAAGATTATTGCTGCTTCCGGATTCAAAATCTTCCGTAAAAGCAACTGCAATGCCTTTAACTGTGATCATTCCTTCGATCGTTTTGTTATTGCTTCCGTTCGCGTTGGTAGCGGTCAGTTTCACCGTATATGTGCCCGGTGCATCAAACCTGACTTGCGGATGCTGTGAATTACTATTGGTGCCTTCTACAAAAGTGACCGTATTGGGTGTAATTTCCCAGGTCCATGCGGTTGGTTCATATAAGGTCTGGTCGGTGAACAGAACAATTTCCTGGTTGCAAATCATATTAGCACTGGCCGTATAGTTGACCCAGGGGATTGGCGTGCTGGTGACCGTGATATATCCTGCTTTGGTTTCCACATCGGAGCCATGGTCATTGGCAACGCCCAGGTAAATGGTATAGACGCCTTCCGAATTGAAAATCACATTCGGATTCTGCTGGCTGGATAAATGAGGAGAACCACCGGTAAATTCCCATGACCAGCTATTAGGCACTCCTGCCGATTTATCAAAAAACTGGATCATCGTGCCGGGTGTGATGTATGGAACTTCGGTCATAAAATCCGATACAGGCGTAAAAGGAGTATTGGCAATCGCTTCTGCAGCATTAATCCTGCCGGCGCCTAAAAGACCTGCATAGTTTTCATTTCCGGGAACATCGTCAATATCATCACAGGTTGATTCAAGGACTACTTCCAGTTCATCCGGTGTCAGATCAGGATTGACTGAAAAGATAAGCCCGCATAAACCTGCAGCAATCGGGCAGGCCATGGAAGTACCGGCGTACAGATCGTAATAACCATATGCCGTTGTGTAATCGTAGGTTGAACTTAGCAGGCCGTATGTTCCTACTGAGCTGGAGCCGCCCGGTGCAGAAACATCGATGGTTGCGCCATAATTGGAGAAATCGGATTTGACATCAGTCTCATCGGTTGAAGCCACACTGATCACATGATTGTAAGCTGACGGGTAGTGCGGGGTGTTTACGCCACTGTTACCGGCGGCTGCAACAACGACGATGCCCATGGCATAAACGGCATTGATCGTATTCTGCTCGGTCGTGCTGTAACCTGATCCGCCGAAAGAGCAACTGATCACATGGGCACCGTTATTTGCGGCCCAGTTAATACCGGCAAATCCACTGCCGATTTGTTCAGGATTACTTGAGGAGCATTTGGCACCCATCAGGCTGACGTTGAAACCTATTCCTGCTACTCCAACCAGGTTATCCGTCTCGGCTGCAGCTAGTCCGGCACAATGAGTTCCGTGCGACCAGGCTTCAGCGCTTCCTGTACCGGGAGGATTGGAGTTCTGAACACCCGGCTGGGTAACATCTTCTGAAAGGACAATCTTGTCATCCAAATCCGGATGATCGATCCAAACCGCATTATCAACAATGGCCACTCTGATTTCAGATGAACCCTGGCTGATATCCCATGCTACTTCGGCATTGATCTTATCCAGATGCCAGTTCCAGTTATTGCTCATGTACTGGCGGTTGTATAGCGAATCATTCGGGGTGTAATCGATATAATACATCGGAACATTTTCGACATACTCAAAGTCCGGATTTTTCATCAACTCGGTTTTAATCGCTTCAATTTTGTCGAATTGTGAAAAATGCAGTTCGAAAGTCCGGAGTAATTTAAAATCGTTATTCACATCATAAGGCCGGATCATCCCGGTGATATCGAATTGCTCACGGATGGCTTTGAGAAATGGTGCCTTATCCAGATCAATGCTTTTATCTTCATTAACGGGAATATTGACCTGTGCCTGGTCTTTAAATTTTAAATAAACACGGCCATCTATATAATCCCTGTGGTAGGTCTGTGCAAAAATAGTCAGGCTGAATAAAGCGAATACAATTGGTAAAAATGTTCGGAAAAGTTTGATAATTCCTGTTTTCATTGTTGTGATAATTTAGCAGTATAAGTGTACTTGTTTAAAATCATTCAAAATTAATAATAAAAGGTGTATCCTTGTTCACCAATCTTCCGGAATCAGGAAAAGCCATGTTTTACTTTACGACGATTTTTTTGTTCAACGCTCCATTTGCCGTGTATAAATTCAGGAAATATACACCAGCCGGGATATCGGAAAGAGAAATGTCGTTTTTATACATTCCTGAAAATGAGCTGTAATTTTCAAATAAGATGGTCTGGCCGGTCAGGTTTACCAGTGTGATCTTAACAGGTTGCTTTTCATTCAGGTTGAAGCTAATGTGAAGTTCTTCTGAAGCAGGATTTGGAAAAGCCTGGAAATCATCGGCGACGGCTGGTTCATCAACTCCTACATTATCGACTTCATAATACGCTTCCCATCCCTGGAAATTATTGGAAATATTGGTGTTCCATGTAATGAACATAATGCCGGAGGTAGCTTCCACCGGCTCGGGGATTTGGTCACCGGAAAATTCTCCGATTAATGACGTGCCATCATACACGGTTACTTTATCGGCTCCTGATTCGGTATTGAATGAATTGAAATTTAATGTGATCTTGCCGGCATTGGGTGGATTGATCCGCCACATGCAGGTAGCCTGGCTCTGATAATAGAAATCACCGCTGCCATCCCCGAAAGTGCCGCTGGGTTCGGTGAGTTGTTTCAGACCCTGGCACCAGGAAGGTGAAATTGAACTGTATTCGGCATAAAAACCAGAAGAATTGTTTCCCACATTCGATTTGAACATAACCAGCATTTTATTCTGGGTCGTGGACACCGCGGGTGGCAAACCGGATCCGCTGAATGCACCCAGCAGAGGATCGGACAGCGTCGCACCGTCATACACTTTTACGGAGTCGCCTGATAACAGGTCGAATTGGGAAAATGTCAGCGTAATACTGGTGATCGAATCATAAATTGTCTGTGGATCAATGATCCAGTATGCCGTGACATTATCCATGTAATTGGCAACCGGGCCACTGCCGTCGGTCACTGAACCCGACCGGTTGGTCATGGTCTTGGTACCCGTATTATAATATGGATAATCGTTATCGGAAGGTGCAAAATTCCTGACGCAAGCCTGCCAGTTTGAGAATCCGCCAACATCGTACAAAGAATAGTAGCCATTGCTGCTGCCACTCCATCCGAAATTAAAATGAAAGTTTTCGCCCTGGTAGCCATCGCAAACAAAAGCATGTCCTGACCAATCATCGGTATAACCTGAATAGTAAAGGGGCTTGCCGGCATCAATATCATTTTTCAGTAAGTTTACCCAGTTTGCATACGAGTAATCATCTCTTTCTTCATATTCGGCGTCATTATAACGGAAGTACTGATTCAGACGTTCGGGGACTAGCCAGCTTTGTGATCCGCTCCCATCCGGGCCAAAATCCATATTCACCGCAACAGCACAGTGGTATTGCAAAGTGGCATTGGCATCAGGATACCTGTTATCTATACCGTTGATCATTGATTCCCAGTCATAGGTCGTTTGGCCAAAATTTGCACATTGCTGGCCATATGAGCTGTTTCCGGGTGTGTAACAATGAGATCCTGTACCTGTCGCAGGATATCTCCAGTAATACATGATCTGAGCCATAGCGGTGGCAACGCAGCCAACCCATACGCGGCCACCAGGACCGGCCTCATCCTCAGGGCAGAAGATATTATACGGACTGCCCTGATCCCAATGACAGGAAAGCAATGGAGCGACATCCCTTTCTCTTTCAGAAGGAATCGTCAATGCCTCAACGTCCTTCAACTCTGCCCATGCCGCTTTGATCTCCGGTGCCGCAACGGTTTGCTGTTCCCGCACATACAGGATCTGGTCGACATAGTTCAGGATAAATTTCTGATACTGTTCAGGTGCCTGTTCAAAAATAAAATTTCCTTCGAATGAATAGCCCAGAAGCGGCATATAATCATCTTCCGCAGAAACGATCACAAAACCGGGGTTCATCTGAAACGCATAAAATACCGGTTCGTTTCCATTATTGTAAATAAATGGATCAGAAAACCTGATATTTTCATAGGTCATTCCCTGGCCATATTTATTTGACGTCATGTAGATGAAATTTTTTGCAGCTGTTTCAGCTTCACCAAACGTGACGATCTTTGCTTCAGCGTTGGAAATCAATAGGATAGAAAGCAATGAAAAGAAGAAGAATTTCGAGTGCATTATGTAATTTTTTGGTTAGAAAAAGTTGGGGGCAAAGGTATTAAATCTTAATATAAGCGCTATAATTCAGGTGGTATATTTTTTAAAGGATGAAAAAAAAGCACCTGCATTTCACTACAGGTGCCCGACAACCATTAAATAAACCAAATTAGTTCACCAAAATCAAATCAGAAACAACCGATTTGTATCTATATGACAGGTTTATAGTACAAAAGGTTGCATGAAAACGAAAAAAAATATTGCAAATCCCTGACATTGTATTTTCATCCACCATGGACGTTTTTTACTAATTTCGTGCCCTGACTTGGAATTCAACATGACTATTCTGATCAAAAACATTAAAACCCTTGTCCAGGTTGAATATGAACCGCGACAGAAAGTATTGGGCAAAGGGATGTCAGGTCTTGAAACTCTTTCAGATGCTTACCTGATCATCGATGGGGAAAATATTTCCTCGTTTGGGTTAATGAAAGACCTTGGCCGCACATTGGAATCATCCGCAGAAGGATGGCTGAAAGTAATCGATGCTTCCGGTAAAATGGTTTTTCCCTGCTGGTGCGATTCTCATACGCATTTAGTATATCCGGCGAGTCGTGAGATTGAATATATCGATAAAATAAAAGGTTTATCTTATGAAGAGATTGCAAAGCGGGGAGGCGGCATTCTGAATTCGGCCCGGAAAACGCATGAGATGACGGAAAAGCAGCTGTATCAGGCGGCACAGGAACGAATCGATGAAATTATTGCTTATGGTACGGGGGCCGTGGAAATTAAAAGCGGCTATGGATTAAATACTGAGGATGAGCTGAAGATGTTGCGTGTGATCCGCCGGCTGAAGGAAACATCGCCGGTGACCATCGTTTCCACATTCCTGGGAGCGCATGCCATTCCGCAGGAATATAAATCTGATCCGTCAGCTTACGTGGACCTGGTCATCAATGAGATGATCCCGGTCGTAGCTGCTGAAGAACTGGCTGATTTTATCGATGTTTTTTGTGACCGTGGATTTTTCAGTGTCGAAGATACGGACCGGATTCTGAATGCCGGGATGAAATTTGGCCTTCGGCCGAAGATTCATGCCAATGAAATGGGAATTACCGGTGGGGTCCAGGTCGGAGTCAAATATAATGCGCTCTCGGTGGATCACCTGGAACATATCGGTGATGAGGAAATTAAGGTGCTGAAAAATTCTGATACTATGCCGACTGTGCTGCCCGGGGCCAGCTTTTTCCTTGGATTACCTTATTCGCCGGTGAGAAAAATGATCGATGCGGGATTACCGGTTGCGATGGCCAGTGATTTTAACCCGGGTTCATCGCCTTCCGGTAATATGCAATTCATCCTCTCAATGGGGTGTATAAAATATAAAATGGTCCCGGAAGAAGCTATCAATGCGGTAACCCTCAATGGCGCTTATGCCATGGGTTTGGAAACTGAGTTAGGCAGCATTGCCGTTGGAAAGAAAGCGAATGTTTTTATAACCAGGGAAATACCATCTGTTCATTATATGCCGTATGCCTTTGGAAGCAACAAAGTGGATACGGTGATTTTGAATGGAAGGATTGTAGGGATTTAGGACTGTAGGACGGTAGGACTGTAAGACTGTAGGACGATAGGACGGTAGGATGGCAGGAATGATAGAAAATAAGAAGAACGAATTTTGGAATTTGGAATTTGGAATTTGGAATTTGGAATTTATAGCATATCAGTGAGCAATATATGAAACAGTTAATCGAATGTGTGCCCAATTTCAGTGAAGGGCGGGATATGGGGATCATCAAACAGATCACCGATCAGATTGAAAGTGTTGAAGGGGTGAAATTACTCGATGTTGATCCGGGTAAGGCGACAAACCGCACGGTGGTTACGTTTGTCGGTGAACCGGAAGCGGTGCTACAGGCCGCTTTCCTGGCCGTTAAAAAGGCTTCGGAAGTCATCGACATGCGTTATCACAAAGGAGAACATCCCCGTTTTGGTGCTACAGACGTATGCCCTCTCGTGCCCATCCGCAATATCACCATGGAAGAAGTTGCTGCTTATGCCCGAAAATTGGCTGAACGCCTTGGAAATGAACTGGGAATCCCGGTCTATTGTTATGAAAACGCTGCCTTTACGGAAGAACGCAGGAACCTGGCGAATAACCGGGCCGGTGAATATGAAGGACTCCCGGAAAAATTGAAGAATCCGCACTGGAAACCAGACTTTGGACCTGCGGCCTTTACCGAAAAAGTAGCATTGACCGGTGCTACAGCGGTTGGGGCAAGGGATTTCCTGGTGGCTTACAATGTCAATCTCAATACAACTTCTACACGCAGGGCCAACGCCATTGCGTTCGACATTCGTGAAAAAGGCCGGCCTATGCGCGAGGGAAATCCCGTTACCGGAAAAATTAAAAAGGATGATAACGGCAATGAAATCTGGATTCCCGGTTCATTGAAAGCTTGCAAAGCCATCGGATGGTATATCGAAGAATACGGGATTGCGCAGATATCGATTAACCTGACCAATATAAGCATTACGCCGGTTCATGTGGCGTTTGAGGAGGCTTGTGTGAAGGCCGGTGAACGAGGGCTACGTGTTACAGGATCCGAGCTGGTTGGATTAATTCCATTGAAAGCCATGCTTGACGCGGGTAAATATTTTCTGCGGAAGCAACAACGTTCTGTTGGGATTTCTGAAAAAGAGCTCGTGAAAATTGCCGTAAAATCTCTGGGACTGGATGATCTTAAACCATTCAATCCCCAGGAAAAAATAATCGAATATTTGCTGGAAAATCCGGCAGACAAGAAGCTTGCAGGCATGACTGTCGAAGGTTTTGCGGATGAAACGGCCTCGGAATCTCCGGCGCCGGGCGGTGGCTCAATCTCGGCGTTATGCGGCGCACTGGGGGTATCACTGGGAACTATGGTAGCCAACCTGTCTTCGCACAAAGCAGGCTGGGATGATCGATGGGAGGAATTTTCCAATTGGGCTGAGAAAGGTCAGCATTATAAAGATGAACTGCTTTTCCTGGTTGATGAAGATACCCGGGCTTTCAACCGGATCATGGATGCTTTCGGTCTTCCCAAAGGGACCGAAGAAGAAAAAAAGACCCGGAAAGCGGCTATCGAAGAAGCTTCCAAATATGCGATCCAGGTGCCTTTCAGGGTTATGCAAAGTGCGCTCGCTTCAATGGAAGTCATGAAAGCTATGGCTGAAATTGGTATGGCAGCTTCGGCATCCGACGTCGGAGTAGGAGCTTTATGTGCCAGGACCGCTGTCATGGGTGCCTACCTGAATGTGAAAATCAATGCCGGAGGATTGGACGATAAAGCCTATGCTGCTGAAATGGTAAGCAAAGGTGCGGAAATTGCCGAAAAGGCCAGTAATTTAGAGGCCGTAATTCTTATAATGGTTGAAAATAAAATAAAAAAATAATACAAATGCACATCCGGATGTGCATTAATTGATTATATTTGCACAAATACATGTGCAATGTTGGAGCTTCTCTCTCAGTCTGAAGAATACATTGAAAGGGTCCCGATGAATTTTCACCGGTATCTCAGTCGACAAATTAACTGGAATAACCGGCTGATTGGGATTAAAGGAGCACGTGGGACCGGTAAAACAACGCTTCTGCTTCAATGGTTAAGGCTGCAAAACCAACCTTCTTTTAAGGCCGCCTATTTTTCATTGGATGAATTGTATTTTTTAAATCATTCACTCCATGAAACTGCAAAGTCTTTTTACAAACAAGGTGGTAAAATACTTATTTTGGATGAGGTACATAAATATCCTTCCTGGTCCCGGGAAATTAAAATCCTTTATGACAGGTATGCTGACTTGAAAATTATTTTTACCGGATCTTCAATATTAGATCTGTCAAGGCAGGAAGGTGACCTAAGCCGAAGGGCGTTGATGCACGAATTAAGCGGTCTTTCATTTCGGGAATACTTAGTATTAAATGGTATATATACAATTGAACCGGTGACACTTGAAGAGATTATCGACCCATCGTTAAATTTTAAAAAGAAATTTCCTGAAAATTTCAGGCCTTATGAGTACTTTGATTTATACCTGAATTCAGGATATTATCCTTTCTATTTGGAAGACCAGGCTGGTTATCATCAACGTTTGCGCCAGTTGATCAGGCTTATCGTAGAGTATGATATGGCTGAAATAAGAGGGTTTGATATTCGGAATGCAAAGAAACTATTACAACTTCTGCATATCATTGCCCAGCAGGTTCCGTTTAAGCCAAATTTGCAGAGCCTGGCAGAAAAAAGTAATATTCACCGGAATTCAATTTCCAATTACCTTCATTTTCTTGAAGAAGCCAGACTGATTAAGCTTCTGTATCCATCCGGAATCAGTATTTCCTTATTACAAAAACCTGAAAAGATCTTTCTGAACAATTCAAACCTGTTGTTTGCACTTTCTGATGATGTTCCATCCAAAGGAACAGTGAGGGAAACTTTTTTCTTCAGTCAGTTAAATGTCAATCATCATGTGTCTCAGCCTGGTTCAGGTGATTTTGAAGTTGATGGGAAATATATTTTTGAAATAGGCGGTTCGGGGAAGAAATATAAACAAATTAAGAATTTAAATAATGCATTCCTGGTCAGGGATGAGCTTGAATACCCTGTGGGAAAAGATTTGCCCATATGGATATTCGGTCTTTTATATTAATTTTAAGAAGTTCACCATGATAAAAAGAATCAGGTTTTTAATCATTTTAATTGTTCTTGCTTCCGGAAAACCATTTATCCTGGAGGCGAAGGATATCACCCTGACCATTCATCTTCGGGGCGTGTATTCCAGCGATATCAGCCTGATGACCACCAATCAGCGAAACCAGCTGATTGAGAGTATTCTGAGCCGAAAATCAGTCATGAACGGGGATACGGCTATCCTGCATGTGCCGGCTGAATTTTTACCGGGAGAGTTCGTGCTCAGATTTGATTATAAAGAGAAAGCCAGTTCCTCACCTTATCCTGCCGAAAAGAATTTTATCATCAACCATCAGGAACTGGAGTTATGGGTACATCCGATTTACAGCAATAATGCGGATAGTACCTGGTTCCAGGATGATGAAGCTGAAAATAGTGCGCTCACCCGCTTTATGACGGAAAATTATGCCCAGAAAGAAATGGTCGGAATGTTGCAGAATTTCCTTGTCAATTATGATGATGACCAATCTGAATTTTATCAGGAAGGTGTCAGGGAGTATGAAAAAAGAAGAAAGGCGCATAACCAGTGGATCAGCGATCAGGTGAAGCATGACCGCGACCTGTTTGTATCGACGCTTTATAATTTTCAGTATGTTCCGGAGATAAGGTTTGAAGGTCCTGAAACTGAGCGCAGGCAGAGCCTCAGGGACCATTACTTTGATTATATAGATTTCAATGATTCACTGCTCATCCGGACCCGGGACTTTAAATCATGGATGGACCAGTATGTTAATCTGTACGGAGAAGATGCCACCACTGCTTCAATACGCGACTCGTTATTTACGCTGGCCGGCAAGAATGCAGTTGAAAAGGCACGTACAGGTCATCCGGTCATTTATGGATGGATGGTCGATTATTTTTATAAAGGCTACGAGAGCTTTAACATCCAGCCGGGAATAGCCATGCTGGCACCTTATCTGGATGATCCCGACTGCCTGACTTCAAAGCGACAAGCAATACTTAAACGTCTTGAAGGCATGAAGACTTTAGTCAAAGGAACCATTGCACCTGATTTCAACTATACGGATGAATCAGGCAAACAGTCAGGTTTCTTAAATTATACTTCTGATACACCTTACAAGCTTGTTTTGTTCTGGTCGGCCGACTGCCCTCATTGCATGGAACTGGTCAGCAAACTATATAACTGGTGGGATCAGCCTGAAAATGGGAAAAAGCTGACGGTATTCGCATTGAGCCTTGATGATACCGAAACGGAAGTGGCCGAATATCATAAGGTGGTCAAGTCCTTAACAGGATGGCAACATATGCTGACCAGAGGTGGGGTGAACAGCCCGGAGGCGAACAGCTATTTTATTCTGGCCACCCCTGTAATGATCCTGGTAGATGCCCGGTCCAATGAGATTGTATCATTGCCTGAAAACCTTGGGCAACTCGAATCAGCTTTGAAGTAGATCTCTGCAAGATAAGAACTTGCTGAATTCTACTCTTCTTTTTGTTCCTTTACTGATTCCGGTGGGACATTCTGCAATTTATCTTCGAGGAAATCTTTTAAAACCGAAGGCTGAATATTACTTTTGAGCGAGCCGCCTTCGGCATAAGATATTTTTCCGGTCTGTTCTGAAACGATGATGGCGATGGCATCGCTTTGTTCCGTTATGCCCAGGGCAGCGCGGTGCCGAAGTCCCAGGTTAGCCAGGTGCGGACTTTTCGATACCGGCAGAATGCATCGTGCAGCCTCGATCCGGTTATCGCTGATGATCACAGCTCCATCATGCAGCGGGCTGTTCGGAAAAAAAATATTTTCCAATAATTCAACGGAGACATATGCATTCAGATATTGGCCGGTATCTTTGATCACCTTAAGCTCATGTTGCCTGGTAATGATGATGAGCGCCCCCTGCTTGATGTTTGACATTTTCTGGCAGGCATGGACAATTTTATCGATATCCACAAAGTAGGGGTTCACATCGCTGAAATGCCAGAACAGGAATCGGCGCCGCCGCTTACCTTTCTGAATAAAATCCGTTTTACCGAGGGTCAGTAAAAATTGCCTTAATTCCGGCTGGAAGATGATGAAAAGTGCGATTATTCCCACGCTGAAAAATGCGCCTAGGATCTCACGCAGCAATTCCATTCCCAGTGCATCCGTAATGCGCCAGATGAAGAACATGGCCACGATGGCGAATAGCATGTTGATGGAAACCGAACCTTTAAGCAGGTTGTACAGCTCATAAAGAATGAAGGCCACAAGCAGGATGTCGAGCACATCGAGCAAACGGATATTGAACAGGCCGGTTAACAGGATCGGGGTCATCAGCTTGCAAATTTAGGATTTTTAGGTCAGCGGATAAAATTTTTCATCGCCTCAACCAGCTTTGTCGCTTCAACCGCTTCTTTCACGTCATGGACCCTTAAAATCGAACCCCCTTTCAGCAATGCCACAGTGTTTAGCACAGTGGTGCCGTTCAATGCTTCGGATGGTTTCGTTCCCAGCACCCGGTTTATCATTGATTTTCTCGAGAAACCGGCCAGAACAGGATATCCGGTATTGACAAGTTCTTCAAGCCGGTCCAGGAGAAAGTAATTGTGCTCGACCGTCTTGCCAAATCCAAAACCCGGATCCAGGATTATTTTATGGTGACCCATATTTTCAAGTTTAGTCACCTGTTCAAGCAAAAACTGTTTTACTTCATCGACGACATTTGAATAGGAAGGTTCCAATTGCATGGTGGCCGGGGTACCCTGCATATGCATGATGACATACGGAATTTGAAGTTGCGCAATGGCCGGAAGCATATCCGGATCCATGTTCCCGCCAGAAATATCGTTGATGATATCAGCTCCTTCACCGGCAGCCGTTTTTGCAATTTCAGCCCGGTAAGTATCGATAGAAATGATGCATGATGGAAAAAGGCGCCTGATTTCTGTCACGACTGGTAATAGTCTCCTCTTCTCCTCTTCTATGCTTACAGCTGCCGCTCCCGGCCTGGTCGAAACAGCACCGATGTCGATGATATAGGCACCCTGCCCGATCATTTCTTCTACCTTTGTATCATACAGTCCTAACATCATACAGTCTTCCCGTCTTAAAGTCTTCCCGTCATAAAACGAATCCGGGGTCACATTCAGAATCCCCATGACCCTTGGTATACTGAAGTCAATCGTCTTCCCGTTATACTCAAAAACCTTTTTTTGGGAAAAAGATGTATTTTTAACGATGTTTTTATTCATATTTACCGGAATTTAATTACGAAGATATAAGAAATGATGACTGAAACCTCCAGGCAGTTCGGACAAGTTATAGCCTTGTGCAAAGAAGTGTTTGTCAATAAGATGAAAGATTACGGAAGCTCCTGGCGAATTTTACGGACAACCTCGCTGACCGATCAGATTTATATAAAAGCCAACAGGATACGATCTATTGAGCTTAAAGGGCTTCATAAAGTGGAGGAAGGAATCAGGCCTGAATTTATCGGGATCGTCAACTATTCAGTCATGGCCCTGATCCAGCTGGAACTTGGCCCGGAAGGCGATATCGACCTGGAGGAAAATGAAGCGTTGATGCTTTATGATAAGCACCTTCAAGGTGCACGGGACCTGATGGAAAATAAAAACCATGATTATGATGAAGCCTGGAGAAACATGCGAATAAGTTCCTATACCGATATCATCCTGATGAAACTCAAACGTATCAAGCAAATTGAAGACAGGGAAGGCGAAACGCTTGTTTCTGAAGGCGTCGATGCCAATTACCGGGATATCATCAATTATGCGCTTTTTGCTCTAATTAAGCTTGAGGAAATTAAAAATTAAAAATTAAAAATTTGAACCCGGAACACCTGACCACAAGACCACCTGACCACCTGACCACTTGAAATACCCTACCCCTATGAAAACACTCGCACACATCTGCCGCTTACTCGTCGCACTGGTATTCCTGTTTTCAGGTTTTGTCAAGGGCGTTGATCCACTGGGAACAGCTTACCGAATTGAAGATTATTTTATTGCTTTTGGCACCGGGTGGGCGATCCCGCTTTCGTTATTTCTGTCCATTTTCCTGTGCGCAGTCGAATTCACGCTCGGCGCTGCGCTTTTACTCAATTTCAGGCTGAAAATCATGGCCTGGCCATTATTGTTGATGATGGCCTTTTTCACCATCCTTACCCTGAATGATGCCATTTATAACCCGGTCCCCGATTGCGGCTGCTTCGGCGACGCCATCAAACTGACCAACTGGGAGACATTTTATAAGAATGTTGTCCTGATCATCCTGGTCATCATTATTTTTATTTACAGGAAAAGATACAGGTCGGTTTTTGTTCCAAGGATCGATTATATCGGCATCGGTTTGATTTTCGCCGGTTTTATGGCCTTTTCTTTATACCAGTACCGTCATTTGCCGCTCATCGATTTCCTGGGCTGGAAAAAAGGTACCGACCTGGTACCGGATAATCCGGGATTGGCCAAGACCTACCTTACCTATCGCCATACAACAACGGGAGAAACAAAAGAATATCTTTCACCCAATTATCCATGGAATGATACCACCTGGATGAAAGAGTGGGAATTTGTTTCACAGCGGATTGATGATTCGGGTGTGATCAAAGGGCATAACCTGAAAATCTTTGATGCACAGGGAAATGATTTCACGGAGACTTTTATCAACAATCCGGGTTACCAGTTCATTGTGGCTTCTGATAATCTCGGGTCAGCATCAAGAAAAGGATTTGAAAAAATCAGCAAGCTCTATACAATTCTTGCACAGACCGGTCATTCCATGGTCGTTTTGACCGGCAGCCTGGAGGATGAGATGATGACGTTCAAACAGGGACTCCATCCCGCTCTTGAGTTCTACAATGCCGATGATGTTGAATTAAAGATGATGATCCGAGCAAATCCGGGTCTGATTTTGCTGAAGGATGGTGTGGTAATGGGAAAATGGCACTGGCGTGATCTGCCGGATTATGAGGAGTTGAAACAGGAGTTTCCTGATTTGTAATGATCAGATTCATCTTAAATAGACTGTTTTACGGCTTTCTGGTCCTCCTCGGTGTCACTACGCTGATATTTATATTGTTCAATATTTTGCCCGGCGACCCTGCGCGGATGATGCTGGGCCAGCGGGCCGACATTGCTTCGGTTGAAGCTATTCACAAGGACCTGGGCCTGGATAAACCCCTGATTCATCAATATTTTAATTTTCTGAACGACCTTTCGCCGGTTTCGGTGCATAATTTATCTGAACCTGCAAGTTCCTGGTTCCTCGACCCGGAAAAATATTCGCCATACCTCTGTGTTTTGAAAATAAGCCATTCCGGAGTTGTGTTAAAAATGCCATACCTGCGCAAATCTTACCAGACCCGGCGGGAAGTGACTGAAATTATTGCGGAAGCCTTTCCGAAAACCCTGTTGCTGGCACTGGTATCCATGATATTCGCGTTTGTTACCGGCGTCACCCTGGGTGTTTTCAGTGCGATTTATAAAGATACGCTCATCGACCGGTCGGCGATGGTTCTTTCGGTACTGGGCATGTCGCTGCCTTCATTTTTTGCGGCCATCATTATCGCCTGGATTTTCGCATTCCTGTTATCGGATTATACCGGTCTGAACATGACCGGCAGCATGTATACGGTCGATGATTTCGGCAGGGGAGAGTACCTGGATCTGAAGAACCTTATCCTGCCTGCAATTACGCTTGGCATCAGGCCGCTGGGCGTGCTTGTCGAACTGACCCGGAGCGCGATGCTCGATGTGCTGTCGCAGGATTATATCCGGACGGCCCGGGCCAAGGGACTTTCCGAATACCGTGTGATCACCCGCCATGCCTTGAGAAATGCCCTGAATCCTGTTGTTACTGCAGCTTCAGGATGGTTTGCCTCGCTGATGGCCGGTGCCGTTTTTGTCGAGTATGTTTTCGACTGGAAAGGGATCGGCGTGGTGATCGTCGATGCCCTTGAAAAATATGACTTCCCGGTGATCATGGGAACTGTGCTCTTCATCGCCGTCATCATCATCATCATTAATATTCTGACCGATATTGCTTACGCGTTGCTCGATCCGCGGGTGGCGCTGGAGTAGTCGGCGGTCGTCAGTCATTTCCCATCTTGAATAACCTTTACCCAATTCCCAATACCCAATACCCAATGACCAGTGACCAATGACCAGTGACCAA
>AMWB02169207.1_pt2 | contig 20578 bp, 16 predicted proteins | sample 200311 | NCBI WGS metagenome assembly AMWB02 (sample SAMN02737377, study PRJNA173069) | bioreactor metagenome | biome: anode biofilm in microbial fuel cells | place: USA: California | collected 2010-12-16 | reverse complement strand
GGGGCTTCTTTTCTCTCAACAATCGAACCAGCCGAACCCACGCTGCCGCACCACCTCAAGGAACTGTGCGGTCCCTTCGGCCATCTGGTCCGCCCGGTAATGCAGCGCGAAATAATACTGCGCTGCATTGATGTAGCCGTTCCGACGAACGGTTTCGAGACATCGCTCCGCAAAGGTCGGGCCATGCACCGCCCGCCCGACTTCGTCCATCACCGCCAGTCGTTCCGGCGTCACCTCGCGCCGCAAGGCGGGATACTTCTCCTCAAATGCCAGGCGCAACTCATCATCGGCCATCTCCCGGTATATCTCGCGATGCACCAGCACTTCTCTTGCCAGTTTCCGCTTCGGTGCCGGCCGCGCTTTGGGATATCCCAGCGTAAGGATCACCACCGGCATCACCCCCTCCGGCAGCGCCAGCAGCGCGCTGTGCTCGGGAATCCGATCCATGATCGTCCCGATATAGACCGACCCCAACCCCAGCGCATCGGCCGCCGTACTGATATTCTGCGCCGCGATAATCGTGTCCTGAAACGAGATCCAGAAATGCCGAAACGAACGCTGCGCCGCAAACGGCGCGCACTCCAGCGCCGCCCAGCGCTCGATCCGATGCCAGTCGATACAGAACACCAAGTTGATCGGCGCTTCCGCCATGAACATCTGGTCCTCGTTCAAATGAGCCAATGTCTCCTTTCGTCCGGCGTCGGCGACAATAACGATCGAGAATGGCTGGAGATTCCCGCCGGTCGGAGCGTGGATCCCGGCCTGCAGAATCTGCTCCAACACGTCATCGGCCACCGGTCTATCGCTGAAACTGCGGCACGAGGACCGTTCGAGCAACAGCCGCATTGTCTCATTGGCCCCCCGGGATCCGGTCGCGTCATCCACCCCGTGATGACTTAACCCGTGGTCATCCTGGCTCATTCCGTCACTCCTTGGTCAGCGTCTCGCGCCACTAAACCGTCACCACCTTGTCCGCACGCAGCATCACGTCGACAATCTCCTGCATATCGCTCACCCGCCCGACGACGATCTTCTCCCTGAGATCGAAGTACGTCACGCAGGTGCCGCAGGCAATCAGATCGACACCCGCCCGTTCAAGTTCGGTCAGCGCATCCAGCACCGCCGACCCCTCGGCCAGCAACTGCACGCCCGTATTATAGAATACGATTGCCCTCGGCTTGTCGTCCTGTCCCCACAGTTTGCGGAGAAATGACCCCATCAGTCGTTCCCCCAGCTCATCGTCACCGTGGCCGAACACCCGACTACTGATAATCAACGCTGTCGTCATATTGCCTCTGATATCCTCACCTCAAAGCAGTCAATGATTGCCCGTGGTTGCCGACTCGTCTATATCTCTCGAAGCAGCCGGTTGGCCGGACCGGCCGCCAACTGCTGCTCGAACTCTTTCGTTGCCCCGAGAATACCGTCCCACGATGCCGACTCCACCACCGGCACCACCGTCGAGCCGACACTGTCCAGATCGCTGATCACCCGGCGCAACGTCAATTCCTCTATATTCCTTGCCGGATAGAAAAGACGATCGTCGACTTCTCCTTCGGCCGACAACACCAGCACCCCGGCCGCCGCCAGATCATCCAGCAGCTTTCGCACCAGCCCGAGCGGTATGCCGGTCCGGTGGGCGATGGCGGACTCCGAGGGGGGGCGCTGCGATGACGCCATCGCCTTCACGATCGTCGTGGCCGTCAACAAGGTCAACATCCGGCGGTGATGAATGCTGATCGAACGCTCGATCGCTTTCGGGTAGAAGCCCGAGGCGTGCTGGAACGCATACGACAGCTCCGCGCTGAAGAGCACGATCATCCAGCTCGTTTGAATCCAGGTGACGAACAACGGCAACGCCGCCACACTTCCGTACACGGCATCATAGTTGGCCACACTCACCTGCGCCTGCAGATACAGCCACTGCATCACCTGGTACGCCGTCCCGGCTACCACGCCCCCTACCAGCGCCGCCGGTAGCCGCACCTTGGTGTTCGGCGCCACCAGGTTCAGCATCGTGAACAGAAGCCACATGAGGATATAGGGGAGAAGGCGCACGAACCCCGTCACTACCGGACTCGCGAATCTCCACACTCCGTACTGCCGAAGTATGTCCGGCAGCTGCGTGCTCGAAAAGAGCGTCAGTCCTCCCGCTAGAATCAGGCAAAGCGACCCGAACAGCAGCATCGCCAGGTACTCGCTCAGCCGCCGAAACAGGTTCCGCCCGGTCGGCACCTCCCAGATATCGTTGAACGACTTCTCGATATTCCCCAGCACCCGCGGGACTGTCCAGAGCAGGATCAGCACTCCCACCCCCGCCACCAGATTCCCCTTGGTGTTTTCCAGCAGGCGGTAGGCGAACAGGAAAATCTGCGACAGCACCGCCTCGTAATTCGGCAGCCGGTTGATCACTTCCTGCCGCAACATCTCGTCGAGCTCGAAACTTCGGGCGATCGCCAGCACCAGCGCCAGAACTGGCACCGCAGATAAGGCCGTGTAAAACGTCAGCGCCGAGGCGCGCAGCCCGCAATGATCTTCGCGATACCCCTGCCCGGCAATCAGCAGCGTCTTGAGCTGGCGAAGTCCGAACCCCTTCGCCCGCGACAAGTCCGACAACCGTATGTGCCAGATATCATAGGTAAGAAACCGAATCAGTCGTATCAGCAATGTCTTCAGCCAGGGCATGATCCTCTCCTGCCGCCGGCCCGTCTGCCCGCCGGTGGCTCCCCTATGATCGGCAGTTTCAGTCCCCGCCGTCAAGCAGGGAAGGGGGAGCCATCGGATCGCCGCCGCGGCCAAACTTCTGTTCTTCGAGGCATTGTGTGGAATATATTCCGCTTGAATTGATGAGAACAATCCGGACCGCGACACTGTTTTCGCTGTAACGAGAGTTTGATGACAAAAGGAGCATGGATATGACTATCGAAAACATGGTTCGAGTGATGGCTGGTACCATCATCCTGGTGTCCCTCATTTTGGCGCGACTGGGCTCGCCGTACTGGCTCATTCTCACCGCCTTCGTCGGCTTCAACCTGATCCAGTCCGCTTTCACCGGCTTTTGCCCGGCCGAGATGATCTTCAGGAAACTGTTCCCTTCCGCTAAGCGAGTCTGAACCGTTCGGACTCGCAGGTTAAACGGCCGGCCTGTTCTCGCAACAGACCGGCCGTTTTTATCATGTGATTGCCCCCGCCAATCCCCATTGTATCTTATACTGTACATTTGAGCAGTATATGCCGATACCGACGACCGCACGTCGGCCGGCACGATGGTGATACAATGAGCCGAGAACAACACAACCGCTTGTGGCCGTCACAACCAAACACCCATATCTTGTCCACCCCCGTCCGTCTCACCCCGGCCGCGCTGCGCCAGGCGATCAGTGCCCGCTACCCCGGCGGCCTCGCTCCGCTGGCTCCCATGACCGAACCCCGTTTCTCCACCGGCATCGCTGCGCTCGATGCTCTTTTTCCCGATAACGGCATCCCCTATGGCCAATTGATCGAACTATCTGGTGGCCGCTCCTCCGGCAAAACCGGCGTCGCCATGAAACTGCTCGCCCAGATCACCGCCTCCGCCCGCGTCCTGTATCTTGATCCGAGTCACGCCTTTTTTCCGCCCGCCGCCGTCGCCGCCGGCGTCACTCTGGCTCATCTGGTCCTCACGTCTCCGCCCAACCTGCTCGATGGTCTCCGGATCGCCGAACAGATGCTGGAACGGCAGTTCTGCCGCGCCGTCCTCTGCGATCTTACCAACCGCACCGAACCGCTCCCGCTGGTCCTCATGCACCGCCTCCGCCTGAAAACCGTCCGCGCCAAAGGGCTCATCCTGTTCCTCACCAACTCCGCCACTTCCGTCATTCCCTCCAGCATGACCTCGTTACGTTTGATTATGACGCGACAACCGCACGACCATATCGGCCTCACTGTCGCCCGCAGCCGCCTCTGTCGCGAGGGGATTCACCTGGAGGTGTCCCTATGAGAACGCCCCGCATCGCGTATCTGTATGTCCCCAATTTTGCGGTCGCCGTCTGCCTCCGGGCGGAACCGACCCTCGCCTGCCAACCGCTCGCGCTGGCCGAAACGACCGAGGAGTCCGCCGAGATTGTCGCCCTCAACGACCGCGCCGCCACCCACGGCCTTTCGCTCGGCATGACCGTCGCCCAGGCCGGCACTGTCTGCCCCGATCTGGTTGTCCGCCTTTGCCGCCACGACGACGAAGTCACCCAGTCGAACGGACTCTACAAACGACTGCAAACCCTCTCGCCCCACGTCGAGGAACCGACCTGCGGATCATTCCATCTCGACCTCTCCGGCTTCACGCTCCTGTATCGCTCCGAAACCGAACTGGCACAGCATATCCTCACCGTCACCGGTCCCGTCGGCTATCCGCTCCGATTGGGTATCGCCGCCAACACCTTTGTCGCCCGCGTCGCCGCCGAACAGAGCGCCGACCACCGCTATACCATCATTGCAGCCGGCGAAGAACGATCCTTCCTGGCCCCGCTGCCGATCGGTTGCCTCAGCTTGTCCGTCGCACGACAGGAAACCCTGCGCGATCTCGGCATCCGCACCATCGGCCAGCTCGCCGCCATGCGCAGCAACGAACTGATCGAACGATTCGGCGAGGAAGGAACACTCCTGGCCGCTCAGGTGCGCGGCGATGGCTCCTCCCGCCTCGGTATCGCTATGACCGATGACACCTTGTCCGAAACCGTCTCATTCACCTTTCCGCTCGACACCATCGCGCTCCTGACCCCGCATGTCGAACGGTTGCTTGGTGACCTGATGACTCGTCTCGGTCGCTTCAGCCACGGCTGCTGCTGCCTGAACGTCACGCTGCATCTCGATAATCACGCCACGCACGCTTTTGATTTGACCGTCGAACGCCCCACGCTCTCCGTCGCGCGCTTCCTCCGCCAACTCACCCTCACCCTGCGCCGCACCAAACTCCCCTCGGGCGTCACCGGCCTCACCCTCACCATCCCGGCTATCAAAGAACTTCTCACCGGCCAAATCTCCCTGCAGCCGGCCGGCGCCGGCCTGAATGACCTCCCCGCCGATTGGTCGACCATCATCGCTCATGATGCGCTGCGCACGCCCCGCATGATCGATGGCGTCACGCCCGAACAACAATTCTTGCTGGCCTCCGTCGACTCCCCGGACAACATCCTCTCCACCGAGACCATCAACCAGTTCATGCAACCCCTCTATGCCATCGATTCCCTGATCGGCCTTCGCCTGATCGACCCTCCGGAACCACTGCAGGTAACCCTCACCGATCACCAGCCCACCCGGCTCTCGGGTTTATCCGCACAACCGTCCGATTGCAGGGAGTCACTCCCGGTCACCCGCAACCGCGGCCCGTGGGAACTATGCGGCGGGTGGTGGGGCATTCCGTTCGACCGCCTCTATTACGAAACCGAAACCGTCACCCACGAGCGGTTCCTGCTGTACTACGACCGCCTCGCCTCGTGCTGGTTTCTGCAGGGACTGTTCGACTGAGTGGTCTGCCATGTACGCCGAACTGCACTGCCATTCTAATTTTTCGTTCCTCGATGGCGCCTCGCACCCGGAGGACCTGATCGCCCGCGCTGCAGAACTGGGGTATCCCGCCATGGCGATCACCGATCACAGCGGCTTCTACGGCATCGTCCGGTTCGCCCAGGCCGCCAAAGAACAGGGCGTGCGCCCCATCTTCGGCGCCGAGGTGACGCTCGACAACGGCCACCATCTGATTCTCCTGGCCCGCAACCGTCAGGGGTACACCAACCTCTCGCAACTCCTCACCGCCGCCCAGCTCGACAACAAGAAGGGAGAGGCCCGTCTCTCGTTCGCCCTGCTGCGCGAACAAACCGAGGGGCTGATCGCTCTCTCCGGCTGCATCGCCGGTGAAATCCCTTCTCTCATTCTGCAAAACGAACTTCAGCAGGCCCGCCGTCTCGCCGCGTCCTATCGCGAACTGCTCGGCCCCGAAAACTTCTACCTCGAACTCCAGCACCACAAACTCCCGGTCCACGAGCGGCTCTGCGAACAACTGGCCGCCCTCGGGCGCAAACTCGGTATCCCTATCGTCGCCACCAACAATGTCCACTACGCCCTCCCGGATCAGCGCCGCCTGCAGGATATCCTCACCTGCATCAAACACCATGTCACGCTCGACAACGCCCGCGCATTTCTTTACCCCAACGCTCAGCGCTACCTCAAATCACCGCGCCAGATGACCCGCCTCTTCGCCGCGTATCCGGAGGCGATCCCCAACAGTCTCGCCATCGCCTCCCGCTGTGATTTCACGCTCGACCGTCTCGCCACCTCGCTCCCCGATTTCCCCGTCCCCGCCGGCCACACCGTCGACAGCTACCTCCGCCATCTCACCTACGAGGGAGCCCGCGGCCGTTACGGCGACTTCGCCGAGCCGGTCACCCGCCAGCTCGAACACGAACTCCGCATGATCGCCAAACGGGAACTCGGCGGCTACTTTCTCATCGTCTGGGATATCGCCCGCTTCTGCACCGAGCACGGCATCCTCTGCCAGGGACGCGGCTCCGCCGCCAACTCCGCCGTCTGCTACTGCCTCGGCATCACCGCCGTCGATCCCATCAAACTCAAACTCCTCTTCGAGCGCTTCATCTCCGAGGAACGCAAGGAACCGCCCGATATCGACATCGATATCGCCAACAACCGCCGCGAAGAGGTGATCCAGTATGTCTACGCCAAGTACGGTCGCGCCCACGCCGCCATGGTCTGCGAGGTGATCAGCTATCGCGGGCGCTCCGCCGTGCGCGAGGTCGGCAAAGCACTCGGCTTCTCCTTGCCCGAGGTGGACCGCCTCGCCAAGCTGCTCGACCATTTCTCCGAAACCAAAGAACTGCAGGAACGCCTCCGCGAGGAAGGGCTGAACCTCGACAACCGCCGCGTCCAACTGCTCATCGAACTCACCCGCCAGATCTACCGCTTCCCGCGCCATCTCGGTATCCATGTCGGCGGCATGATCGTCACCAAACGCCCCCTGGGCGAAATCGTCCCGCTCGAAAACGCTTCCATGCCCGGACGCTCCGTCATCCAGTGGGACAAGGATGACTGCGGCGATGTCGGCATGGTCAAGATCGATCTGCTCGGCCTCGGCATGCTCTCGCTCATCGATATCGCCCTCACCCTGGTGCGCGAACATCGCGGCATCACTATCGATCCGGCCAAACTCTCCTACGATGACCCTCGCGTGTACGATCTCCTCTGCAGCGCCGATACCGTCGGCGTCTTCCAGGTGGAATCCCGCGCCCAGATGAACACCCTGCCGCGCCACAAGCCGCGCCGCTTCTACGATCTCGTGGTCGAGGTGGCCCTCATCCGCCCCGGCCCGATCCAGGGGGACATGGTCCACCCGTACCTGCGCCGACGCAACGGGGAAGAGGAGGTCACCTACCCGCACCCCAAACTCCGCCCCATTCTCGAGCGGACGTTGGGGATCCCCCTCTTTCAGGAGCAGGGGATGCAGGTCGCCGTGGCCGCCGCCGGTTTCACCCCCAGTCAGGCCGATGAACTCCGCCGCGCCATGGGACACAAACGCTCCAAGGAAAAAATGGATGCCCTCCAGATGCGCCTCATTCAGGGGATGATCGACAACGGCATTGATAAAGACGCCGCCTTCCGCATCTTTTTGCAACTGGCCGCCTTCGCCGATTTCGGCTTCGCCGAATCACACGCCGCCTCATTCGCCCTCTTGGTCTATGTCTCCGCCTTCCTCAAAGTCTACTACCCGCAGGAATTCTATTGCTCGCTCCTCAACGCCCAGCCGATGGGCTTCTATACTCCCTCCACGATCGTCTACGAGGCCAAACGCCGCGGTCACCGCTTTCTGAGTATCGACATCGCCAAAAGCCGCTGGGACTGCACCATCGAGGGGAGCGACATCCGCCTCGGCTTCCGCTATATCAAATCCCTCGGCGATACCGCCAAAGAGAAGATCGAGTCCGCACTGCGGGATGGGCCATTCGTCTCGGTCGAGGATTTCGTCTTCCGCACCGCTCTGCCGCAAAGCTCGCTCGAACAACTCGCCCTCGTCGGCGCCTTCCGTTCCTTCGGCCTCAATCGTCGCCAGGCGCTCTGGGCGACGCTCTCGCTGGCGGGACGGTCCGCCGATGAACTCTCGATCCCACAGGAGGAAACCGGCGGCTCCCTTCTGCCCGCCATGCTCGTCCACGAGCGACTCGCCGCCGATTTCAAGGGGATGGCCCTCTCCGCCGGCCCGCACCCCATGACCCTCATCCGCCCGACGCTCGCCCAACGGCGCGTCCTCTCCGCCGCCGACCTCACCCAGCTCTCCGACAAATCCGCCGTCACCGTCGCCGGCATGATCGTGATCCGCCAGCGCCCCATGACCGCCAAGGGGTTCATGTTCCTGACGATGGAGGACGAGACCGGCTTCATCAACGTGGTGATCAAACCGAAACTGGTGCAGAGCTGCCGCAAGGCGGTGGTCTATTCCCCCTGCTTATTGGTGAAAGGTCTGCTGGAACGCCAGGATGGCGTCCTGAACGTGATCGGCCACACCTTCACACCGCTCCGGTTCGCCGCCAACGCCACCACCATCAAATCCCGCGACTTCCGCTGAAAGGCTGAGCCTCTCTCTCCGTCATTGCGAGGCGTTTCGCCGAAGCAATCTCAGTTGGGGCAGCCCAGCCGAACGCTGGGTTCGCGGATTCCTGCGTTCTGGTTCCGTCAGTTCCTGCGGCTATCGCCTTGCCCCTCTTCGTCATTCCGAGGAGGCGCGCTTCGCGCCGACGAGGAATCTGTCCCGCGCACGTGCGCGCTACTGCCCCCCCAGCAACTGCGCCATCTGCCTGGCGTTCGTCACCGCCTGCCCCAAATGACAATTGTTGAAATACATCCGCATCGCCTTCACCCGTGCGCGAATCTCCTCGATCTTCGGCAACCACGACTTCAACTCCTCTTCGGAGTACAGGTAGTCATACCGCGCATGTCCATCCCCGCTGTACCACGCAGCCGCATTCCGGCCGTGAAACCGCACATACGCCTCATGGCCGCTCACCAGCGGAATCGGCGGCATCATCTTCGGCAACTGCGGCTCGTCCACGGTCACACACCCCATCCGCATCGATTCGAGCATCGGGATCGTTTCCGGGTGTACCCAACTTGAGTGGCGAAACTCGACATATAGCGGCAGGCCGCGCATCGCCTCGCGACAGAGCGTGAGATGCCGCTCGTGCCGCACCGATCGCTCGAATGACCACGGGAACTGCAGCAGGACTCCCGCCAGCTTGCCGGACTCCGCCAGCGGAGCGATAGCCCGCAGGAACCTGGGCGTCTCGGTCTCGAATTGATCGCGCCGATGGGTGGCCGACTGGTGCGCTTTCACGGTGAACGTGAAGTCTTGTGGCACCCGTTTTGGCATCCCGGCAAACACGCGCGGATTCGGGATCGCGTAGTAGGTGGCGTTGATTTCGACCGTATCGAAAAACCGCGCGTAATATTCCAGCATCTCGGCCTTCGGCAGACGGATCGGGTAGAGCGCCCCTCGCCAATCATCGAACGAGTACCCCGAGGTGCCGATATGTATCGTCCCATTAGTCGTATCTATATGCTACGTATGCTATGCCATATCGCAAATCACCTTCGGCTCGCAATCACGCAGCCTGCCGAGGGATTTGATTCCCCGAGATTTGTCATTCCCGCGCACGCGGGAATCCAGTCTATAGGCCAAGACCCTGCAGGGGTCTCGACACGGCGGCCCGTCAGCCCCCCGTCCGGCGTATTGACCTTCATAAGGCTGACGCGACTCCTGCCACTCGGTGCACGGCGGACTTCCGGTTAGCCGATGGCACACGGGGGCGTGTGCCGCTTACTTACTCCAGCCAGGCGGAGGCCCCTGGGCGGACTCGGCCCGATGGTCGGGTGCGCACCCGCGAGGAGATGCGAGGGGCAGGATTCCATTGACAAACATCGACATACGCGTATACTAAGCGTAGCAGTCCCGTCGCCCTCCATTTGCCGACGAGGGCAGGGGTGGGTCTTACTACGGATACATATCCAAAATCCTGATGGGGGATTTTATGAAGCTCTTTATCGCCTTTGCCGCCCTCCTTTTCGCGGCCTCCATCATATTCGCCGCACTTTGTTACCCCGGAGGTCTTCGTGCACAGAACTGAACAACATCGATTTGGAAAATGGGGAGTGGCATTCTTGGTAGTCCTCTTCCTGGGAGGAAGCGCGAATGGGTATGTATGGTTAGATGACCAATTTGACGGTTCAACTCTGCCGTCGCACTGGACATTCACTGCAGGTGGCCCTGATAATGTGTACGTGAGTGGGGGCCAATTAGTCCTCGCTCACACGATAGGTTGTCCGTACAATGGCCCGTGGCAGTACGCTCGGTTGCAGACATCCTTTGTTGCTCCGGACAGTTTCTGTATAGGCATAGCCTTCACTTACCAACGTGTAAACATGCAGTTTTTTGATGTCCTGCTCTTCGGGCCTCTTGGGAACCAAGTGTTTTCGTTCAGGATATGGGACACGGGCAGGCACTGGCTGCTCTTGAATTTTCTGAAAGAATACGGATATCCATGTTATTCGGAGACTGAGACCACCTATGTACCGCAGAACCTGGTCGTCTATAGAAACGCAGGGGTCATTCACGTACTTTGGGATGGGCTGGAACAATGGCAATGTAGCACCGCGGACGAGATAGCTACGATGGCAATTCAGTTTGGCGACTACAATAGTGGCCTCACGCCGATTCGGATCGACTCCATTTACGCCGATGCTAACTTGTTTTCTGTGGCTTCAGTTCAAATTGAAAACGACAACGAACATGTGACATTAGATCAGCCGTTGATCGCCTGGTCAACACAAGCTCAGCCGGGCTGGGAAGGACAGGATGGCTTTGAGATCGCAATTGGCACAGACTCCAATTGGGCGATTGCCGAGGTGTGGGATCCCGAAGTAGTTACTTCATCTGATACTGCTGTACTGTACAATGGCCTGCCTCTCGTCGACGGTCTCCGATACTTTGTCCACTTGCGCGTTCGACACAGCGCTCTTTGGTCCGACTGGTACCAATCTTCCTTCCGCATGAACTCACTCCCCAGCATTCCAGTACAGGTTGGGCCTATCAACAATCAAGTCGCCGGGTCCACCCCGACCCTCTGGGTGCACAACGCTACCGATGCCGAGGGGGATGTGCTCTCCTATGATTTCGCCGGATTTCACGACACCGACTGCGTATCCGGGCCGGCTATCGAACTGAACAGTGTGCCATCCGGCGCGGACTCCACCGGCGGGCAGATCACGACCGTACTGGCTGAAAACTGCCGCTACTGGTGGATGGTGCGGGCGTTCGATGGGTATGAATATTCGGAATGGTCTCCTTGGGCAAACTTCTTTGTGGATGGAAGTCCCGAGCCGCCGGGTGCGTTTGCGCTCAGTTCACCGCCGGACTCTGTCGGGCTGCCGGTCTTCACCATGCTGCCGACCATGCACTGGCAGCAGTCGTTTGATCCAGACCCATATGACACGGTGCGCTACAAGCTGGAGGTATCGCCGCGCCAGAACTTCGCGTTCGCCTATGTGCGGGACTCGATCCTGACGACGGAATTCACGCTGACCGATTCGCTCGATTTCGCCACCCACTACTGGTGGCGCGTGACGGCGCGCGACCGGACTGGGCTGAGCATTATGTCGGCGGTGTCCGATTTCTGGACCTGGACGCTCGGGGATATCAATCACGATCACACCTGTGACATTGGGGATTTGTCGCGGCTGGTTGATTTCCTGTTTTTCGGCGCGGATATCAGTCCGCGGTTGGTGGGGGATATAAGCGGCGACTGCGCGTTGGATATATCGGATTTATCACGGATGATCGATTACCTGTTCTTCGGCGGGACTGCGCCGGAGGTGGGGTGCTGAGGGGGAGATTCCAGAAGCAGATTCTCCCTCGATGCCAGAGGCAACGGAATAGACTCTAGTTCGATACTTTGCGGGATGCCGCCAGAGGAGGTCTAAGTGACTGATGACGCTGATAAGGTAGTGCAGCCATCGATGATGCCCATCAAGAAGCTGATTTCGTGCCTTTCAATTAAAGAACTTTACGGACTTGTATCGGTACTGATTTCACTCGTGATCGGCTGTGGCATATTGGGCTACAACATTCGTGGGTGGATAAATCGCGATAAGATCGAAATCTCTGCAGAGCTAGCCAGGGCTGACGGAGAGCTGCAGGCAGGGATTCGAAACCGGCCATCGGTAGTTACATTTGAGCAGTTCCTGGGCCTCGCAGCTAGCGAAAAGTGGCCCGATGCCTACGCGCTACTGTCCAGCACATGGAAGGAAACCTATCACACCGCGGACAGCCTAGCGTGGGACTACAGAATGACAGATCGGTACGTGTTTCACTATTACATCCCGACTGTCCTTAATGATGTCCGCGAGGAGTTCGACGTAGATTTCTCTTATTGGGACTTTTTCCCCGACCTTCCGGTCACTAAGTCGCTCCGCAGTACCCCATTAGGGAACATCCTAACCGACTCGACACTTAATGCAATCACTTCGGACTTTCAATGGGCGTTGCGAGGTGCGTATGTTGTTCCAGCGACTGCAATGCCGGAGTTGCGTGGGCGCATCAAGTCCTATGTGGCAGAACAAATGACTCTTCGTGACCTCGTTGTACGGGACGAGATAATTGAAATAATTGGAAAGCAATTGGGTTTTGTGCCGATTGCAGCATGCGAGACAGGCCAGGGTTACCGGCCCTCAACCGAGAAGCGTAGGTTCTTTCACGTGGTCCTTCTTAAGGAACCAATAGGCTGGAAAGTCGACTCCTACAAGTCTTTCATGATTGAGAGAATCTAGGCTTGGTGGCTCACCATTGATCGTGGGTACAGGTCGCAATGAGCGCGGGGCCGAAGCGGTCCCCGCGCCGCACACCTGAATAGGTGTGCTACCGGGTTTCATGGTGTAGGCACCTGCCCCCCCTCCCGTACGCCCCGCTCCCTCTCCCGCAACCACTTGCCCCCATCTCATCTGCAAAATCGCAGTGCTTTTCCCTCTGATAACCGGATGCTCGGCGTTAGTAGGGACCATAATGTCCTTCGGCCAAGCCCATGCGGGAACGATCGCCCGCCCCGGCCCACCCGAAGGCGAGGAGGTAAACTGGTAGCGGAACCCTTGTGGTTCCGGGATTTCCGAAAACGAGTATGAATACACGTCCGTACCCAACACCAATCAACCGAAATGCGCACGGGAACCCGTGGCCGGTCGGGAATGTGTCGTTGTCCGCCTTCGCGGACGCCTCACCCAATCCGTGAGGACCCACTTCAGTCCCTCCCGACTCGCCCTACCCGCTTGCGAACCGGGTCGCTATTGTGGCCGCTTGCCCGCCAGCCCCTTCTTGACTTTCGGAGCGTTTTGGGATTCTTTCCCCCCACGCACCCTCGGGGTGTCCGAATTGTTGCAAGTCGGGCTCACCAGTAAACGAAGGCAATGAGAAAGAAGTAACGCATGGCGGACAAGTACATCTTCAGCATGTTCCGGCTCAACAAGTTCTACGGCCAGAAACATGTGCTCAAGGATATCGGCCTCTCGTTCTATCCGGGGGCCAAAATCGGAATCGTCGGCGAAAACGGCTCCGGCAAGTCGACGGTCCTTCGGATCATGGCCGGGCTGGACGATGCGTTCCAGGGGAAAGCGTTCATCACGCCCGGCTACCGGGCCGGGATGGTCATGCAGGAGCCGCAGCTCGACGAGGGGCTGACGGTCCGCCAGACGATCGAGTCGGCGTTCGCACCAACGGTAGCGTTGATCAATGAATACAACGACATCACGGCCAAGATGGCCGAGCCGATGTCCGACGACGACATGACCAAGGCGATGGAGCGGATGGGGGAACTGCAGGACAAGCTGGATGCGGCCGATGCCTGGAATCTGGATCAACATCTGGCGGTGGCCAGCGATGCGCTCTGCCTTCCGGAAGATGATCGGGTGGTGGGAACACTCTCGGGCGGGGAACGTCGGCGAGTGGCGCTCTGCAAGGTGCTTCTGGAGCGGCCGGACCTGCTGCTTCTGGACGAGCCGACTAACCATCTGGACGCCGAAACAGTCGACTGGTTGGAGATGCAGTTGCGGGAGTATCCGGGGACAGTGATTATCGTCACGCACGACCGGTATTTCCTCGACAATATCACCAAGTGGATTCTGGAGCTGGAAGGTGGGGCCGGGATACCGTGGGAGGGGAACTACAGTTCGTGGCTGGAGCAGAAGCTGGCCAAGCTGAGCGCCAAGGAAAAGGACGACTCGCCGCGCGGGCGGGCGCTGGCGCGCGAACTGGCCTGGATCAAGATGAGCAACAAGGACCGTCACCAGATGGCCCGCACCCGCATACTGGAATACGAGCAGCTCGTGGCGCGGGAGGCCGCGGCGGCCAACAACGACGGCACGGTGATCACGATCGCGCCGGGGCCGGACCTTGGGGATCAGGTGCTGGAGTTCAAGAATGTCGCCAAGAGATTCGGGGAGAACGTCCTGTTCAACGATCTCAATTTCATTCTGCCGAAGTCGGCGATTGTGGGGTTGGTGGGGCCGAACGGGACCGGCAAGACGACTTTGCTGCGGTTGATCGTGGGGCAGGAGACGCCGGATGCCGGGACGGTGTCGAAGGGTTCGACGGTGACGACGGCGTATGTCGATCAGGGGCGGGATTCGCTGGTCGGCAACAAGCCGCTCCTGGATGAAGTAGGGGACGGGCTGGCAGAAATCCCGCTCGGCAAGCAGAGTGTTCCGATCCGGCAGTACCTGGCGCGGTTTGGGTTCAAGGGAGCGGACCAGCAGAAGACGGTGGGGGAACTGTCCGGCGGCGAGCGGAACCGGTGCCATCTGGCGAAGGTGCTCAAGATCGGCGGCAACCTGCTCTTGTTGGACGAGCCGACCAATGATCTCGATGTCAACACACTTCGGATGCTCGAAGAGGCGGTGTTGAATTTCAAGGGGTGTGTCATGGTGATCAGCCACGACCGGTTCTTCCTCGACCGCATCTGCACGCATCTGCTGGTGTTCGAAGGGGAAGGGAACGTGCGGTGGTTCGACGGCAACTTCCGGGAATACGAAGAGTGGCGGGCCAAGGAGATGGGGGGACACCTGTTCGAGAACCGTCGCAACCGGTACCGCAAGCTGGTCAAGGCGTAGGCAGGGTGGACTCTCGATGAAGCGGTACGAGTTCATCGAGCATACGGCCGATATCGCGATCCGCGCGTATGGGGATTCTCTTGAGGAAGCGTTCGCGTGTGCGGCGGAAGCGTTTTTCGAGATTGTCACCAACAAGGGGAAGATAGAGCCGACCACCGCAGTGACGGTGGAGGCGGAGGGGATCGACCGGGAATCGTTGTTGGTCGGGTTTCTGTCCAAGCTGATGTTGACGCTGGAAGTGGAGGGGATGGTGGCAGGTTCGTTTGAGGTCGAGTTGATCGAGCCGTTTCGGGTTCGGGCGATAGGGGGAGGCGAGAAGTTCGATCAGACGAGGCACAGCGGGGGGCTGCAGATCAAGGGGGTGTCCTACCACATGCTCGAAATCCACGAAGGGAGACCCGGGGAGCCAAGCTGGGTGCAGGTACTATTTGATATCTGAACGCGGGAACCGAGTTCGTTTCGTGAGCGTTTGACAGGCAGGCGATGGAGTTCGCCTTGAACCGCCCGTGGGGCTGATGACTCCTACCGAATAAGCAACATTCGATAAGGAGTCAGTGTATGAGCGCGGATCTGGTGCCGGTTCTGATCGGGGGGATCATCTTCATAGCGAGCTTAATCTCCCTTCGGCTGGGGCTGTCGGTAGCGATTATCGAGATCCTGGCGGGAGTGGTGGCCGGGAATCTGGGAGTCCAGCCCGAGGCCTGGATGACGTACCTGGCCGGGTTCGGCGGCGTGTTTCTGACGTTCCTGGCTGGGACGGAGATCGACCCGGTCCTACTGAGGACTAAGTTCAAGGAGAGTGTGCTGATCGGCGGTGCGGCGTTCCTGGTGCCGTTCCTGGCAGCCTTCGCTTACACCTATCTGGTCGCCGGTTGGCCTTACGATGCTTCCCTGGTGGCCGGTATCGCCGTCTCCACCACCTCCCTGGCTGTCGTTTACTCGGTACTGGTGGAGACGGGACTGGGGCGGACCGCTATCGGCAAGCTCCTCATGGCGGCCACCTTCGTGACCAACATGTGCTCGGCGCTGGCGCTCAGTCTGCTGTTCATCAAGTGGTCGACCTACACGTTGGTCTTCCTGCTGGCGAGCGGACTGGTGATCTGGGGCGCCACCAGATTCTCTCATCTCATCTTCACGAATCCACGCTATCGCGACAAGGTCATTGAACCGGAGATCAAGTATATCTTCGTGCTGTTGTTGTTGTTCATGTACTTCGCCCAACTGGGCGATGGCCAGGCCGTCCTGCCGGCCTTCGTCCTCGGGCTGATGATGTCCCGGCACTTCACGGAGACGACGGTGACCCGGACGGTGCGAAGTCGGCTGCGGACGGTGGCCTATGCCCTGGTAACGCCATTGTTCTTCATCGTGGGCGGGCTGAATGTCTCGCTGGCGCTGGTATGGTCGGGCATCGCCTTGTTCGTCGTGCTGTTCGGGATCAAGATGGTAACGAAGTTCGCCGGCGTTTACCTGCTGGCGCGACAGTACCTCCCGGGCGACAGCATGTACGTGACGCTGCTCATGAGCACTGGTCTGACTTTCGGGACAATTGCCAGCGTCTATGGCCTGACCTCCGGGCTGCTCGATCAAAAGCAATACTCGGTGCTGATCGGCGTGGTGATCGCAAGTGCCGTGATCCCGACGGTCATCGCCCAGAAGTGGTTCATACCGAAGCATGCCGAGGACCTGGTTGAATTGGAGAACGGTACCGATACTCGCTGAGTACCTGAAGAAGCCGCTTTTGCCGCCCGGGCATGCCCGCTATATTAATGCCGTATGACCTGGAACGGACCGATCAGGAAAGTCGATGACTACCGGTATGAGATACCGGCAAGTTATCAAAGTGCGGCGATGAAGCAGCACGGCGTGAAAATGCAGGTGCCGGGGCTGATCTACGCCGACGAGCGGATGATGCAGTCGATTCTGGCTGATGACGCGCCGGATCAGGTGGCGAACGTGGCGACCCTGCCGGGGATCCTGGGGTACTCCATCGCCATGCCGGATATTCACCACGGGTATGGGTTCGCGATCGGCGGTGTGGCGGCGTTCGATGCCGGACACGGCGTGATCTCGCCGGGGGGCGTGGGGTACGACATCAACTGCGGCGTGCGCTTGCTTCGTTCCAATCTCTCCTATCACGAGGTGAAGCCACGAATTCAGAAGCTGATCGATACGATGTTCGGCAATGTGCCGTCGGGGGTCGGCTCGGAGGGGAAAGTCCGGCTTAACCGGGCTGAAATCGACGAGGTGCTGGCCTCGGGGGCGCGCTGGGCGGTGAAGAATGGTTATGGCTGGGAGAGCGATCTGGAGGTGATGGAAGAGGGGGGCGGTATCGAAGGGGCTGATCCGGAGCTGGTGAGCGACAACGCCAAGAAACGGGGCGGGCCGCAGGTGGGATCGCTTGGCGCCGGGAATCATTTCCTCGAAGTACAACGGGTGGCGGCGATTTACGATGCCAAAGCGGCCGCGGCGTTCGGAATCACGGAAATCGATCAGATTACGATCATGGTCCACACCGGCTCGCGCGGCTGTGGGCACCAGATCTGCACGGATTATCTCGAAGCCATGCAGCGAGCGAATAGGAAATACGGGATTCCGCTCGTGGATCGGGAACTAGCCTGTGCGCCGGCGAACTCCCCGGAAGGGCAGAATTACTTTGCGGCGATGAAGTGCGGGGCCAATTTTGCGTGGGCGAATCGGCAGATGATCAGCCATTGGATTCGGGAGTCATTCGAAAGCGTGTTCGGTCGTCCTGCGCCGCAGCTCGGACTGGGGCTGGTGTACGATGTCGCGCACAACATGGCCAAGCTCGAACAGCATGAGTTTGGCGGCAAGAAGCGGCTGGTGTATGTCCATCGCAAGGGGGCGACTCGGGCGTATGGTCCCGGTAACCCGGCGGTACCGGAGCGGTACCGACAAGTGGGGCAGCCGGTGATCATTCCGGGGGACATGGGGAGCGCCAGTTACTTGCTGGTCGGCTCGGACCAGGCGATGGGGGAGACGTTCGGTTCCACCTGTCACGGGGCGGGGCGGCGACTCTCACGCCATGCGGCAATCAAGGCGTACCGACCGGAGGCGGTGATCAGCAAGTTGGAGCAGGACGGCATTTACCTGAGAGCCAAGAGCCACCGGGGGATATCGGAGGAAGCACCGGGGGCGTACAAGGATATTGACGACGTCATAGAAATATCCCATAATTCCGGTATCGCTCGGAAGGTTGCCCGCCTTTGCCCCGTCGGCGTGGTGAAGGGGTAACTCTCAAAGACGCGGCGTCTGGGCCGTGACAGGGCGCGTAACCAGTACCCTGAAACGACAAGGATTCGAGGTGTCCCGAAAGACCCGCGCCGCCGCGCTCTCGGTTGCGTCGAACGCAACGCTCGTTGTCCTCAAGCTGATCGTGGGTCTGTTGTCCGGCTCGGTCAGTATTCTCTCTGAAGCAATTCATTCCGCCAATGATCTTCTGGCCGCGATCATCGCGTTTTTCTCGGTGCGGGTGTCAGATCGCCCGCCCGATCAGGAGCACCCTTTCGGGCACGGCAAGATCGAAAGCATCTCCGGAGCCATCGAGGCCGGGCTGATCATCCTGGCCGCGATCTGGATCATTGTCGAGGCGATCCGCAAGTTGATATCCGGCGGCGAGGTTGATCACCTTGGCCTGGGGCTCGGGATCATGCTTTTCTCCGTGCTGTTGAACGTTTTCGTTTCGCGCCACTTATTCAAAGTGGCAAAGCAGGAGGAGTCCTTGGCGCTGGAAGCCGATGCCCAACATCTGGCCACGGATGTTTACACGTCGTTGGGCGTGGCCAGCGGGCTGGCTCTGGTCTGGATTACCGGCTGGCACATGATCGACCCGCTGGTGGCGATCGGAGTGGCGCTGTTGATCGGGAGGATCGGCTGGAGGCTCACGATGAATGCGGCTCAGCACCTTATGGACCACACGCTGCCGGCAACAGAAATCGAGCGGATCGAGCAGGTGCTGCGGGAGGATGAGCGGGTTCGTTCCTGGCATGATCTGCGCACCCGAAAGTCGGGCAGCGAACGGCATATCGACCTCCACGTGGTTCTGCGCGTCGACGCCACGCTTTTGGAGGCCCATGACACGGCCGATCAACTCGAAAAACGGATCGCGGCGCTCTTCCCTTCGGCTCACGTGGTGATTCACACCGAGCCGTTCGATGACCGCGTTCCCTGGCCGCGCCAGCCGGGCGGCGAAGAGTAGTCTCTCGGCTACTTCTTGCCGGCCAGAAACGCTTTCAACGCAGTGAAGTCGGCGTCGTCCCTGACCGAATAATCGTAATCGACATACTCCAGCACGCCGTCGGGGCCAAATACGAACACCGATCGTTTCAGGATCCCCTGTTCCATGATCAGGACTCCGAGCCGCCGTCCGAGGTCCCTTTTGGGATCAGACAGGAGCTTGAACGGCAGATTCTGCTGTTTGGCAAACTCCCGATGGGCGAACACCAGGTCGCCGGAAACCGGTAGCACGGTGACCTTGAGTTGCTCGAACTGCTGGAGGTCGTCCCGAAAGGAGCATAGCTCTTTGGTACAGCCCGGTGAGAAATCGGCCGGATAGGAAGCGATAAGGAATCGTTTGCCCAGCAGGTCACTCTTACCGATACCATCCATGACGACCGTATCCTTGGTGGCGTAAGGGAGCTTGAAGTCGGGCAGTGTGTCTCCCACTTTCAGGGTGGGCATGGCCGCGCCGCTGGCGGAAATGGCGAAGAGCGCGCCCAGCAGTCCGATGGTCGCTGTCAGCTTCATGTACGTCATAGCTTTACCTCCTGTCATACGTTTTCGATTTCCAACGGCGGTCGAGCGGTAACAGTTCCCCGGTATTCGTGGCCTCCGGTCGGAACAGCACTTGTCACTTGTACGCGCATTCGCTACATTCGCGCCATGTCAACGTCTGCTCCTTCGGTGCTGATCACCGGCGCCAATGGCTTTGTCGGGTCGCGCCTCTGCCGATTCTTCCAGTCGGAAGGCTGGCGCACGTTCGCCGGCGTCCGGAAGAGCGCCGACCTGTCCCTGCTGGCTGATCTGAGGCCGGAGTATCGCTATGGCGACATCCTTCAGCCCGAATCTCTGCCGGCCATGGTGTCCGGCGTTGATTATATCATCCACAACGCCGGGCTGGTCAAGGCCAAACGGCGCGAGCAGTTCTTCGAGGTCAATGACATTGGCACCCGGAATCTCCTGACGGCGATACTCACGCACAACCCCAAGGTGAAGAAGGTCGTGCTGATTTCGTCGATGGCGGCGGCCGGTCCCTCGACCGGCACAGGTCCCGTCAGTGAAGATGATCCACCGCACCCGGTGACGGTGTACGGTGAGTCGAAACTGGCGGGGGAGCGGACGGCGCGCGCGTTCGCCGACCGCCTGCCGCTGG